>REGX01110311.1_pt1 | contig 10244 bp, 7 predicted proteins | sample 2276321 | NCBI WGS metagenome assembly REGX01 (sample SAMN08335021, study PRJNA423103) | bovine gut metagenome | biome: bovine gut metagenome; feature: rumen; material: feed digesta; isolation source: rumen digesta from from 15 high feed efficiency cows and 15 low feed... | host: Bos taurus ... | reverse complement strand
TCGCCCGTTTAATAGTAAAAAGTTTTATATACCTTTGTCCTATTATGAAACTTATAATTAACTACACAGGGCAAAGCACCTATATAAAGGCTGATGTTTCTACACCAATAACCCATAATCTTTATCTTATTTTAAATATTTATCATAGTAAAAAAGCTCTGTACTAACTATTAAAGTTAGACAGAGCTTTTAGTTATTTATTTAAAAATTGAAAGTTATGAGAACAGAATTCTATCGTTATCAAGGGCTTCTCTTTTCTTCATACTATACATTTGAAGAAGGTCATCCCTATTCATATTCTTTCTTTCGTTATATGGAATATCAAGAATAATCTCACCACTATCCATCATAATTGTACGATTACCTGTGGTAAGTGCTTGATTTAGATTATGGGTAATCATCATTGTTGTAATATTATTTTCTGCAACAATTTGCTTAGTGATTTCCATAACTTTCTCAGCAGTTGCCGGATCTAAAGCAGCAGTATGTTCATCAAGTAACAGAAGTTTCGGAACTGCAAGTGTACACATTAGAAGTGTTACAACTTGTCTTTGACCACCTGAAAGAAGTCCTACTTTATTCTTTAGTCTATCTTCAAGACCCATATTGTATCTTGCAAGTTGTTCTTTAAAGAATTTTCTCATTTTGTCATTTACTGCTGACTGAAAAATTCTTCTTCTGCCTTTGCTATATGCAAGTGCCAAGTTCTCTTCAATAGTCATATCAGGTGCAGTACCTTTCATAGTATCCTGAAATACTCTGCCGATTACTCTTGCTCTCTTATGTTCTTTCTTATAAGTAATATCTTCATTGTCAAGAATAATCTTGCCACTGTCACATAGAAAAGAACCACAAATAGCATTGAAAAGTGTACTTTTACCTGCACCGTTACTACCTACGATTGTAACAAAGTCACCGTTATCCAAATGAAGTGAAAGGTTATTAAGAGCAGTATGTTCATTTACTGTACCCTTAGAAAAGACTTTAGTAACATTATTTACATCAAGCATTTCTTCCACCTCCGTGTTTAATCTTAAATCTGGCAATATAATACTTAAATGCCGGAATAGAAAGTGCTACTGCAACAATAATAGCAGTGATTAGTCTGATAACCTGAGCAGTAAAGATACCGGAATTAATTACCCAAGTAATGATAAATCTGTAAATAACTGAACCTACAATTGCTGAGATAAGACCAAGAGTAACGCCACGCTTACCCATAATAGCTTCACCGATAATAACTGATGCCAAACCAACAACAAGGATACCGTTACCGGAAGAAATATCTGCATAGCCTTGGTACTGAGCAATAAAGCTACCACTAAGTGCAATTAGTCCGTTAGCTAACATTAGTGCAACAATCTTGCTAACATCTACATTAATAGAAGATGCTCTAACCATATCTTCATTATTACCTGTTGCTCTTAGGCATAGACCAAAGTGTGTTCTAAAGAACCAAATCATAACAAGTACACAAACAACTACTGCAACAAATGAAAGAATCATCTTTGCATTATGTCTGCCAAAAATATCAAGACCAATATTATCAAATAAATTATCAACTGATGTGAATACTCTTGAGTTCTTTGGAATATTTACATTTGGTGAACCAAGTATCATAAGGTTAACACTATATAGTCCACACATTGAAATAATACCGGCTAAGATAGGGTGTATTCTCATCTTTGTCTGTAAAAATCCTGTTACAAAACCTGCACAACAACCGGCTAGGAAAGCAAGTAAAATGCCTAGCCAAGAGTGGTTCTCATTTGCAACAACAGCTGATACTGCTAAACCTAAGGTAAAGCTACCCTCTGTTGTAAGGTCAGGAACATTCATTATTCTAAAGGATATGTAAAGTCCAAGAGCCATAATTCCGTAAATGAAACCCAGCTCAAGTCCTCCTAAAATAACATTAAGGCTCATAAATAACCCCTTGTACTTCTAAATTTCTTTTATGTTTTTATTTTTAGTGCGAATATAAATTCGCACCTACATTGTTTTATCTATCGGATTAGTCTTAGATAAACTAAAGATTGTACCAAGACAATCCCTCCGATTACTTCGTAATCACCTCCCTTTACACAAGGGAGGCTTTGTTAGTTTGTACTTAATTTAAGTTTTACTAACAAAGGAAAGATTGTAATAGATTAATAGTCTGTTTTCTTACGGGCGAACAGTGTTCGCCCCTACATTCTAAAACTATAAGTCTGTACTAAATTCTAAACTATAATTCTATACTAATTAAATTAGTTCTTTGCGTCATTAACCTGCTTAACTGTATCTTTACCAAAGTCAATACTATCTAGGTTAATGCCGATAGCTTTTGCGTCATCCTTATTAACTGTAATGTAGTCATAAGGTACAACGATTGATGGAATTTCTTCTACCTTTTTACCTTCAAAATACTTTGATGCAAGGTCAGCAGTTTTTTCACCAATACCAATATCATCAATAGCCTTTGTACCTAGGCAACCTGAATCAACCATTGTTGCTGAAGAACCGTAAACTGCTACTTTGTTTTCTCTTGCAATTTCTGTAATTGTACTCATAGCACCCTGCATAACTGCATCATTAGGGATAAAGATTGCATCACACTTTTTACATAGGCTTTCAACTGTTGTAGCAATTTCGCTATCTTCTACAACTGCACCTTCTGTATATTTAATGTTCTTACTTTCTAGGTAAGTTTTTGCTTGTTCAACTGTGTTAACGGCTGAATCTGTCTTTGAAGAATATAGTAGACCGAAGTTCTTTGCTTTTGGTGTCATCTGTTTTGCAAGACCAAAGATTTCTTCTACAGGAATTGCATTTGATGTACCTGTTGCATTCATATCAGGTTTATCCATATCCTTAATAACACCGGCTGCTACAGGAGCAGAAACTGCACAGAAGAATACAGGAATGTCTGATTCTTGGTTTACCATACTCTGAGTTGCAGGTGTTGCAACAGTAAATACTGCGTCATAATCACCGTTAGCTACTGACTGAGTAATTGTGTTTAGGTTTGTTTCATCACCATCGGCACACTGATAATCAACATCCTTGTCGCTAGAGATATAGCCCTTAGCCTTTAGACCTTTAATGATACCTGCACGCATATCATTAAAAGCACCGTTTTCTACTTGCTGAATAATAGCAACTTTCTTTGTTTTGCTTGATGAACTGTCACTACCGTTACAACCAACAAATAGTGTAGCCATCATCACTACAGTTAAGATTACTGCAAAAATCTTTTTCATTGTTTAACCCTCCAATAAAGTTTTTGTTTTATTATAATTTGACAACTTGTCAAAAGCATCCACTAGCATTTCTTCTGTTACCACATATGGGTTGTGGTCAGCATCAGGCATTTCTAGAGTTTTAGCTATTACTGCCGGTAAATCTTTTTCTTCAATTTCCACATCGGCAATAGAAGTCGGAAGTCCCACACTCTCATTGAAATCATACATTTTCTTAAACATATCGTACTGTTTATCTACTAACAGAAGAATCAGCACACCAAAACCAACAACTTCACCATGAATATGATTTTCTTCAATATGTGGAAATGAAGTTAAGCCGTAGAAAATACCATGTGCAAGGCCGGTATTATAATCTATAATATGTTCTGCTGTTAATAAAATTGATGCAATACCTGTTGTAATAGCAATTGAAAGTACAGTTTGTTCAAACTCATAAGAATTAACCTTATTCTTATTATCTTCCAAAGCCTTCTTACCATACTTTAAAATTGGTTCAAGACACATTTGACTAATTACAACACCAAGTCTGTGATAATGAACTAAAGTATCTTCTCCCCTAGAAGAAACTGAACTTTCAAAATACTTTGCATATGTGTCACCCATACCTGCCCATAAATATTTTGATGGTGACTTACACAATAAATTTGTATTGATAAATGCGTGTTTAGGTGGTTTTTCAAAGAAAAATGGTTGTTTGAAAACACCTTCCTTAGTATACATAATTGAAACACAAGTTACCGGTGAACAGTTACTTGCAATTGTTGGAAAAGTGAAAACCGGTTTATTTATCTTTACTGCAAGACACTTTGTAGTATCAAGTGCTTTACCACCACCAACTGCAAAAAGATAATCGGCTTTCTGTACACTTTCATTATTAGCAAGTTCATCTACATTTTCAAAACAAGACTCTCCACCATACCACACAAAATCAATGATACTTACTTTAGTATCTTTTGTGGCTGAGATTAATAATTCTTTTGCAGAATTAATTGCTTTGTGTCCACCAATAACGACTGCTTTGCTACCATATGGACTACAAATCTTTTCAATTTTTTCATAAACATTATCTCCAACAGAATATGAAGGCAAGTTTATACTATAATTTTCCATAATATCACCTAACAAAAAATCCCATACGCATAAAGCGTATGGGACGAATTATCGTGGTACCACCCAAGTTTAGATAATTCTATAAAAGAATTATCACTCTAGTCTTTAACGCAGACTTACGGATTAGCTACTAAAAATTCACCTTTCCCTCTGTGGCCCATTTGTCAGCATAGTTTCCGTAGAACTTTCACCGTCATCTACTCGCTAAAGGTCTTTTGCCGTTTTACTTCCACATCATCGGTTTGAATGGTATTTATTTTTCTTTTACCGAATAATTATATAAAATAACTATCAGTAAGGATATTATAACACTATTTTAAGATTTCTTCAACTATAAATCTTGGTCTGTGTTTACTTTCCATATAAATTTTTCCTATGTACTCACCAACAACACCAATTGCAAGTAGCTGAAGACCACCTAATGCCCAAATTGAAACAATAAGTGATGACCAACCTGAAACAGTATTGCCGATAATCCACATAATAAAGCTATAGATTAGCATAATTAAGCTAATGCAGAATACAATAGCACCTAAAGAAGTAATCATTCTGATAGGTTTCATTGATAGGCTGGTAACACCATCCCATGCAAGACCTAACATTTTCTTAAGTGGGTACTTACTTTCACCTGCAAGTCTTTCACTTCTCTCATACTCAACAACACTTGACTTAAAGCCAACAAGAGGTACAAGACCTCTTAGGAATAGGTTAACTTCCTTAAATTCTGCTAAAGCGTTTAAAGCTCTCTTGCTCATTAATCTAAAGTCAGCATGGTTATAAACTACTTCAGCACCTAGCATTGAAAGAACTTTATAGAAACCTTGTGCAGTCATTCTCTTGAAAGCAGTATCTGTTGCTCTCTTGCTACGAACACCATAAACAATTTCAGAACCGTTTTCAAAGTCCTTAATCATTTCATCAAATGTGTTAATATCGTCCTGTAAATCGGCATCAATAGAAATTACACAATCACAGTCATCCTTAATTGTCATAAGACCACCTAGAAGTGCATTTTGGTGACCTCTGTTTCTGCTCATTTTAATACCGTTTACATATTTATTCTTGTTATGTAATTCATCAATAATAGTCCAAGTTTTGTCCTTACTACCATCATCAATGTAATAAATCTTACTGTCACTTGTAATAAGACCATCGTTAATCATCTGGTCATATTTCTTAGTTAATTTTTCTGTTGTATCATAAAGTACTTCTTCTTCATTATAGCAAGGAACTGCTAAATATAATTTTACCATAACTTCCTCCTGAAAAATAGTTAAACTAAAAACATTTGCCCAAATAAACTTTACTAAAATAGATTTTAAGTAAAATTCACCCTATCTTCACAATTATATCACCTTAAATACTTAAAATCAATGACAGAATAATGAAAGAACAGAATTTGGAAATAAATTACTAAAATCTATTTATTTTGGAATATGTATATGGTATAATATGTACGAATGAAGGAGGTTGCTATGAACATTCCATCACTTTTAATACCAAAAGCTAATGTTGAGTATCTAAGAACAAAGGACTCTATTGAATTTGCACTAGATATATTTAGAAGAAATTCTTACTCTGCTGTACCTGTTATCAATTCTGATGGCATTTACCGAGGTACAATCACAGAAGGTGATTTCTTGTACTACATAATGGACAATCCGGATGCAGACCTAAAGAAAGTTAAGGTTAGAAACATACTTAGAGAGGACTTTTATGAGGCAGTAAAAATTACTGCAAGCATAGATAAGCTACTTATTAAGTGTCTTGACCAAAACTTTGTTCCTGTTACTGATGACAGAGATGTTTTTGTTGGTATTGTTACAAGAAAAGTAATCTTTAAAAACATCTACGAAGAACAACTAAAAATTAAATACGGTTCAGAATAATATACATTATATAATGTATACAAAACTAAGCAATCAACAAAAAACTCCTTAACCCAACGGTTAAGGAGTTTTCTTATGTCTTAATTAATCTGCTGAAAGTGGGATTGTTTCGCCTGTATATCTAACAATCATTGAAGAAATTTTACTTACAGTTACTGTATCACCGACTTTATATGTTTTACCGGAAAGTTCATCTGTAAAGTCATAATTAGCCTTGAAAGTTGCATCAGCATTTTGGTTATTGTGGATAACAAACATTGAGTAATCTCTGCTATCGTCAGTTACTGAATAGCCATAAATCTTATTCTTTACATTATCCTTTACAACATCCTTTATGATTGCTGTACTATAATCACCTGTATAGAAAATCTTATATTTATTTCTAATGCTGATTAACTTCTTGTAATGTTCTAGAATACTGCCATCAACATTTTCCTGTTCTTCTACTGAAACACCGTCATTAGCCTTAGTGAATTTTTCTGATGAACTCCATGAACGAACTGCATTCATCTTTGTTGCACCCTTACCGTCACGAGCTGTGTACCAGTCCATTGCCTCTCTTCTGTTAGGGTCGGCTGTACCACTTGTACCACCACCGGACTGACCGATTTCATCTCCGTAATAAATCCAAGGCATACCCTTAATAGTCATCATAACACTGGCAGCAAGTTTTATTCTTGCAGTTGAAACTTCTTTATCAGAATTTTTCTGACTAACATCATAAGCAATTCTGTTTATGTCATGGTTGCTAAGCATTACAGAGTTAATAGTAGTCTTTGAAACATTTGGAGTTTGGTCTGCATATCCTTTAATCTTATTATTGTAAGTCTGATTATCCTTTGCAATATTTATCTGACCACCAATTGCCATTGACTTAATTTCACTTCTGTTGTAAAAATCAAAGTCAGAGTCTAGGTCTGCAAAGAACTTTGCCTGAGTTGTTTCCATGGTAGTTTCTGGCCAAACTTCACCAATACAGAAAGCGTTAGGGTCCTTTTCTTTTACATGATTTTCAAAGTGTTGCCACCATTCATGAGTAACAGAACCTTCTTTTTCATCTACATGTTGTTTAGCAGCATTAATAGTATCATCAATATGCATTGCAGCATCAAGTCTGAAACCGTCAATACCCTTATCTAGCCAATAATCAGCAACAGAATCTATATCATCCCAAACATCTTTATTCTGATAGTTTAGGTCAGGCATATTACCATTAAAGCAAGAGTAATATCTTGCACCTCTCATAGCTGACCAAGTCCAAAGACTTGTCTGTACTGAAGGAATAGGCTGTGAACCATCATTCCATATATAATAGTCCTTATACTTACCGGACTTTTTGATAGAGTCCTTAAACCATTGATGCTGGTTAGATGTATGGTTTATAACAAGGTCCATAACAACCTTAATGCCATTATCGTGAAGAGTATCTAACATATAGTTAAAGTCATCCATTGTACCGTAATCATCACAAACATCATTATAGTCTGTTACATCATAACCATGGTATGAACTTGTCTTGTTGAAAGGCATTAGCCATACAACATTAACACCAAGTGACTTTAAGTAGTCAACCTTTTCAGCTACACCACGGAAGTCACCACAACCATCACCATCACTATCATAGAATGAACGAACAAAAAGTTCATAACCTACAGAAGAAGTTCTCCAATCGTTATCAGCCTTTGCAGCGAAAGTACTAATCTTCTTAGTTATGTACTTTTGGATAATTGTTGCATCCTTAACATCTATTTTGCCATCTTCATTTACATCGGCATAAGTTTCGTCAATAGAATCAATACTTTTGTTAAGATACTTCTGAATAGCAGTTGTATCCTTTACATTGATTTTATTATTGCCATCAGCATCACCAAATTTGTTTACATCAACAGTAGATGTAGTATCTTTTGTTTGGTCAGTGGTTGTTTTGTTTTCATCTGCATTTACTGAGACAGTTGCAGAAGCACCGGCTACCATAGCCAAAGAAAGTAAAATTGAAATTAATTTTTTGCTCATAGCGTTACCTCCTACATATTACAATTTATTATATCATTTTTTCTTATTTATAGGCAATAATAATATGAAAAAAATAAAAAAATTTACAATTTGATTATACTTCCAAATTCAAGTAGAGATATTTGTATAATTTTAACATAAATATTTATAATACTTGAAATTTATTATCGTGTATGCTAAAATATGTGAATAAAATATTAATAAGGAGGTTGTTTCAAGTATGTTATCAACTTTAACCTATTTATCAGCCATTGGAGGTGTAGTTGCACTGATTTATGCAATTATACTGGCTGTAAGAATTAACAAAATGGAGTCCGGTACTGAAAGGATGAAAGAAATCGCACAGTCTATTAATGAAGGTGCAAAGGCATTTTTGTTTTCGGAATATAAAATTCTTGTAATTTTCGTTGCTACTGTATTTGTTGTTATCTCTGTTTGTGGAATTATTACAAAAAGTGATGTGCTAAATTACAGAACTGCACTGGCATTTTTAATCGGTGCAATACTTTCTACTTTAGCCGGTTACTGTGGTATGAGTGTTGCTACTAAGGCTAATGTCAGAACTGCTAATGCTGCTAAAGAAAAAGGTATGAACAGTGCATTATCTACTGCTTTTAGTGGTGGTGCAGTTATGGGTATGTGCGTTAGTGGTCTTGGACTACTTGGTGTTTGCCTAATTTATGCAATTACCGGGGACGATAACATTCTTTTTGGTTTTTCATTAGGTGCATCATCAATTGCTCTATTTGCCAGAGTTGGTGGTGGTATCTATACAAAAGCTGCCGATGTTGGTGCTGACCTTGTTGGTAAGGTTGAAGCCGGTATTCCGGAAGATGACCCAAGAAACCCTGCTACTATTGCTGATAATGTTGGTGACAATGTTGGTGATGTTGCCGGTATGGGTGCTGACCTATTTGAAAGTTATGCCGGTTCACTTATCTCTGCTATTTCACTTGGTGTACTTGCTTTTAGTGGTAGTTCTTCTTGGAAATATGCAGTTTTCCCTTGTTTGCTTTCTGCTATCGGTCTTATCTCTTCTATTATCGGTACATTATTTGTTAGAGGCAAAGATGGTAAAAATCCTCAGAAAGCACTTAACACAGGTACTTATGTAGCCTCAATTTTAGTAGTAATTTCTGCTATTTTACTAAGCTACTTTATGCTTGGTACTTTTAGATTTGCCATTGCAATTATTGCCGGTTTATTGGTTGGACTACTAATCGGTACAATAACAGAAATGTACACTTCCGATAAATTCCCATTTGTAAAGAAAATTGCTAAACAAAGCGAAACAGGTTCTGCTACTACAATTATCAGTGGTATTGCAGTAGGTATGCAAAGTACACTTATTCCTAGTATTCTTATTGGTGTCGGTATTTTTGTTGCTTACTTTGTAACTAACGGTACAGGTGCTGACGGTACTTCAGGTATTTATGGTATTGCACTTGCTGCTGTAGGTATGCTTTCTACAACAGGTATCACAGTTGCAGTTGATGCTTATGGTCCTATTGCCGACAATGCCGGTGGTATTGCTGAAATGAGTAACCTACCGGATGAAGTTAGAGAAATTACTGATTCTCTTGATTCTGTCGGTAATACAACAGCTGCTATCGGTAAAGGTTTTGCTATTGGTTCTGCTGCTCTAACTGCACTTGCACTATTCTTTACATTTGCACAAAAGGTTAACCTAGCTACTATTGACATTATGAACTACAAGGTAGTTATCGGTTTATTAGTTGGTGGTATGTTACCGTTCCTATTCTCTTCACTTACAATGGACAGTGTAAGTAAGGCTGCTCAAAGTATGATTGAAGAAGTTAGAAGACAGTTTAGAACTATTCCGGGTATTCTTGAAGGCAAAAGTAAACCTGACTACAAGAACTGTGTTGCTATCTCAACTCATGCAGCACTAAGACAGATGATTCTACCGGGTATTTTGGCTATTGTATCCCCTATTATTATAGGTGTATTACTTGGTGCTGAGGCT
>REGX01130469.1_pt1 | contig 10251 bp, 11 predicted proteins | sample 2276321 | NCBI WGS metagenome assembly REGX01 (sample SAMN08335021, study PRJNA423103) | bovine gut metagenome | biome: bovine gut metagenome; feature: rumen; material: feed digesta; isolation source: rumen digesta from from 15 high feed efficiency cows and 15 low feed... | host: Bos taurus ... | reverse complement strand
TCGATGTTAAGAGGGGTGGATTTCCACTTCATGTGGCATCTACAAGTACAGATGAAACCAAATAAAAGCATTTTAGAAAGTTCCTCCATAGTTAATCTTATGATATCCAATGGATTATCTCAAAATATGGAGGAACTTTTTAAAATTGAACGAAAAAATACAGCGTGATGTATGCAACTATAGCTCGTGATGCTGCTAAGTTTTTAAATATCATTGAGATACATACTTTTTTTTCATATATTATTTGGCTATTTTCAATATTTAATTCCGCCAACGGGTATAAAGATAAGATAATACTCAGCATTTCAATGAAAGGAATAGATTCACATTTGAGAGGAGAAAATTATGTTTTTCGAGAGAAGAAGAAATATGTTTTTATGTCTTTCTGTCTTCTAACCTGTCTTTTTTATCAGATATAAACTAAAGGATAGTTTGGCATTTTAAAGAAATAAATGTATATTTGCAAGAGAGATAAAAAACAATTATGCTGAAAGATTTCTTACTTGTCGGATTAGGAAGCTTTATGGGAGGCGGAATGCGCTTTCTCGTTTCCAAGATCATACAGTCGTGGACACTGCTCGCATTTCCTTTCGGAACTTTTGCAGTGAACATCCTTGGCTGTCTGCTTATAGGCTTCTTCTCCGGCCTGAACTATGGCGGAGGATGGATGTCTCCATCCACCAAACTGGTGCTTACTACCGGTTTCTGCGGAGGCTTTACAACGTTCTCCACCTTTATGAACGAGAGCAATTCGCTAATGAAAGATGGCAATATGCTCTATCTTTCACTCTATATTGTTGCAAGTCTTGCCTTCGGTTTGCTGGCGGTAATCATCGGACAGCAGATTGCTAAGAGTCTGACTTGATGCACTTTAACACTATCTGTCTATGGAGAAGATTCTAAGATTCTACCTCAGCAATACCGATATGCTGAACCATGATTCCCTCTACGAGGTGATAGCACAGCAGGCCCAGGAAGCTGGATTGGCGGGAGCAACTGTATATCAGGGAATTATGGGATATGGAGCCACCAGTAAGTTGCGTTCCAACAAGTTCTGGGAATTGAACGTGAAATATCCCGTTATCGTTGAAATCATCGACGAGGAGGGGAAACTGAAAGACTTTCTCGACGAGGTTTTGCCTGAAATCCACGACCTTCCAAAAGGCTGTCTGGTGACCATGCAGAATGTGGAGATAGTGATGCGCAAAAAAGGTGAGGAGATAGATGAGTCTGAAGGAAATATTTAAAAAACTTTTTACGAAAGAACCCTCACGAGATGTAGCTCTTGTATTGGGCGGTGGGGGAGCAAGAGGCTTTGCTCACATAGGAGCTATCGAGGCTTTGGAGGAAAATGGCTTTCATATCACCTCGATTGCCGGAACCTCTATGGGCGCTCTGGTAGGAGGCATGTATGCTGCCGGAAAACTTCCCGAGCTAAAGGAGCGGATAACCTCCTTGACTAAAAAGGAGATGGTGTCGCTGCTCGATTTCTCGATAGGTTTGGATCATGTCGCAACAGGAAAGAAACTTCTTGACTTACTTACGGATATGAATGAGAATAAATATATCGAGAATCTCGCCATCCCTTTCTGCTGCGTTGCAACCGATGTAGTAAGCGGAGAGGAGAAGGTCTTTCGCGAAGGTTCGCTCACAAAGGCAATTCGGGCATCCATCTCGATTCCTGGCTTCTTCAAGCCTGTGCATGAAGAGGGACATATCTATGTAGATGGAAGTGTGCATAATACACTTCCCCTCGAAAGAGTAGCTAGGAAAAAGGGAGACATTCTTGTGGCTGTTAATGCCAGCGCTACAGACGAGAAACCTTACAAGGTAGATTCAAAATTCTCGAAAAATACGATGAAGCTGATGTTGAGAATAACGCAGATTTCGATTCAGAATAATACGCAGATGGCTATGCGACTCAATCCACCTGCTATCTGTGTGGATATCCCAATGGACCGCTACAACCTCTTTGCCTTCAACAAGGGGGAGGAAATAAGCAAGTATGGCTATCAGAAAATGAACGAAGCAATTGAGAAATATTATGATTAAAATAAAGAAAGCAACCCTCGATGATTGTCGCCTGATTCATGAAATGGCATGGAAGGTGTTTCCACTTACTTACAAGGATATCATCACGCCTGCTCAGAGTGACTTTATGATGGAGTGGATGTATTCGCTCGACAATCTGAAGAAACAGATGACAGAGGAACAGCATACCTATCTGCTTGCCTATGAGGGAGATACACCGAAAGGATATGTCTCGGTTCAACCTCAAGCAGAAGATCTATGGCATCTCCAGAAAATCTATGTGCTGCCTGAGTATCAGAAGGAACACATCGGAAAAAAACTTTTCGAAAGTGCTTTGAATTATATTAAGGAACAGCATCCGGCACCCTGTATGGTGGAACTGAATGTGAACCGTAATAATGTGGCGGTGGGTTTCTATGAGCACATGGGAATGCACAAGGTGCGCACGGAGGACAATGACATTGGCGATGGCTTTTTTATGAATGACTATGTTATGGGAAAGGAAATTTAAGTATGGAAAAAAAAGAATTAATCGAGAAATATGAAAGTATCTTCAAGGAGGACTTGAAGACTTATCTGTTGAGTATCAAGGAAGTAGATGATCATTTACCAGAGGCTCCCGATATTGAGGAACTTTGGGCAAAGATAGGGGAGTCTTATCTCAACGATGGTATGCGCGAGTTCACTAACTACCCATCTGTAGCTTTCGGATGGATAATGTATGTGGGTATGGCGATTGCCAAATACTGGGATGAGGATTGGGAGCTATATAATAAGGTAGAGGACCTCTATGTGTATCTTCGCGACAAGATCGACTTCGATCACATGGATGATTACATCCGCGAGAAGGTATTGCTGCTTTCGGCAGAGGATGCCAGAAAGTTGCAGAATATAGTAGCTGAATGTGGCGAGCGCACTTGGGGCAAATATCGCCATCAGAACCTTCAGCCATCTTCTACCGAGGCTTTCTATGCCTTTGTGGCAGGCTTGCATCAGATGTATCTGATGGGTGCTGCTATCCAGCTTAAGCGCATGGGGTATCACATGACAAAGCTTTAACCTACCTCCGTCTCCTCCCTTGGGGAGGAGAGGTTGATATACTTTTATAAATATTTATCTCGCATTTTACATTTCATAAAGAACAGTGAATTATTGGATAAGAGCTTTTGACAACAAGAAATATCGGGTTGCGGATTTTATTCGCGACAACGGTTTTATCGACTGGGGAATGAAAAATCATTTCGAAGTGGGGGATGTTGTCTTTCTTTATGCTACATCTCCTGCCAGTAGGTTGGCTTTTGCGATGGAAGTTTCGGCAGTAAATCTCTCTTGGAAAGAGTCGGTCGACGATAGCTCTTATTTCATTTCTCAAGAACATTATGACCATTGGTTGACGAATCGGGAGAGGATAAAATATGTTCGCTATCAGTTGATTAAGGAATTGAATTCACCACATCTCACCTATCACTCCTTAATGGAACATGGGTCGGGCGGAGCTCCAAGATCACCTCGACGATTATATCCTGAGATAGTTGACTATATATTAACGCATTTTGAATAATATGGAAATCAGAGAAATAAAATTAACCGATTATATAAAATATACCGACTTTGTTAATCAACTAATTAAGGAGGAAGAAACTACCACATTATCCGAGGAAATTTCTGCAGAGAAAGAAAAAGACTGGTTGGAAAAGAAATTGCAGAATCCTTCGAATGTAATTTTGGTTGCAGAGGAAAATGATAAGATAATAGGAGAGGCCTCGTTTTTAGAAGGCGATAGCTATGACGAAGTGGCAGATTTGTCACTCTATATATTAGCTGATTATCGTCATCAGGGCATTGGTTCTCAGCTATTGAGACTGGCTATCGAGAAGATGAAAGCAAAGCCAAATCCCCTTGAAATGGGACTGGATGTGTTCGAGGACAATGTGAAAGCTATGAAATTATACACTCGATTTGGGTTTGTCTTGGATAAATCCACTCGCAATATGTATTGCGGAAAAGATGGACGAATGAAGAAACTTTTAAGAATGAAATATAATAATGAGTAAATCTTGGAGTAAAATACCTTGGTGCCATTATTTGCTATTTTAGATTGGATAATTCATACAGGCTTGATATCCAGTATTTCTCCCCCACGAGTGGGGGAGAAGTAGTGTGTTAAAGTCTCCTTCGAAGGTGCGATTAACATTTGAAGGTATTGATAATGAAGAATGTAAAAAATGAAACAAATTGATTTTATCAAAGATAAATGGGAGAGACTGAAGGCTTGGGAGCAGAATCCTTATGCCAAGCCAGCGGAAGATAAGTGGGAAGAGCATTGTTGCAAGAATTGCGGAAGCACCTATGTGGGCGATTATTGTCCGGCTTGTGGACAATCAGCCGCTACAAATCGTTTCAAGATCAGCAATCTCTTTACGAATGTATTAAATGTATGGGGATGGGGAAATCGCAGTCTCCCTCGAACCTTATTGCATCTTCTTACCCGACCAGGCTTTATGATTCGCGATTATCTGGCAGGAAAGCGTCAGCCCTTCTTCCCACCCGTGAAGATGCTGTTTATCATCGCCAGCTTCTTTGCAATTATCAGCTTTGTCATAACTCCAAACGATGCAAGCAAGAAAGAGACCACAACTGTTGAGAAAGTCGATTCCGTAAGTAAATCCCTTGAAAAGGAAAATATTAAAATCCATAACATGGAAGTTTCCTTTAGGAAAGAAGATACTACGGCCAGAAAGAGTTTGAACAGTTTTGCCAAGGTGGCCGATTACCTCAACGACGAGAATCATCGGGCGATGGTATTGCTCTTCTTCCATACAGCATTGGCTTTTGTAACCTTCCTTTTATTTCGAAAAGATCGCAATGATGAGCGCCTCACGCTGGTAGAGCATTTCTTTATCCAGATGTTTGTCGCCTGTCAGCTCTTGGCGCTAGGCTGTATATTTACAATTGTCACATGGAGAAAGGGCGGCTTTTACAGCTTCCCGCTGGAGTGGGTACCTGTGGTGATCGCCATCGACTACCTTCAGGTTTTTGGTGGAAAGAAAAGATACATCCTTCCAAAGATACTCTTGTCGCTCTTTTTGGCGGTAATGCTATGTCTTATTTTAGGTATAGCAGTGATTGCTGTTATGACTGTCGTTTAAATACTAACCTAATAGATAACTAAGAAAGTAACATTACGAAAAAAGGGTGTAACTAAATAATTTCATTAGGCAATATAGAAATTTAGAATAGGCTATTAAAATGATGAATACTTGTAGATTTGTTCTTTGTATTTTTGTTCTAATAGGTAATTTGCTTATCTTTGCCTAAGCATTATAAATAACAAATGCTCCTGTAGCATATCTTAATAACTTCATTTTGTCAGGATGGAAATTCTAATAAAAGTTCTTCTTCAAGAATGCCGAACTTTTGGAAGTCGATATCAACAAACTGAAGAGATTAAAGGAGCAAATTGGAAGGATAGTTATGGCTGATAATATACTAAATACAGAAAATACACCTGAACTTCAGTCTCCATTTGACCAACTTCGTGAAGTGGATGCTGATGGCAGGGAATGGTGGAACTCGCGTAAGTTGGCACGTGTGATGGGCTATGGTAAGTATTGGAACTTTGAGCGTGTTATAGCCAAAGCACAGGCTTGGACCTCACAGAAAGGTTATCATCTTGGCGATCACTTCGTGGAGATTACTGAAATGGCAGAACTTGGCAGTGGTGCTGTGAGAGAAGTACTCAGTATGCGACTTTCACGTGCTGCTTGTATGGCTGTTGCTATGAATGCTGACAAGAAGAAAGACATGGTAAAGGTAGCACAACAGTATTTCAGTGCGACTCTCACACCGGATGTTGCGGCACGAAGCATGGAAGCATCCATACTCATGTATAAAGGTGGACGTGGCAATGTGCAGGTGCAAGTCATCTTCGATACAAACACCTTCTGGCTTTCTCAGCAGAGAATGGCAGAACTGTTTGGAGTGACTGTATCGACCATAAACTATCATCTCAATCAAATAGGAGAAAGTGGAGAGATCCATTTGTCCGATGCTATTAGAAAAATTCGAATACCTTCGGACAAATGGTCTGGTGAAGTGATGATGTACAACCTTGATGTCGTCATCGCAGTTGGCTATCGTGTGAATAGTTATGAGGCAACACAGTTTCGTATCTGGGCGACACAAATACTGAAAGAGTATCTCACCAAAGGATTCGTGCTTGATGATGAACGTCTGAAGGGAAAGAATGTGTTCGGCGCAGACTACTTCGATGATTTGATTGATCGTATACGCGAGATAAGAATCAGTGAACGTCGTTATTACCAGAAGATTACGGATATATACAGCGAGTGCAGTTCAGACTATGACAAGGATTCTGAAGATACTCGCTTATTCTTCAAAACTGTACAGAACATGATGCACTATGCAGTCACTCAACAAACAGCAGCAGAAATCATCTATGATCGCGTAGATGCAGAACGCCCCCACATGGGATTGACTTCTTGGAAAAATGCACCTGATGGTCGAGTCATAAAGTCTGACGTAATAGTAGCCAAGAATTATCTTAGTGAGAAAGAAGTTGATTCGCTGAACCGACTGAGTAATGCCTTCATTGATATTGCTGAGCAAAGAGCAGAGGATCATATCCTGATGACTATGGCAGATTGGTCAAGTCTCTTGCAGCGTTATATGGATTTGAACAACCGACCTATGTTGCCTGATGCTGGACATGTGACTTATGAAGAAGCTGTCGAAAAGGCACTTACCGAATATGACAAGTTCCGCGTCATTCAAGACCGTGAAATTATGAGTGACTTTGACCGACAGCTGAAACTGTTGTTTGGGGATAAGCCTTAAATAGATGATTTGCGCAAAAGTATAGTATCTGCTTGGCATAAAGATTAGGTACATATGTATTCAAGAAAAAACGGATGTGATAAAAATTATCTGTTGATATGGATGATATTCAATCAAAATATAGTCAACTCCTCAAGCAGTATGAAACATTACGTGAGGAGAATGAAGAGTTGAAAACACTTCTTTGTGCTCACGGCATTGAATATCAACCAAAGCAAGAATACGAAGAGGTGAAGAAATCTGTATACTCTTCTATCTTATTTCCTCCTGTTACATTATCGCTTGATGAACGAGTTGCTCTCTTTCAGTCTTTATTCAAAGGTAGGAGTGATGTCTTTGCAAGAAGGTGGTTCAGCAAGATTACTGGGAAAGGGGGATACCAACCTGTTTGTGTCAATGAGTGGAGACGAGGTGTATGTGATAAAAAAAAGTTTAAGTGTGCAGAGTGTCCAAACAGAAACTTTGCACCATTAACGTTTCAAGATACTTATCGACATTTGGAAGGAAAAGATGAGTATTGCTGTGATGTTATTGGACTCTATGTCATTATGCCAGACAATAACTGTACTTTTCTTTGCGCCGACTTTGATGACAAGAGTTGTAAACACGGATACAAGGATGACGTTCTCGCTTTCGTTGGAGTATGTAAGGATTGGCAGATTCCATACGCAATTGAACGTTCAAGGTCTGGTACAGGTGCTCATGTATGGATTTTCTTTGAGCAACCATTACCTGCATTCAAGGCAAGACGATTAGGAAATGCAATCCTTACAGAAGCAATGGATCGTGACGGACGAATGTCATTCAATTCGTATGATCGTTTTTTCCCAAACCAAGATCGCATCCTGGAAGGAGGTTTGGGCAATCTTGTTGCACTTCCTCTGCAGGGCCAATCTCGCAGAAAACTGAATAGCGTGTTTGTGGACGACAATTTTCTTGTATACAAAGATCAGTGGTCGTTCCTTTATCATATTAAGAAGATACAAGAATTAACTATAGACCATCTGCTGAGTCAACATATTCAAGAAGAGCTTGGAGTGCTTTCTACATCAAACGAGAGCAAGCCATGGGTTACTCCGGCACCACAGAACATCTCCAAGACTGACTTCCCAAACCATATCAAGATAATCAAAGCCGATAAACTTTATGTCCCATTGAATTCTGTATCTGCTAAAGTTCTTAATCACCTTAAAAGAATCGCAGCTTTCAAAAATCCTGAATTTTATAGCAAACAAGCACTTAGACTGTCAACATATTTAGTTCCACGTGTCATCTCATGCTTTGATATTACTGACGAATATCTTGTAATGCCTCGTGGATGTGAAGACGCCATATTGTCATTCCTTGAGGATAATCATGCAGAATACAGCATTATTGACGAGACAAACCACGGAAGTAAAATCTCAGTTTCTTTTTTAGGCGAAGAAAGGGAAGAACAGTTGTCTGCCATCAATACTTTATTACCGTATACCAATGGCGTACTCCATGCTACCACTGCGTTTGGAAAAACAGTTACTGCTGCAGCCATCATTGCCCGCAAGAAAGTAAGCACACTTATCCTTGTTCATTCCAAGGCATTGCTTACCCAATGGTGTGAACGACTGGCAGAATTTCTTGATATTGACTACCAAGAAACTGTATCACCCAAAAAGCGTGGTCGCCGCAAAGCATTCTCTCCGATAGGATGTCTTGATTCAACAGGTAATTCACTTCATGGTGTCATCGATGTTGCACTCATTCAGTCTTGTTTTAATGAAGGGGGCGTTAAGCCTTTTATCCAGAATTATGGTTTGGTTATCGTTGATGAATGCCATCATGTTTCTTCGGTAACATTTGAACATGTATTGAAATCAATAAAGGCCCAAACAGTTTATGGACTGACAGCAACCCCTATTCGTAAAGATGGGCACCAGCCAATTATCTTCATGCAGTGTGGCCCGATTCGATTCTCTGCCGACGCTAAGAGTCAGATAGCCAAGCAATCCTTTGGCAGGTATCTTATCCCAAGATTCACATCATACCGCTCGATAGTAGAAGATAACCAATCTATAGCAGCTATGTATCAGTCACTATCTGAGGATGAGGTACGCAACAATCTAATTGTAGAGGATATCTGTAAAGCTGTCAACGCAGGAAGAACACCTGTTGTTTTGACTAATAGAACTTCACATGTATCAGTTCTTGCCGATAAGTTGAATGCTACAGTTAAAAATGTTATAAGGTTGACAGGAACTGGTACGACAAAAGAAAAACGCGAGACTTTGCAACGTTTACAAGCCATTCCGTCAGGTGAACAAATGGTTATTGTGGCAACTGGAAAATATGTGGGAGAAGGATTTGATTATCCTCGTCTAGACACACTTTTCCTTGCAATGCCTATTTCATGGAAAGGGCTTGTTGCACAATATGTAGGACGACTACATCGCGAAAGTGAAGGAAAAAAGGATGTGCGCATCTATGATTATATTGATATCCACGAACCTATCTGTGATAGTATGTACCGAAAACGTCTAAAAGGTTATGCTTCAATTGGCTATCGGACCATTGTCAAGGATCAGCCTACCTTGTTTGATGATGTTGACAATATTGATCTGTCGATGAAAGAGGGACAAATCTTCAATGGCAGAACATTTTTTCGTTCCTACTCATCAGATTTGTCAAAAGCTAAACGTTCCATTGTTATTTCTTCACCAAGGATATATAGAATAGAGCGAAATTCTTTGGTTGAGTTATTGATAGAACAGACTCATCAAGGATTAGAAATCCTCATCCTTACAGCTACTCGAAATGAACAAACAGAATATCTTCAAGCCAAAGGCTTATCTGTTAGAGTAAAACCTAATCTTTCGTTATGTGCTTCTTGCATCGACAAAACTGTAGTCTGGTATGGTGCCATAAATGTTCTTGGCTATACTTCAGAGGAAGAAAATATAATAAGAGTGACAGACAATAGACTTGCAAATGAGCTAATTGTGAATTTGAGTGAAACTAACAGCTAGTCAATGATTTTATATAATATTAGATTATAAAAAAATCCCGTGTAATTCATTGTTACACGGGATTTTGTTATATTAAGACGTGATATTACTTAACCTCCTCAAATCTAAACACTGCTGTGTATCAGACATTTACAAACACACGTGAACGATAAGGAGATATAATAGTGGTAGTTGTGATAAACAAGCATAGGAATCGACAAATACACTATTGGTAATTCTTGCCAAGTACTTTCTCTTCCAACTGAGGCAGATGGTCTATGATGTTCGCATCAATTTCGATTGTATAAGTGCCCGCTGTGTTGCGCAGCGTCTTTTGAATGCTTGAAGGTTCGGTGTTGCTGAACCAGGCATAAAACAGATTGAG
>REGX01014027.1_pt1 | contig 10265 bp, 5 predicted proteins | sample 2276321 | NCBI WGS metagenome assembly REGX01 (sample SAMN08335021, study PRJNA423103) | bovine gut metagenome | biome: bovine gut metagenome; feature: rumen; material: feed digesta; isolation source: rumen digesta from from 15 high feed efficiency cows and 15 low feed... | host: Bos taurus ... | reverse complement strand
GCCATACGCTTATCAGATTCTCTCTTATTTCGCTCCTGCTGATGTAGTCGATCATCTCAAGGTGGGAATGCAGTTTGAGCATCTGATGTCTTCAAAATAAAAGATAGATGAATTATATCATTATAGTTGCTGGTGGCAAGGGACTTCGCATGGGAACAGATATTCCCAAGCAGTTTCTTCCAGTTGGCGGGCGCCCTATCTTGATGCGCACAATGGAGCGCTTTCGCGAGAGTGCCCGCAATCTGCAAATTATTCTGGTTCTTCCAGAAGCCCAACAAGAATATTGGCATCAGCTTTGCGAGGAATATCATTTCGAGGTGGAATATCAGCTGGCGAATGGGGGCGCTACTCGCTTTCATTCTGTTCAGAACGGATTGGCTTTGATACCGGATAATGCTGAGGGAGTAGTGGGAGTACACGATGGTGTTAGGCCATTTGTTTCGCTCGATACTATCGACCGCTGTTATGAGGGTGCCGAAAAGTTTGGGGCAGTACTTCCTGTGACAAAGGTGGTGGAAACATTGCGCTATTGTCCTGAAGGAGAATTCTCTCGCAATGTTTTCCGAGAGGACTATCGGTTAGTTCAGACACCACAATGTTTTGATATCCAACTTCTGAAAGCTGCCAATCGTCAGCCTTATCAGGATACTTTCACCGATGATGCATCGGTAGTGGAGGCCTATGGACATAAGGTGGAGATGGTAGAAGGCAATCGTGAGAATATCAAGGTGACAACGCCTTTCGATCTTCGCATAGCCGAAGCAATTCTAAAGTAAATGAGTAGTATTTTCGAACAAGACATCATGTATTTGCCGGGCGTAGGTCCGAAAAAGAAAGAGATACTGAGCAAGGAACTTGGTATCTATAGCTTTGGTGATCTGCTCGAAAACTATCCTTATAAATATGTTGACCGCTCGAAGATTTACCATATATCGGATCTTTCGGGTGAGATGCCTTTTGTTCAGATAAAAGGAACAATCCTTAGTTTTGAGGTATTTGATACAGGAAAGCGCCAGAAACGTTTGGTTGCTCATTTCTCTGACGGCTCTGGTGTTGTCGATTTGGTGTGGTTCCGTAGTGCTCAGTATATAATCAAATCCTATCATGTTGGGGTAGAGTATATTGTCTTTGGTAAGCCTGGTGTCTATGGAGGGCGCTATCAGTTTGCGCATCCTGATATTGACGAGGCCGCCAAACTGCAGTTGTCTGCTATGGGTATGCAACCTTATTATATGACGACTGAGACCATGAAGAAGAGGGGCATCACTTCCCGACAGGTGGAGAAGATGACCAAGACCTTGGTTGAGAAAATTTCCTCGATGGATTTTGAGGAAACTCTTCCCGACGCTATGGCTTCCCGTTTGCATCTTATCAGTCGCAAGCAGGCTTTCTGCTGGATTCATTATCCAAAGTCGGCTGAGGAAGTACAAAGGGCTCAGGTTCGTTTGAAATTTGAGGAACTCTTCTATGTACAACTCAATATCCTCCGCTATGCCAGCGACCAGCGTCGTAAATACAGAGGATATGTCTTTGCGCATGTAGGACAGCTTTTTAATGATTTCTATACTCAAAATCTTCCTTTCGAACTTACTGGTGCCCAGAAGCGAGTGATGCACGAGATCCGTGCTGATATGAATAGCGGTCGGCAAATGAACCGTCTGCTGCAAGGAGATGTAGGCTCTGGCAAGACCTTGGTTGCATTAATGTCGATGCTGATAGCCTTGGATAATGGCTTTCAGGCTTGTATCATGGCTCCAACTGAGATTCTTGCCGAACAACATCTGCAAACCATTAAGGATTTCTTGAAAGGAATGGATATCCGTGTGGAACTCCTTACGGGTATTGTGAAAGGAAAGAAACGAAAGGAAGTGCTTGAAGGCTTGGTTACTGGTGAAGTACAGATACTTGTCGGTACGCATGCAGTCTTGGAAGATACCGTACAGTTTCATCGCCTAGGTTTGGCTGTAGTGGATGAGCAGCATCGTTTTGGTGTAGCTCAACGTGCCAAACTCTGGATGAAGAGCGAGAATCCTCCACACGTATTGGTAATGACGGCTACTCCTATTCCAAGAACTTTGGCGATGACCATATATGGTGATCTTGATGTAAGTGTTATCGATGAGCTGCCTCCAGGCAGAAAACCTATCCAGACGGTTCATAAGTTTGATACCCAAATGACGAGCCTCTATGCGGGAATTCGTCAACAAATAAATCAGGGAAGACAGGTTTATATAGTTTTTCCTCTTATTAAAGAAAGCGAGAAGGCCGATCTAAAGAATCTTGAGGATGGTTTCGAGGCTCTAAGAGAGGTGTTCCCTGAATATAATATGAGTAAGGTGCATGGCAAGATGAAGCCTGTAGAGAAGGAAGCTGAAATGGCTAAATTCGTGAAAGGTGAGACTCAGATTCTTGTGGCTACTACTGTTATTGAGGTAGGTGTAAATGTACCGAATGCTTCTGTTATGGTGATTCTCGATGCTCAGCGTTTCGGCTTGTCTCAGCTGCATCAGTTGCGAGGACGAGTAGGTCGAGGTGCCGATCAGAGCTATTGTATCCTTGTAACAAATTATAAACTTACACAGGAAACACGTAAGCGTATTGATATCATGTGTGATACCAATGATGGCTTCCGTATTGCTGAGGCCGATTTGAAACTTCGTGGTCCTGGTGATTTGGAAGGAACTCAACAGAGTGGTGTTGCATTCGATTTGAAAATAGCCGATATTGCAAGAGATGGGCAGATTGTTCAATTAGCAAGAGAAGAAGCTCAACAAATTATCGATGCAGATCCGAATTGTAATCTTCCTCAGAACTCTATCTTTTGGAATCGCCTCAAGGAGCTAAGAAAAACTAATATAAATTGGGCTGCTATATCATAAAGTTCTCCCTTTGGGAGAATTCTTGATGATTGAATATTGATTATGGATTAAGGATTTTGATTGATTTAAATATTCTCAAATGAGGCATAAACACCCTGTTTTTTGTGGTAAGTTGCAGATAGAGAAGGTAGCAAAAAGAAATCGGGATGAGCTAAAAAAGTTCATCCCGATTTCGTATAATCAAATTGATTGATGATTCAAGCGAATTTAAACATCCTCCCCTTGGGAGGCTTGGTAGGATTAGTTATATCTCAAGATATTGCCTGGCTTCAAGGTTGCATTCTTGTCGATATGATTTAGTCGGCAGATCTGCTCAACGCTTACACCACGCTTCTCTGCAATGGCAGCAACAGTCTCGCCACTGTGAATCTTATGATAGCGGATGCCTTCGTAATTGCGAACAGCAGTCTGGTTCATCTCACTAACTTCCTCGATATTTCTGCTTACAGCACCCATAACCAGTTCCTTAGTGTAGCCACCATTACCAACTTTTCCGTGAAGACGAGTAGCTTCTGCGCTTTCGTCAGCATAGGTGTCTGCATCATAAGTATAAGTGTCGGCAGTAACATCTTGGTTTCTGAAATCGAACATTAAGGCAGGATTCAATGCTAAACCGCAGAGACGTGTCTCAAAGTGGAGGTGAGAACCTGTAGAACGGCCGGTGTTTCCACCCAATCCGATAGGCTCGCCAGCACGAACTTCCTGATCAACTTCTACCAATTGTTTAGAAAGGTGACCATAGATTGTTTCCAAACCATTAGGATGGCGAACAACAATATATTTACCATAACCACCAGCATCATATTTCACAACGCGAACTTTACCGCTCCATGCAGAACGAATGGTATCGCCAATATATACCTTGATGTCAAGACCCTTGTGGGTACGGCCCCAACGGGCACCAAAGTTAGATGTCACTACTCTTGAAGGAGTAGGCATGCAGAAATGACGAAGATTAATTGTGATGTGATTTGGAACTTCTCCCTGAGGATGAGCTTGTGTGGTATTCCAACTATCGCCATAAAGCATGGCAGCTGGACTTTCTTTTTCTTCTTTTGCAATTAATTGTCTTACCGCAACAGTGTCAAGAGCTCTCATTCTACGATCTACAGGTGCCTGTCTAGCCAGAAGATCCTGGGCAGACATTGGAACCGCGGTAGTCGCGAATAATGCCAATACAGCTAATTTTTTTAAACATTTCATCAACACCATAATTCATTTTTAGGTTTAAGTCGAGCATTTATTTGCTTAAATCTGCATAAAATAGGAACGCATCAAAATGGTATTCCTTGCAGTAGCATGCGAATCGCAATATAATCAACAACAGCGATTCTAAAAATATTTCACTTGCAAATATAAAAAAAATATTTCAAAAATCCTACCTCTTTAACACTTTTGTTGGGCTTTTTAACATTCTTGATTTGATAAATCGGGTTGTCAAATGTCCTCTAATCCTAGTGGGAATAGTACTTTCGTAAAAATATTATTCATCTATCTTCCTGTTTTTATTTTAACGCTCTGATTTTGAGGTAAAATGTGTGAGAGGATATTATCTGAAATCTTTAATAGTATCAGTCGTTTTGCTGGGGGGGATACTTTTATTAAAAGAGGAACGGATATAAAAAGATGACTGCTATTTATTCATCGGAATTTTTTGAATTCTAATGTTTGCACATCTTTATATATCCGTTTCCTTTTCAGCAATTTCTCTTATTGCTATTTATTCCCAACCGTTCGAAAGTGTATCCCAATCGTTGCCTCCTGGGTGGACTTTAGCATCGCTTCCGTCTTTATCACTATCTCCTCCTTTTTCTACTGTTGTTTCACTTCCGGTTCCTGTTGGATCATCGTAATTGTGATCTTGAATCGAAGTGAAATTCAACAGATGAGGTTCATTAAAGATGATGTCAATGCACGGTTCAATATATTTTTTCCTCATTTCCTTTAGTCGTGTTATTTTCTCGTTTATTTTTTTTGTTATTTTACGATAGTTTTCTTTCCATTGATAATGTAAATTCCAGCAGGTACTTTTGATAAATTCTCGTACTGTAGTTTTTGTCCCTGCAAGTTGTATATCGCAAAGTCTTGTTGTTTCTCTGTTCCGTTTTCTGTGATTATATCTTCGATGTCTGTAACGGTGTCGTCGTCCTTGTTTCCATTCTCATCACTGAATGAGATAAGGAAGTTGGTCTTGGCATTGCTTGTTGTTGGCTCAAGGAATGAGTAGAGAGCATTTACCCAGTGACCGCTTTCTGCATAGCGATATAACTTGCCGTCAGAAACGTAGTAGCTGTTAGCCTTAAGAATGTGCTGGTAGTCGTAATTTCCACTAAATACCCAATTTCCATCCTTGCTTAGGAACTGTCTAGGCTGACGTTCATCAAGACTTACGTCATTGATTTGAACTGATGATACCCATCCACTTTCGTCAGGTTGTGCTTCTGTTCCCTCGAAAGTTGGCTTGATGAGACAAGGTTCACCTGCAACAATCATCTGGTAATAATGCCTGATAAAGTCGATATGACTACTCTCTGAATTGGCATCTTCGAAATAGGAGATCTTCGTTCCTTTACCGAAGTATTTCTCTACCTGTTCTACATTCATAGAGAAAGGAAGAATGAAAGCATTAAACTTATCCTTCTTTAACTTACGGTTGTAGGTGATGTTGGCGTGCTTTACATTGATAGGCTCGAATGTCTCCTTTGCACTCAATGTAATATCCTCTGGTGTGTCGTCTGATGAGTCGAATGAGAAACCGGCAAGACCCATCTTACTGTTCAACTGGAAGATATAGTATGACTTACCTGGAAGTACATCAAAGGTATATCTTACATAACCCTTGCTGACCATAATGTAACCACCTTGACCAATTCCGATGACAGATTGAGGCTGTCTTCTTGCGTCATTTGGCCAATAAGTCTTATTTGTAAAGTAGCTCATCTGGTCATCAGTCAAGCTGCTTGCGTTGAAGATAAAGTCTTTTCCTTCCAAGTCTTTTTCAGGAGTAGTACCTTCAATAAGCGTGTTGTTGCATCTAAACTTACTTTCTGTATAGGCACCAGTCTTCGCACCAGTTCCTGTTTGAGTACCAAATCTGGCATTCTTGTTGAGCTCAACAGCTTCTCCATGCTCATCAACAATGTATAGAGGGCGCCATTTAATCTTGTCGTTTCCACCCTTGTCGTAGAGGGAACCTCCATTCCAGTCAACACATCCGTTCTGCAATACATAGAGATATACAGTACCAGCCTTAGTTGGCTCCAATTTTACATAGTCGCCACGGCAAGGAAGGTTGTAGAAATTATTTGTGCCAGGTGTGAAGTTTGCATTTACCTCATCTTTTGCATTTGAGTCTCCTCCCATATTGCACATATAAGAGAATCCATCCACAGTCTCGTTGTGAACACCATAGGCATCGATATTTGATTCTCTCCAGGAATCCTGGATTTCGTGATCATCCTTGATATAGGAAATCTTATCCTTGTCTTTCCAGCCACCCCAAGTAAGATTGATACCTTCAACCTCTGTAATTTTCTGTCTTACGTCAGGTGTGAAGTTTGCGCTTACCATATAGGTAGGGATACCGCGAATGATAAGATCGAAGTAGGCCTGCTTGAATACTTCAGGGTGTGTAGCTGAGGTTACTTTAGCATAAATTCGAAGAGTTTGTGCATTTACAGTCTGATTCCCTGTTGTTTTACCATCTACTCGAATCTCGCCATCGTTGTGACTAGTAGGAATTGCATAGTTTCCATTCGTGTCAGTTGTAACGTGATTCAAGGTGATGTTGCCATCTTTGGCGATAGTCAACCATTGTTCACCACTATGACCATTATAGTTTTGTGCTTTCTGCTCAACATAGTCAGTAGCTGAATGAACGATATATGGAAGTCCATCCTTGTGCATTACAGTTACATCTTCGTATTTGCCAGTAGGTTTGTTGTTCTCGTCAAGAATAGCCTTCTTGTTTACATTGAGATAAGCAGTGGCTGAAGTGACTGGTGTCACGTCAGAAGCTGTCTTAATAAAGGCAGGTTCATAGTTTACACCAAATATTCTCAGTTCTGATCCGTCATTTTGCTTTGGCATTAAATACATATAGCAATCATCTGTTGCGCGTAGTGATTTGCTGAATGTATGAGCATAATGTCCATTCTTGGCAGGAATGAATACCTCTCTATTAATCTTATCACCATTAATGTCGACAAGAACGTATTCTTTTCCTACAATCCATTCTGCATCGATAGTAACGAAACCATCAGTGATAGGGAAAAGCTTTAGGAACATACCACCTGTTGGCAGATATGCTATACCGTTTTCAGTTTTCTTTCCTCCATCAAGTATTACTTTTCCATTTCTGATATAATAATTGCCAGTATTGTGGTCTTCTGGCTGTATAGTATAGCCGCTAGAGCCCTTTGCACCAATCTGAACTTTCAAGCCAGGAACACCATCAATAGTGGTACCACCTTTCAATTGGGTATTACCATTATTTTGCTGTCTGTAGACAACAAGCTTTCCATAATCTGCTCCCTGCTTGCTGATGATATTATAGTTCCAGTTTGATGCATAAAGGTCGAGAGTATAGCTAATGCTCTTGTTCTCGTAATTCTCAGGATCTTTTGCTAGTAAGTCAGCGTAAATAGTATATACTCCTTCTGCAGCATTGGTGTTTAGTTTTCCTGTAGATGATCCTACGTATTTTTCTGGGAATTCTCGATAATTATTATAATAGTAGTAATCGTTGAATCGCGTTTGCCAATACTTATTATAATATGTATAAAAGCTTGATGTTTCTAAGAACAAATTCTGACTAACAGGTTCTACATATTTTTCACTAGGCAACCAATTTGTAGGTTTGAATGATGCAGAATAAACGATGGTGTATTTGTCACTGATATCATTACCTTCATCATCAACAATGGTGAGAGTTGGCTCTACAGTTTTTGTGTTCTGTGGAACCGCAATGTTAGTGTCGGAGAAACTTGCAATAGGATTTACTTTTGCGACAATTTCTAATGTTTGGTAGGCATAGCCATCGTCAAAATTATTATATCCGTAAACATAATAGAGGATTTTGTATTTACCAACTGTATTGGCTGTTATGTAACCTCTATTGAATGTGATTGGATTATTTTCTGTTACATTATTACCATTTTCGTCAAAGATTCCCCTATATTTAATTTCTATGTTGTCTATCTCGCTTTTAGAAGATCGAATATCATCATATGCTTTGTAACTTCCATAGCTTCTTGTATTTCCTCTTTTTATTGTGAGAATTTGAGGATTGAATACAATATCAGGTGTGTTTCTTATAATCTTGACGTATAGGATATCCTCGATTGAGGATATCGTATTCCTGAACTCTTTCAATACAGGAATATTAAACTGAAGTTTTACTTCGTTACCATCTTCTGTTATATACTGTAGGGTGTTTAATTCAGGATCACCTTCTTTTACTTTATGAAAGGTAGGGTCGTTTTTATAGTGATTATTTTCTCGAATTGCATCTTCCGCAGTCATAGATGTAATTGTCAGACGAGGATAATATCTGTTTTCGCCTATTATCTTAGGGGTAACGCTGAACGGATCAAAATCGAACATACTTGATATATCATTGTTCAAATCATCATATACACGAATTACTAATTCATTGAAGTAATGACTATTTCTTTTGAGGATAATCAAGTCGTTCTTGTCTTCTGATAACTCCGTACTTTCATAAATAACATGAGTTTTAATCTTTCCACTTGGAAGTGGAAGAACTTGTAAGTTAATATTTACAGTAGCATCTGCATAATCTTTCTTTTCGTTGTCTTTTGGCCTAATTGTTAATTTAATATTGATAACGCCATTTGTCTCTTTGATACCAACAAATGTCTTGTTTTCGTTATCTTTTGTGATGTATTGATTTTCTATGAATGCTCCCCAATCTACCTTAGGGTTTGTAAAGTCGTATTTATCGGAAATGTCCTTTCCGCTCTCATCAACAATCTTTATTTCTGGCTGCTCTACGGCGATACCTTTATATACTTTAACATCCAATGACTTGTCGGCATTGTCAACAATATGGTCATTATATTTGATAAAGCCTTCACGGCCTGCAACATTTACAAGATAGCTGGCAACAGAAGTATTATATCTTTCTGCCTGTTCCTGGTCTTTAGGATAGCATCTTACGACAACTTTGAATGAACCTGTATTGTCGCCTGTTGTAATCTGACCAGTTCTCAATTCAATTTTACTATGCGTCTGTGAGTCTTCGCATGGGTCCTGGATAGGTTCCATGTCGATAAAGAAATTTTTGATAAAGTCAGAGGCGATTCGTTTCGTGCATTCTGCGTCCTCATATACCACTGTGGTAGGTTCTGTAATTTTTGTCTTGTTGATATTGGTATTCAAGACAGGGAACTCAACCTTAATTACAGGGTCGATTTTTTCCTTGAAACTACTGCTCTCAGTATAGGATACAGTGATGCCAGATTTAAAGGAAATGTAACCATTCTTGTGTGATTCTCTTTCCTTTCCGAGTACCACAAATGACACCTTGTATTCTGTATTATTGAATCGTGGTGTCCAAACAGCATTCTTTACAGTACCATTACCTTGTGTTCCTTTGTTCAGATAGGTAGCCTGGAAATTACCGTTATAGGTGTTGGTGTGGATATATACACCACCTTTTTCGGAATAGTCACCCCATTGGATTTTCTGGATACGTCGATTAGGGGATGTCTCTATACGAATATAAGATGCTTGATAAACATTTACAATTCCTTTTGATTTGTCGATGTAGGCGTCGTTTAGAGACATACTCCAACCATTGTAGGTCACAGAATATCTATGACCAGGTTGAGCTCCGTTTGGGGCACTGGTGTTGTTTGCCAAACCTTCATCCACTACTTTTGAGATGAGGTCTGCCAAGTTTAAATTCTTTGTTATTGTGCTGCTTCCTTGGGCATAAGCATTCAAAGTGCAGATGCAGAAAAGACACAATAAGAGTAAGTGGTAATACTTATTTAATCGCTTCATACATAATATGTTAAAAGTTGCAACCTTGCTCAATTGAGCCAAATACATTTATTACATTCGTTTTTATTCGCTCTGCAAATTTAGTTAATAATTATGAAACAAGCAACTTTTTTGTGATAAAAGCAATATAGTGATTGCTTTTTTTGTATTTTCCAGGTATTATACTTTGCCATATAATTTAAAAACAATATCCTAAAAACTATTCGTAAAAATTTGTAAGCCTTTAATTATTAGGACTTTAAGGATGAATGGTTCAGGCTATATTAACTACTTGCTTTCAAAGAATATATTTTTCAGTTCCTCTTGATTTGTCCGTATTATTTTTGTATACACAAGTAAATTTACTTGCTATAGGGT
>REGX01241497.1_pt1 | contig 10267 bp, 10 predicted proteins | sample 2276321 | NCBI WGS metagenome assembly REGX01 (sample SAMN08335021, study PRJNA423103) | bovine gut metagenome | biome: bovine gut metagenome; feature: rumen; material: feed digesta; isolation source: rumen digesta from from 15 high feed efficiency cows and 15 low feed... | host: Bos taurus ... | reverse complement strand
GGCTATCTCTGAGAATCTGGTATGTGTTCTCGGTTCTATTGCTAATGACAAGCCAATGCTTAGCGTCATGTTCAGTGATGACATGGTTAAGGATCACGACTTGAATGCAGGCAAGATTATCCGCGAAGCTGCTAAACTCATCAAGGGTGGCGGTGGCGGTCAACCTCATTATGCACAGGCTGGCGGTAAAGACACTGACGGTCTGAGTGTTGCTGTTGATAAAGTTATTGAATTAGCTAATATCTAAATACTAAAAACTCCTCTGCTTTGCAGGGGAGTTTTTTATATATTATAGACAGTCATAATATTGACCATTCGTTCGAAATCACTTTTGGAAATACGTTTGCCTCTTAAACTTCTACATTGAGGAAAGGTATCAAAATATTCTTCCTGAGTAGTATACCAGCAATATTGCTTTACTTCTTTCAGATGTCGTAATTCCTTGTCTATCTTTTTGGCAAATGAAGGATTAACACGACTAAGAAAATGTTTTCCATCAACCATCTTCAAGGCAAGTATAAGATAAGTCTGAGGTCCTTTAGCCTTTTTCTTTTGGGTTACGGCTTCAGAAACCTTCCAGCCTTTTGTTGTTGTCATTGCCTTGATTTCCCATCCATACTTTCTATTTAAAGACGAAGCCATTCCCTGAAATACGATTCCGTGAGGAGATGTATCTTTTAGTCCTGTATAGGTAATAGAATAGTGTATCATCTCGTGGATAAGAACATTCTCTGCCTGAAATTCCGTCATATCATAATAGGTAGTAAGGCGAATAGTACAATCATAAATTTTGGTTCTTCCCCAACTTCTGGCACGTTTACATGAAAATGTTCCAAGTTGGGTTCTACTTCGAGACAACCCGATAATCGGGAGAGGTAATCCTCCCCCGAAATATTCTTGATTGAACTTCAGGAATCGATTTTCAATCCAGGCCTTAGTTACTATCATTTTTTACAGTTGCTACTAGATATTCACTCCTGGTTCCTATTCGGAACTTAGCTCCCCAAATACCAATACCGCTAGTTACAAAATATTGTGTATTTCCCTTTTTCAATGGGCCATAAGCGTCTTCATACATTACATCCTCTATCCAACTAATTGGCCAAAGTTGTCCATAATGTGTATGACCACTCAACTGGAAATCAATACCATTACGCTCAGCCTGTTCCAAATGATATGGCTGATGATCAAGCAGGATTGTAAATCTCCGCTTATCAATACGTTTTACTAACTGTCCCAAAGATTTACGATGCTTATTAGTTCGGTCATCACGTCCAATGATATTAATACCATTTATAATAGCTACCTCATCAATCAGAAGATTGATATTTGCTTTTTTATAAAATTCTTCAGCATCCTCTTGACCACTATAATATTCGTGGTTTCCCAGGCACGCATATATTGGCGCCTTAATTTTAAGAAAAGCGTCTGCAAAATTCTGCTCCTTAACAGCACGAATACTTCCATCAATGATATCGCCAGAAATCAGAACCAAATCTGGATTTTCGGCATTAATCATTTTTACCCATTTCTCAAATTCATCTATCCGATTATGATAACCGAGATGCAAATCACTGACCATCACTATTTTTAAAGCCTTATTCATAGGCTTCTCCGTTATCAAATCCAGAGGCTGTCTTACCTTATTCAGATAATGAAAATATCCGTAAGTAAACACTGAAACTATAAATACCAAGATTGACAAACTACTTTTTGCATTATGATAGAGCCAGTCTTTAGGAACCAGATTGAAAACTCTTCCTAAATCGAGCAAGCCAAAAGTCATAACCAAATAAAGAAGTATCCATATCGCAGAATTTCCAACTTCATACAGAGTTGAAGATACTGTCATCGGATATTGATCAAGTCCAAATATAAAATTAGTGATAAAGGTAAGAAAACACAATACCAAAACACCGACGATAATCACTCGCCATGCATTTACCAATGGAAGTATATTCCAAATATGCCACACTGCATAAACTAATCCTGCAATAGGAAGCAGGAAAAATATAAAAGCCCACATATAATTCATGACTACAAAGTTAGTTACATTCTATGATATCATCTCTATCTCTTTTTATGTTTTTATTACCCTTATTACGGATTTTCTGTTTGCTGCTTAGGCCAATTCACCAAATATAGTTTATCAGTTGCACGTGTAAAGGCTGTATATAGCCAGTGGATATAGTCTGGCGTTAGCATTTCCTCAATCATATATCCTTGATCTACATATACATGACTCCATTGTCCACCCTGAGCCTTATGGCAGGTTATAGCATAAGCAAACTTTACTTGCAGTGCATTAAAGTAATCATCTTGGCGAAGATTATTCAGTCGATCCTTCTTTAAAGGTACATCGGCATAATCTGCCATCACTTGATTATATAATTGTTCATTTTGTTCTCGGGTGAGAGAAGGTGTCTCTGTTGTAAGACTATCCATGATAATAGTAACTTGCATCTCATAATTATCATTATCAGGAAATTCAAGCCAGACGTCAGCAAAGTGAAAATCATACATTTCACGTATATTGCGAACTCTCACCACTCTGGCCCGGTCTCCATTTGCCAGATACGAAATACGTGGTATCTCAGAATTGGGTTCTGAAGGCGCATCCTTAGCAGGCCAGTAATAATTATTCTTAACAACCATCAGCATATCACCAGAAGCCAGAGCATCTTCACGATCAAGCACTGTATTACGGATACCTTGATTATAGATATTAGCACGCTTATTACTTCGGGTTATTACCATGGTCTCGTCAACCCCGACCTCAGTGAAACTGTAATTCAATGATTCTATCAGTTCATTACCAGGAACATTAATGATATCGGCAAATCCATCAAATTTGATATGAGGCAATCCATCTATATCATAAGTAGATAATATCTGGCGAATACGAGTTGCATTATAAAGGATGCCACTCTCCTGCCCTTGTCTGAGCACTTCATTCAAATCACATTCATATACCTTCAATCCATAATTAGCCAGTACCGAGCCATTCAAAGCTGGAGCCTCTTCTTCCCCTATAGGTGGAAGCTGAGCCATATCACCAATAAGGACCATTCGGTCATTTCTACCTGAATAGACAAACTGTATCAGGTCATCCAGCAATCTACCAGAGCCAAAAGAATGAGAGCCACCATCAGAATACGAAGGCGACATATTGATCATACTGGCCTCATCCACCATAAATAGCATATTCTGATAGCGATTATTATTCAAGTTGAATTTTCCGTCAAGACCTTCATAAGCCTGCTCGCGATAGATTCGGCGATGAATTGTATAGGCTGCATAGCCGCTATTCATAGCAAATACCTTTGCAGCACGACCCGTCGGTGCAAGCAGAAGTACCTTCTGCTTCATACGTAGCATAGCACGTACAATAGCACCAGCCAAAGCTGTCTTTCCCGTACCAGCACTTCCTCGAAGTATCATTACCGATTTTTCATTTCTATCGGTAAGAAAGCTAGCAAACAAGTCGAGTGCATGATTCTGCTCATCAGTAGGCGTAAAGCCAAACTGCTGAATTATCTGATATTTTATTTCGTCAGTTATCATAATTTTATTACCTTTGCAAAAGTACAAAAATTTTAGATGAAAAGAAAAATAAACATCAATTATATACTGGCAGGATGTGCAGTGGTACTAGCCGTGCTATGTATTTTAAGCATTCGAAAGCCTATCAGTTTTGAGAAGGAACAGGCTAGCCGCGAAATGGTGGTTAAAGCCAGACTTATTAAAATCAGGATGGCCGAGGAACAGTTTAAAAAGACACATGGAGCATATACTGGCAGTTTCAGCAATCTGATAAAAGGAAAATATCTTGCAGACTCACTGCAATACATCCCTTTTGCAGGGAAGAAAAAATTCTCCCTTGAGGCTTCTGTACAAGTTAGCAAGAGCGGAAAACAGATTCCTTTGATGGAATGTAGCGCTCAATATCAAGACTATTTACAGGGACTCGACAAAAACGAGATTGAAAACCTGATTGAAGAGGCGACCATAAGTGGTCAATTTCCTGGATTAAAAATTGGTGATTTAACTGAAGATAACAACAATGTTGGAAACTGGCAATAACATACAGAATTCGAGACTTACCTTCCGATTCAGCCGCAACACCCTATCATTCTCCGCAATCGACAGGCAGGCTATCGGACAGATCAAATTTCAGCCATTTATCGTGAAAAGCGGTATTTCAATGGCTGCCAATCTGCGTGAAGCTTTCAAGGAAGACAACATGCTTCAGGATGGATACGGACGTGCACAAGTACTTACCGACACTCCTATCCTGCTTATCCCAGTAGAGCAATTTAAGGATGAAAATAAGGCATTGCTCTATCATCATGCTTTCCCTGGTCATGAAAATGATGCAATTCTACATACAGTTTTGCCTGATCTGAATGCAGTTGCTGTATTTTCCATCAATAAGGATTTGAAACTCGTACTGACAGATCATTTCAATGATATTCGTTTTCTGTCAACTGTATTTCCTGTATGGAAGCATCTGCACAAGCGCAGTTTTACTGGTGTACATAACAAATTATATGGCTATTTCCACGACAAGCAGCTTGATATTTTCAGTTTCGACAAGAATCGTTTCAAATTCTCAAACACCTTTAAGGTGAACAATGCCAAAGATGCAGTCTATTTCCTGCTTTACGTATGGAAGCAACTGAATCTGGATGTCCATCACGACGAGTTGCACCTCGCAGGAGATGTCAAGGAAAAGGAAGAACTGCTGAATACTTTGAAGCAATATATCAGAAACGTATATATTATCAATCCTTCGGCAGAATTCAATCGTGCACCTATCACGCAGATCAAAGGTCTGCCATTCGATCTATTAACATTATATGCAAAATGAGAGTAATTACAGGAAAATATAAAGGAAGACATTTTGATATTCCACGCACCTTCAAGGCGCGTCCTACAACCGACTTTGCCAAAGAAAATATTTTCAATGTACTGCAAGGCTATGTAGACTTCGACGGAGCACAAGCGCTTGATTTATTTGCAGGTACAGGCAGCATCTCGCTCGAATTGGTAAGTCGTGGCTGCCAGCAAGTCGTAAGCGTAGAAGCCGATCGCGACCATGCTCGCTTTATTCAGCAATGCTTCAGTAAGATTGGTGATGATTCTGATATATTAATAAAAGGTGATGTTTTCCGTTTTCTGAAAACCTGCAAGCAGAAATTCGATTTTATTTTTGCTGATCCTCCTTATGCCCTGGAGAAACTTCCAGAAATTCCAGACATCGTACTCAATGGCGACTTGCTGAATGAAGATGGTATCTTCGTATTTGAGCATGGAAAGAATCATGATTTCTCAAATCATCCTAGATTTGTAGAACACAGAGCATACGGAAGTGTCAACTTCTCTATCTTCAAATAAGATTTTTACATTAAAGGGCTTAAAAGTCTGATCAAACTTTCAAGCAATCGCTTTACGAAATTCTGTTTTGGCAGTTCATTTAAATGTTCTGCCATAACACATTTCTTTTGATCCTCGAGGAATATATTCTTCAAGCGCAAAGCCATTTCAGAATCATAAAAGAAAGCATTGGATTCGAAATTATTCTCAAAACTTCTGAAGTCCACATTAGTGCTACCTACTGTCGAGATAGCATCATCACTTACCAGCAACTTGCTATGGTTAAAGCCATCTTTGTAGAAGCATATCTTTACACCTGCTTCAAGAACTTCTGGCAGATAGCTTCGAGTAGCAAGATCTACCATCCATGCATCCCCATTCCTTGGAATCATTAACCTTACATCTACTCCTGCCAAGGCCGCTGTTCTCATAGCAAACAAGACAGGATCAGTAGGAAGGAAATACGGTGTTTCCATATACACATACTGGCGAGCCTGAAGGATTATGCGCACATAGCCCTGCATAATATCAGGCCATGGAGTAATAGGACTGCTGGTTACTATCTGACAGAGGCAATCGTTTTCTATCGCAGGATTTACATCGGGATAGTATTTTCGGTTGGTTATCAATGTACGATCTACAAAATACCAATCTACCAGGAAAGCACGCTGAATACCATATACGCCGCCACCTTCAATACGAAGATGAGTATCTCTCCATGGGCGGCCATAAGAACCTTTTACATAGCGCAAAGCAAGATTCATACCACCTACGAATCCTATAGTTCCGTCGATTACGCATAGTTTACGGTGATTACGGTAATTTACCTTACTGGTAAAAGCAGGAAACTTGACAGGCATGAAAGCATGTACATCTACTCCTCCATCACGCAAACGCTCGAAAAAGCTATTCTTCACATGCCAACAACCCACATCATCATAGATCAGTCTGACTTCTACGCCTTCAGAGGCTTTATCTATCAAAGCATCTGCTATGAGATTACCCAATGGATCATCCTCTATAATATAAGTATCCAAATGAATATGATTCTGGGCTTTTCCTATAGCTTCAAGCAAGGATGAAATAAATTCATATCCATTGGTAAATATCTCCACATCATTATCCTTAAAAGGAAGAGCTAGACTTTGATTGGCAAAAAGATGCATCAGAGGTCGCTGATTTTCAGGAAGATGAAGATTCTCCTGTTCGGCAAATTCAAGCATAGCGCGTTTGGTCAACTGATCCAAACTACGCTGGCTCACTAATTTTTCCTTTCGAGTATTCTGTCCGAAAAAGAAATAAAGAATAATACCTACGATAGGAAGAAAACTCAGCACCAGAAGCCACGCCAAAGTTTTGACCGGTTGTCGATTATCCATCAGCACCCGGAGCATTACTCCGATAATAATCACGAAGTAAACGACGAGGACTATCCAGTGAATGTAGATCATTTAAATCCTATCAACTTATGTGTTTGCAAGCTTAATCTCCACTGTGGATGCTGTTCTATATAAGTGATACAGTTGTTAATGATTTCCTGATTTCTCTCTTCATTTCCTGTATCACATGGCTGAAGATAATAATATTCTGCCTCTATGCCATAATCATGAACAGATTCAGAGTCTGTAAAGATCACCTTAAGTTCATTGCATCGGCTTACCGCTACATTTTCTTTAGGTGATACTGTAAGCCAGTCTAAATTTACAGGAGGCTCTTTAGTTCCATTAGACTCCATAGCTACCTCATAGCCCTCTGCATGAAATCTGTCTATCAATTCAGCATCAACCTGAAGCGTTGGTTCTCCTCCTGTAAGCACAATAAACTTAGCTGGATATTGAGAGATCCTTTCCAGTATTTCATCCTTTGTCATTTCATTGTACTGTATAAAATCAGTATCACAGAAAGAACATTTCAGATTACATCCACTGAAACGGATAAATACAGCGGCGCGTCCTGTATTACGGCCCTCGCCCTGTAGAGAATAGAAAATATCGTTAATTCTATAACTCATCTTCTACATACGTTGCTATATTATTCTCGCTTTCCTGAACTACAGCCTTATAGCACTGAGGTATCTGATCAACAATCCATTTTGCTATATTCTCTGCAGTTGGATTAAAGTCAAGAACCTTATTTAAGTCCTTGTGGTCTAGTCGTCCATGAATTAAGTGTTTCAATTCACTAAAATCTACTACCATGCCATCCTTATTCAGTTCTTTTGCCTTGCAAAAAACTGTAATCATCCAGTTATGTCCATGAACACAACTACATTTGCTCTCGTAAGATAGTTTCAGGTGATGACTCGCTGAAACTTCAAAAGATTTCTCTATATAATACATATACGTTATGATATCATTATATTATTACCCAACTTAGTGGCCATTTTATTTCTAATCAATTGCATATCATGGTATTCTTTCATCAAGGTCATCATTCTCTCGCTATCGCTCGAAGACTCAACAATTCTTTTCTTCAGGTCTTCCAGATAATGCTCTACATAATCCATACGGAAATCGAGTACCAGACGAAGCACGTCATTACGCAATTGTTCTGGCGATAGTTTAATCTGCAAACTCTTAGACAGTTGGAAATGGTCTATACATAAATCTGCAGCCAGACTACTTATATTTGGATCAGGGTGATTGATAAAGAATGTCTCGCTCTTGAAATCAGCATCATTCATGTGCTGCACCGATTCTGTCAGAATCTGATTATATCTATTATCATGGAAGGTCAAGCTGTCAGCTCCCAGGTCGAGAGCTACATAATGAGCCACACGAACGGTAACATCATGATCCTCATTATCCTTAACCGTGATAAATTCTTCACCATGACGAACTACCATCTGAATAAGCATCTGCTCTACCTTTTGAGTCTGAGCATCAAGAGACTGTCCCTGAGATATAATAGGAGCAGTTTGTGGAGTTGCATCTTGAATACCAGCAACTCTTCTGTCTTCCTTCTGCTTTTCATCCATGCCCGACCGAATCATTCGATTCATCGTTTCTATCAAAGTAGTTTCATTCATGTGCAATCGTTCTGCACAATCATGGATATAAGTATCACGAAGAATCTGATTCTTGATAACGGCCACACTCTGCACGATGGAATTGATAGCTTCCGAACGCTTAATTGGGTCGGAAACTCCCTGAAGCAGCAGATTGCTCTTGAATTGTATGAAATCTACCTGATGGTCGTTTACATATTGTTGGAATTCCTCTGTAGTATGCTTCTTTGAGAATTCATCAGGATCCTGTCCGTCAGGCAATAATAGCACCTTGACATTCATACCTTCCGATAGAAGCATATCAGTACCTCGAAGAGCAGCATTCTGTCCTGCAGCATCTCCATCATATAGCAATACGATATTGTCTGTAAAGCGATGAAGCAATCTTATCTGATTCAGAGTCAATGCAGTACCAGAATTGGCAACTACATTCTCAATACCATTCTGATGCATACTGATTACATCGGCCTGGCCTTCTACCATATACACGCACTTCTCTTTACTGATTGCCTTCTTGGCCTGATAGATACCGTAAAGTTCATGAGCTTTATGATAGATCTCTGAGTCTGGAGAGTTGACATATTTCTGACTAACACCATGCGTACGACTATCAAGCACACGAGCCGTAAAGCCAACCACTTTTCCACTTACGCTAATCCAAGGAAATACTACTCGGCCTGCATACCGGTCGATCAATTCTCCCTTATCGTTTTTGTAGCAGATACCTGTTTTAAGCAGGTAATCCTCCTTATATCCTTTCTCTATAGCGCGTTGTGCCAGTTTGTGTCGATCGTTAGGGTCATAGCCTAATTGGAATCTCTGGATAATGTCATCGCGAAAGCCTCGGCTGCGGAAATACTGCATACCGATAGCTACACCATCAACATCATTGTGGAGAATATCCTGGAAATAATCGTTGGTCCATTGATTCACGATAAACATACTCTCACGATCATTTTCCTTCTGCTTCTCTTCGGCAGAGAGTTCCTTCTCCTGAATTTCAATATTATACTTATTGGCAAGCCATTTCAGCGCCTCAGGATAAGTCATCTGGTCAATCTCCATCAGGAAATTGATAGCATTTCCACCCTTGCCGCATGTGAAGCAATGGCAGATACCTCGGCTTGGAGATACAGAGAATGAAGGATGGGAATCATTATGAAAAGGGCACAATCCGATGTAATTGACTCCACGCTTCTTCAAAGTAACGAAGTCGGAGACAACATCCACTATATTTGTGGCTTCCATAATCCTGTCAACAGTCGCACGATCTATCATAGTTTTGCAAAGGTAATCAAAAGATTTCAGTTTTGAGGTTTTTGATTTCTGTTTTTGGATTTTTAATGCACAAAATCAGAGTTTTGTGCACGAATGATTGGTTTTTGTGCATTTTATTTGTTTAGCTAATAATTTTTAGTTACATTTGCGTCCGGTTTTGTCATCTAAACATGTCAAACATATTAATTAGCAAATTCTAATATAACATTATTTTATATGAAGTTGAAAATCGTTGTACTTGCTAAGCAGGTACCTGACACAAGAAATGTGGGTAAGGATGCGATGACAGCAGAAGGTACAGTTAACCGTGCCGCTTTACCTGCAATCTTCAATCCAGAAGATTTAAATGCTTTGGAGCAGGCCCTTCGTATTAAGGACCAGAATCCAGGTTCTACTGTTACGATGCTTACTATGGGCCCTCCACGTGCTGGCGAAATCATTCGTCAGGGTTTATATCGTGGTGCTGATGATGGTGTATTGCTTACCGACCGTAAGAGTGCTGGTGCTGATACACTTGCCACATCGTACTTCCTGGCTAAAGCCATTGAGAAAATCGATAAAGAGAATGGTCATGTAGATATCGTACTTGGTGGTCGTCAGGCTATC
>REGX01255627.1_pt1 | contig 10289 bp, 7 predicted proteins | sample 2276321 | NCBI WGS metagenome assembly REGX01 (sample SAMN08335021, study PRJNA423103) | bovine gut metagenome | biome: bovine gut metagenome; feature: rumen; material: feed digesta; isolation source: rumen digesta from from 15 high feed efficiency cows and 15 low feed... | host: Bos taurus ... | reverse complement strand
TCCTCCAACTCACTCTTCAGCGTATAAAGTCCCAGTTTATGGGCGAGTGGAGCATAGAGGTAGCTGGCTTCCTCGCTGACTGACTTTTTAGCTTCAATAGCTTTGGTGTCGCGAATCTGTCGCATGATGTTTACACGATCAGCTATCATGATAAGAATCACGCGCATATCCTCTGAGAAAGAAATCAGAAGATTCTTGAAATTCTCACTCTGTATAGTTGGGTTTCGCTTATATAGTTCGTCGATTCGCACAAGTCCGCGTACAATATGTGCAGTGCTTTCGCCAAACTTTTCGCTAAGCTGCTCAATATCAATATTCTCGTCGGCATCAGAAGCATAAAGCATGCAGGCCATAACGCCATCACGCTTGATGCCGATTTCATCAACTGCAATCTGTGCTGTCTGCAATGCTCGCAGAATAGGATTGAAGCCAAACACATCACGATGAATTTTACCTTCACCGATTGCTTCTTCGATTCGATTTTTCATCTTCTGGATGTCGTGTGGCTTGAGAGTATTGCCGATAGCATCCGTGAGATGTTCGATGATCTTGATGGCTTCCTGAGTTTCTTCAGGGGTAAATTCAAATTTTGTTTCGCTCATTATATTTGTATTGTTGTTTTATACGTAAGTACTTATGTACTGGTTTTCATCTTACCATCAGCAAAGTTACCAAAAAAAGGTTATAATCGTGCACGAACTGCGCAGAAATAAGTTTTATTAAAGAAAACTTAGATTATATTTTTTCGTATGGGAATAATTCGTTATATTTGTAGCAAAGAACACGAAAAATACAAAAGAATATGTTAAATCAACAAGACCTTAAACAGATTGCTGTTCGCGGTATCTCAGAGGAGCAGATCAATCATCAATTAGAACAAATAAAGAATGGATTTCCTTTCCTGAAACTTGAAGGACCAGCAGCTATTGATAAAGGTATTCTGGCTCCATCGGAAGATGAGGCTCAGGCTTATATCAAAACATGGGAAGATTACAAGAAAGAGGGACATAAGATCGTTAAATTTGTGCCAGCTTCAGGTGCAGCAAGTCGTATGTTCAAGAATATGTTTGCATTCTTGAGTGCTGATTATGATGTACCTACAACTGATTTCGAGAAGCAATTTTTTGATAACATCAAGAAGTTTGCTTTCCGTGAGGCATTGTGCGACAAATGCCAGAAGAATAATGGCAAGAAGATCATGGAGCTGATTAAGGAAGGCAATTATAAAGCTGTAGTTGCTAACTTACTTAATCCAGAAGGTTTGAATTATGGTCAGCTGCCAAAGGGTTTGCTTCAGTTCCATGAGTATGAGAATGAAGTACGCACTCCAATGGAAGAGCATCTTGTAGAGGCTGCTCTATATGCTAGCAGTAACGGCGAGGCTAATATTCATTTCACTGTTAGTCACGATCATCTTGAACTGTTCAAGAAGGAAGTTGTCGAAAAAGTTGGCAAATATGAAGAAAAGTATGGTATCAAGTATAATATCTCATTCTCTGAGCAGAAGCCATCTACAGATACAGTTGCTGCAAATACAGATAATACACCATTCCGTGATGAAGATGGATCATTGGTGTTCCGTCCGGGTGGCCATGGTGCATTGATTCAGAATTTGAATGAAATTGATAGCGATGTTACATTCATTAAGAATATTGATAATGTAGTACCTGACCATTTGAAGGATGATACTGTAACTTGGAAACAGGTGATTGCTGGTGTCCTTGTTACTTTGCAGAAGCAGGCATTTGAATATTTGAGATTACTTGAGAAGGGAGAGTACAACCATGATAAATTGGTTGAAATCGTAAGATTCCTCCAGCGTGATCTTTGCTGTCGCCGTACTGACTTAAAGGTTCTTGAGGATGCAGAACTCGTTATATATCTGAAAGAAAAACTCAATCGCCCAATGCGTGTTTGCGGAGTTGTTAAGAATGTAGGTGAGCCAGGTGGTGGTCCTTTCCTTACTTATAATCAGGATGGCACTATCAGTTTGCAAATTCTTGAATCTTCACAGATTGATACTAACAACGAGGAATATGTTAAGATGTTTACTAATGGTACCCATTTTAATCCTGTGGATTTAGTTTGCGCTACCAAAGATTATAAGGGTAATCAGTTTGATCTTCCTAAGTTTGTTGATCCTACTACAGGCTTTATCAGTAGTAAGAGTAAAAACGGTAAAGATCTGAAAGCATTGGAGTTACCTGGTCTTTGGAATGGTGCTATGAGCAACTGGAATACGGTATTCGTTGAGGTGCCTTTGACAACTTTCAACCCTGTTAAGACGGTTAACGATTTGCTTCGCGACCAGCATCAGGGTAAATAATTATACTCACGCATATAATAATGTCGGAATTCTGACGTTATTATATGCGATGAATAAGTGTATATTAACTTTAGCGTTATTAAGTACAAGCATCATTCCTGTGATAGGACAAGATCTTATGCCTACTTTAGCGAGGGAGGATATTGGTCAGCTTGTACATCCTGAAGAGCCTGGTGTTACTGAAAGCAGTAGCATTGGTGATTCTTTGATAGATACTCTGGAACTTAATGTAGAAAATCTGGTTAAGATTCTCCAGAAGTATGAGGTAAAATGTGAAAAGATCGTATTAGCGCAGGCTATTCTCGAAACTGGTCATTTTACAAGTAATGTTTGTCTGGAAAAGCATAATCTATTTGGTCTTCGTCATCCATCTGATGGAAGTTATTATGAATTTGACCGATGGGAAGAATCAGTAGTTGCATATCGCGACGATGTTCAGTATAAGTATACTGGAGGTGATTATTATACTTTTCTTCGCCGTATAGGCTATGCTGAAGACAAAAGATATGTTGGTAAAGTTCGCCGTATCGCCGATCAATTGAAAAGCGATTATAATTTATAGGTTTACTTTACATCCAATTCTTCTAAATGGCCAGGACCGTCGTTGATCCAATCATCGATTATCATCCTGGCTATACTTAATTTTTCTGGGATATTTGGTAGGTTGTCTTTTCTGAACCAGTTGCCTTTACTCAGTTCTTCTTTCTGAAGATGGATATCGCCTGATACATAATCAGCGTTATATCCTACCATAATTCCGCATGGGTAGGGCCAAGGCTGACTGCCAAAGTATTTTAGATTTTTGATTTCCAATCCAGTTTCTTCTTTCACTTCACGATGAACGGCATGCTCTAGAGTTTCGCCTGTTTCTACAAATCCAGCTACCAGACCATAAAAGTCGTGATGGAAATTACGTGCATGCACCAGTAATACCTCGTCTTCCTTATGAACAAGTACAATGATTGCTGTAGCTAATTGAGGCCAGACTTCTTTGCCACAGTTAGTACATCTCTTTGAAATTATGGTATGCATTTTCATTGGTGCACCACAAACCCCACAAAATTGTGTGTTGGCATCCCAATAAAGCAATTCCTGGCATTTTCCTGCTTTAAGATATAAGCTAGAAGGAAGTTTATAATAGCTTTGGCGTAATGGACAGAATTCAAGTCGAATGTTTGCACTTTCCCGACTAAGCGACTCTATCTCATGTGGGTCGTTCACGCGAACAGCTATCGCTTGTTTTCCATCTTCCATAGCATCTATTTCCATCATTCTTGTCCACGGATGTGTTTCAATTGGACAAGTATCAGATAACGGAATAGAATATGTTCCGTCATCTAATACTTGTAATGCTATATCTGTTTTAGAAAAAATAAACCAGTATTTCATATTATTTATTTCCGAACAGAAGTTTGAAGTCACGCTCGGCAGCAGGCTTGGTCCATGCATCTGGAATAAATCTCCAGTTGTTGTTGGCTGTCGGTTTTACATGACCTAATTTCTCTATTTCCTTCATTAAATAATAGCGCTGATCTCTTGGTGATCGATAGATGATTCTGCTATCCAAACTGTCTCTTGAAATGCCGGCACCCTTTGTAAGCAATTCACCACCGCCATTGCCGCGATAGCTGTTTACAGCGACTTTATACCATTTCTTCTCATCAAAAGGCTGACCATTGCTCATCTGCAAAATCTTAACCTTCTCTCCATCAGGTTTGGTCACGTCAACAACATAATCAATACCTGCTGCACTGTCAAAGTTGTACGACATATTCTTGAAGAAGGTATGCTGGTTATCAGTCTTCAGCATATCGAGAAGAAGTAGATGATCAGTGCTATCCTTCATGGTGTTAGCCCATAAATCATAGCTCATCTCAAGATGCTTTCTGATTTCTTCGCCAGTGAGTCTCATCACATAAAGCTGATTCTCAAACTTATATAAGTTGAACATATCACTCACTCTAATGTCACCCTGATTGATTTTAGCATCAAAGAGGAGTGGGGCATTGAAAGAGATATCAGCATTTGTAATTCTGAGTTGGAGATTTTGGATCAAATCATTGAAAGCACTGCTTCCAAAGAAACTTTCACGAGTATAGATTGTAGTATCAAATACTCCAATTTTTCGATCAACAAATTCATTGATCTTATCAATCTGTGGCTTGAAATTAGCCATGAATTTCTCGTCGATTGGCTCTTTCGTAATATTTACGATGTTACCCTCTACTGTCTTGCCCTCAGGAGAAATTGTAATCTCAGCGTCTGCTACATTGATAGCATTGTTGGATGGGTCAAGGCAAAGTACAGACTTTCCATTTTTATCCTTTACAGTTCCTTTCCACGCAATATGATCATGACCATAGAATACGATATCAAAACCTGGAACTTTCTCTGCTACTTCAATGGCTGCATCCTCTTTGTAAGTATCTGTAACGATACCTCCACTTCTACCACTATGGAAAAGGCCAATTACTACATCAGGCTTTTCATTCTTCTGAATGTAGTTCATCCAATATGTAGCGCTCTTTACCATTTCTTCAAAGCGTAAACCTTTCCAGAGATTCTCGGTAAGCCAGTTAGGAATTGCAGGTGTTAGCATACCTAATACTGCAATCTTCACACCGTCTCTTTTCAGAATAGTATAAGGACGAACGTATGGCTTATTATTTTTGGTGTTAATAATGTTAGCGCCAAGGGTAGGGCAATTTAATTCCTTCACCCACTTGTCGTAAACTTCATGTCCTGTTTCTACATCATGATTACCAAAAGACTGCGCATCATATTTCATGTAGTTAACTACATCTGCAGCTATATTACGATCTTTGGTATTGATGTAATTGTAGAAGTAACAAGTTGGCTGACCCTGAAGAATATCACCATTCTCAAGAAGAATGAGATTCTTGCCGTATGTCTTTCTTAAATTCTCGACATAAGAACTAACTCTTGCCAATGATCCGTTTTTCGGCTTACGATTAATGAAATCGTATGGAAAGAATGAACCATGAACATCACTCGTTTCGATGATTCTTAACTTTACAGTTTTTGATTTTGCACTCATACTACCTATTGAAAATGCAACTAATGTAACAGCTAATATTGCTTTTTTCATATAATAATGTTTTATCTTGAAGCCCTCAATGACTCCATATTCTCGTATTTAATTTTCATTAATTTCTTATAGATTGAACGTAGCCACTTATTATGCCATATCACGAATGGCAAGCTAATGATCGATAGTGCTATTGCACCAATATCACCTTTAAATACCAATGAAAAGATGAAGATAATCAGAATTGGTAAACCTACTGTAGCCATACTAATTATAGATGGCCAGAATTTAAAATCAGCTCCTGTATGATGCGTGATACTTGCAGTCAAAGGAATGGTGTCTTTATTAATTAGCGCCATATGGAAAGCCATGCAATAGATAGGTCCCATAGTGTATAACAAACAGGCCACCACTTGCCAAATAGACCAATTTCCCCAAATAGAACTGATGATGCCGAGTATTGCTGGCAAAATTAATACTATTGAATAGAAATAATATTTGGCACGGAATAATTTCAATAGATTTTCATGATGGATCATAAGGGCGTCGATATAATTACCCTCGTAGGCCATTAGTCTCTGTAAGGTGATGATGCCTGGAAATGCTGTGCAATATAAGCACCAAAAGAAACGGCCTGTATAACCATCGTACATGGCTTGACTATCAATTAAAGATGGAGCCATGCTATATATAAACCACATTCCTACACACACACACCAAATGGTAATTGTGGAATTTCGTGGTTGTTTGTTTCTTGTAATCAGCTTTAGTTCGAGTTTCATAAACTCGCCGATCTCACCCCATCTTTCAAAGAATGTGTATTTGTGTATATGAGTAGTTTTTGATGTCTGGCGGTTAGTTTCAGCCATGACATGCTTGCATTGCACGATTCTATTGATGTAAAGGCTAGATACGAATAGACAAATTAAGATGAGCCAGAAAATGAGATTACCTTCCATCAGTCCTTCTCCAAATGCATAATAGAAATCCCAGAATCCATCAAAACTCCATGTAACCAGTCCTGGAAGCAAGAGTATGCCTAACAAGATAATAGGCAGAATAATCCAGCCGATATTATCCTTGAGATAACATCTATTTATCAAATATATCTGGCTAATGATGAATAATACAATCTGCCATGCTATCAGGAATAGTAGTGCGGTAAGAAAGCCTTCCCTTCCTATAATTGTCATGATAGCATAAGGGAGTAGGAATATCATCCATGCAAAGTTTTCTAAATTGAATAGCGACTTGAAGATAAATGCATCAATGCATGTATACTTTGGTATCGGAAGAAGCAAATAAGGTTTTATCAGATGTGATGGAGTTTGCTGAGTGAAAAATCTCATCACATAGTCAATGACAAATATGAATGGTATACATCCCAGCATAAATGCCGATGGCGAAACACCATGTTCTTCCTTGATTGCTAAAGCAAAAATAATAGATAACACTAAAAGATAGATGGCCATCAGGCCACCTAATATGTACATGATTATTTTAGCTTTTCTCTCTCTACCGTAAGTTAAACTTCTTTTGGTAGCTAGTGTTCTATGGTGTAATATAGCCTTAAATGCTTCCTTTCTATCCATATTATCTTAAGTCAACTACTTCGGCAGATGGGAATTCTTTAGCATTAAAGGTAAAGAGTTTATCTGATTGGTTCTTGGCTGTAAAATTGCTTACGGTAATATCCGACCATGTTTTGCCTTGACGCATTCTTACTCTTACAGGCACGTATGTTTTCTTGTTGATAGTGATATACATCTCCTGTACGCTGCGCTTCTGGTTCTCGGCATTTAGTCTTACTACGTAATTAGTGCCTTTCTTTGAAGATAGTGTAGCCTTGTATCCAGTCTTGTAGATATTAATGAATGTGTATGGATTCATTGCCATCTGCTTTGCCTGTGTAGGGGTACTGATGTTTACCTCGTTAGTATTCTTCATGTAAGTCCACTGGGTCTTACCGTTAAACCATACAATGGCCTGTGGGGTAGTAGCCTGGAATTTATTGCCCTTGATGGCAATCTTGCCTGTAGATGTACCAATCTTAGAAGATGTGATTCGGAAGGTGGCAGATGCACCGCCTTTTCTTCCGATAATACTAGCTGTCTTGTCTAATATCTGTGAGGCTGTCTGAGCATAAGTGTTCATGCCCAGCGTAGCCAATAATATGATCATTAAAAACTTTTTCATAATTAACTATGTAAAGATGCGATTAATATATTCAACTGATTTTCATCCTTAACAAGCACGTCGCGTGGCTTTGAGCCTTGTGCTGGACCAACGATGCCTGCAGCTTCCATCTGATCCATCAATCTACCTGCACGGTTGTAGCCTATAGAGAATCTACGCTGAATCATGGATGTAGAACCCTGCTGACTTAATACGATGGCATGTGCTGCCTCCTCGAAATATGGGTCAAGGCTCTGACCGTTCAGTCCACCGCCATTGCCTCCGCCATCGCTGTCGCCACCTTCTACTGGTTCTGGCAACAATAGTGGTTCTGGATATTGAGGCTGATTTACGATCCATTCATTCAGGCGCTCTACCTCAGGAGTATCTACGAATGCACACTGTACACGTACAGGCTCATTTCCATTCAGATAAAGCATATCTCCACGACCAATAAGCTGTTGAGCTCCAGTACGGTCAAGGATAGTCTTACTATCGATACCGGCACTTACCTTGAAGGCGATACGACCAGGGAAGTTGGCTTTGATATTACCTGTAATAATACTTGTTGTAGGTCGTTGTGTTGCGATGATCATGTGGATACCTACGGCACGTGCCAACTGTGCGATACGAGCGATAGGAAGTTCGATTTCCTTGCCAGCTGTCATGATCAAGTCACCAAACTCATCGATGATAACTACGATGTATGGCATAAACTCATGTCCCTTTTCTGGGTTTAGCTTTCTCTCGTTAAACTTCGCATTGTATTCTTTCAGGTTTCTGGCACCTGCCATCTTCAGCAAGTCGTAACGATGATCCATCAAGGCGCAAAGACTGTTGAGCGTTCTTACCACCTTCTTGACATCAGTAATAATTGGCTCGTCATCTGGGTCTACTACAGCCATGAAGTCGTTGGCTATCTTAGAGTAGATCGAGAACTCTACCTTCTTAGGGTCGATGAGTACGAACTTTAGCTCTGCTGGATGCTTCTTATATAATAATGAAGTAATGATGGCATTCAAACCGACAGATTTACCTTGACCGGTAGCACCGGCAACCAGCAAGTGTGGCTGTTTGGCCAGGTCAAACATAAATACCTCATTAGTAATAGTTTTACCGATTGCAACAGGAAGTTCCATCTTGCTCTCCTTAAATTTGCGAGAGTTGAGGATACTTTCCATAGATACGATATTTGACTTGGCATTAGGAACCTCGATACCGATAGTTCCCTTACCAGGAATTGGCGCGATAATACGAATACCGAGTGCCGCAAGACTCAAGGCGATATCATCTTCAAGATTCTTGATCTTTGAAATACGTACACCTTCCGCAGGCTGAATCTCATATAGAGTAATTGTTGGACCTACAGTTGCGCGGATGGTCTTGATCTGAACGCCAAAGTTGCCCAATACTTCAATAATTCTGTTCTTGTTTGCAATCTGCTCTTCTTCATCGATATATGGCTTTCCGTCGTCCTCGTATTTCTTGAGCAAGTCGAGGGTAGGGAATTTATATCTTGAAAGGGTAGCGCGAGGATCGTATGGTGTATTCAAACTACCAGTTTCTGCAACCACATTGCTTGATGCTTTCTCTTCTTCAGCAGTTAGAATGATATCCATGCCAGCCTTTTCAGATGCAGCCTTTGCCTCTTCGGCTGCAAGTCTGGCCTTACGCTGATGATCAAGGAAACTTTCTGTTGATGCAGCTGGAGCTGGTTCGGCAGGAGCCTCTTCTGCTTCCTCCTGATTCAGGTCGACCACGCCATCATTCAGATTACCTTCTTCGATTTCATCGAAACTTTCTTCATTTTCGATTTCATCATTATCACTATCTGCCTCAGACTCTGCCTCTGGCTGTCCTGCTGTATTTTCATCATAAATGGCATTGATAGCTTCTGTAGCCTGCTTGTCTTTATGGTGATTGGTAATCTCAAACTTTACCTTATTAGATATATATCCGATAGGATTGAGCGCCTTGCGGATGAGAACAATAGTCTCGCTGGTAAGCAAAGTGAGGAATATTACAGCAGATACAAACAAGATAGCGATAAGTCCTGGAGGACCTACTAAATTCTCAAGATTTTGCACGCAGAATACACCATGATTGCCACCAGGATTAAATACCTGCCAGTTGTAGAAAGGAGTTAACGCTTTTGCCAAAGTAACCGAAAACCAGATCATTACAAATGCCAGCGCGAAGAACCATTTCCACAGATTCACATGGTAAGCACGCATCAACTGCAATGAGCAGATAATGCCAAATATTGGAATCAGAAATGCAGGAATACCAAAATTTAATGTGATAAGTGTATACGAAATGATCGCACCGAATGAACCGCAATAGTTGCTGAAGGCTCTATTAGAATTCAGCCATTCACCAGGGCGCATATCTTCCAGGATGCTCTGGTCGGCAGCCCCTGTATAGAAGTAGCTCACCATCGCAATAATAATGTATACAGAAATCAAAAAAAGAATGATTCCTAAAAAGAAATCAGTCTTCTCATTATTGAATATATTTTGGAAACCTACCGCTTCGCCAAGATTCTTTGGCTTGCGTGAAGTCTTTTTCTTTGCCATCTTTTATTAGTTTATGTAATCGGGAATTGCTAAAAATCCCGTAAATATTAAAATTGTTTCTGCAAAATTAGCGAAAAAGTTTCAAAAGTCGCCATTTTTCGGCTTTTTTTTTCTAAATTTGCAAACGATAATGAATAAGACGATTTATAATAAGTTTGATAAG
>REGX01428318.1_pt1 | contig 10298 bp, 9 predicted proteins | sample 2276321 | NCBI WGS metagenome assembly REGX01 (sample SAMN08335021, study PRJNA423103) | bovine gut metagenome | biome: bovine gut metagenome; feature: rumen; material: feed digesta; isolation source: rumen digesta from from 15 high feed efficiency cows and 15 low feed... | host: Bos taurus ... | reverse complement strand
CCCTACTACCCTGCTCTCTATGGTCGATGCATCTGTAGGTGGCAAGACGGGCATCAATTTCAATGGCTTGAAGAATGAAATTGGCGTATTCAATGATTCTAAATTCGTCATTCTGGATACTGTTTTCCTCAAGACTCTTGATGAGGAAAATATCATCAGCGGTTATGCAGAGATGCTGAAGCATGGTTTGATTTCTACTGAGGCTATGTGGGCTGAACTTGTAAGTTTCGATTTACAAAATCCTGACTTAAAGAAGTTACAGCGTATGGTAGCTGACAGTGTAAAGGTGAAAGAGCGTGTAGTTGAAGAAGATCCTCTCGAGCAGAATATCCGTAAGGCGCTCAACTATGGCCATACTTTCGGTCATGCTTTCGAGAGTTGGAGTCTCAAGCGTAAACCAATCCTTCATGGCTATGCTGTAGCTTTTGGTATGATACCTGAGCTATACTTGAGTGTTGTCAAGACAGGTTTCCCTACTGACAAGATGCGCGAGACTGTATCTTTCATCCGCGAGAATTATGGCACATTGGATATCACCTGCGATGATTATGATGAGTTGATTGAGCTGATGAAGCATGATAAGAAGAATCAGGATGGCGTCATCAACTTCACATTAATTGGTGGCATTGGCGATATTCGTATCAATCAGACAGCTACTGTTGAGGAGATTAAAGAGGCTTTGGATTTCTTCAGAGAAGGATAAGATACCCCACCAAGCCACCCCAAGGGGAGGATGTCATAGCTGCTATGATTCTTCGGCTATCTTCATAGCCTGAGCTCTTGCAGGTTTTCCAGTCTCTGTAAGTGGAATACTATCTACGTGAATATATTTATGAGGCTGCCAGTATTTAGGCAGAGCATTCATACATATTTCTGATACTTCGGCGAAATCTGTTTGTTCTGTAAGTAGGACTACAGTTTCGCCGAATTTTTTATCCGTCTTTTTCGTAATCAGATAAGGCGCAGAAAGGAAAGGTTTCAGCGCTTTCTCCACTTCTTCTATTTGTATCTTGATTCCCCCACTGTCGATTACATTGTCCTTTCTTCCTAATATACGGAATTGCACTTTTCCATTCGACAGTTTTCGCAACTCTGCTCTATCATTGGTTGTAAGAATTCCATCATGTACTTGTGGAGCATTGATTACGATACAGCCTTCATCATTGAGCGAGATTTCTACGCTGTCAAATGGCGAATACCATTCACTTGCATTTGGACCATTCAGCCGTCGCAAAGCAATATTCGAGAGGGTTTCTGTCATGGCATAAGTACTCCATACACAGTTAGGAAAGTCCTTAAGCTGCTTAGCCATATCCTCATCAACTGCGCCTCCCCCTATCAGCAGATGCTTGATATTACGCAAGACCTCACGCTCTTCTGCAACTTGCAGACTATTATATACTTGCAGAGGAACCATAGCTGCTAGTGTTATCCCATCAAGCCTCTCCAAAGAAGAGGATGTTGCTGCTAAAGGATGGCCGGATGGTTCTTCTGCGATGAGATGCATCTTGCGTTCTATCGAGCGAACTACCATCATTTTGCCTGCGATATAGTCGAGAGGCATACATAGCAATGCAGTATCACCTTCCTTCAAGCCAAGGAAATCGTTGGTAATGCGAGCAGAGTTGAGCATCTTCTGTTTCTCAGCCCACATAGGTTTGGGTTTACCAGTACTGCCCGATGTATGCACCAGCACTACATCTCGCTCATTATTCCATTCCTCTAAAAATTCCTTTAACGACATTTTTGACAAAAGTACTATATTTTAGACATAAGTACAAAAGTACGATTTACATTCTAAATACTTTTCTAAAAACAAAAGTACTGATTTTTTCAAGTTGTGGATAAACGAAAAAAAATCCTTATGTACTTATGTCTTAAAATCAGTACTTATGGCTAAAATGCAATTATGTATTATACCAGAGTTTATCCCCTTTGATTTCGAGTGGCATTTCAATATTATCTGTAAAGAGCTGGCCTGTGCCAAGTCCTTGTGGCATAGAGATATTTGGACCGTATATCTGCTCACAGAAATGAGCGATAGCATTTAATCCTACATTGCTTTCCAATGCAGATGTAATCCAACTGTCTATTCCTCTCTTATTAGCCATTTCTATCCACTCCTTACTGCCATACATACCACCATGCAGGCTAGGTTTTAGGATAATATATGCTGGCTGAATAGTATCCAGCAAAGCCTCCTTCATGCTCTTCATATTCACACCTATCAGTTCTTCGTCAAGCGCAATAGGCAGAGGACTTTCCTTGCAAAGACGAGCCATATCTCTCCACTGATGCTGCTTAATAGGCTGTTCGATACTATGAATATCATATTTGGCCAAAGCTTCCAGACGAGCCATCGCATTACTTGGCGTAAAGCCACCATTAGCATCTACACGCAGTTCTATCTGATCTTTTGTAAATGCTTCGCGGATATGCTTTACCAGGTCTAATTCCTTCATGAAGTCAATAGCACCGATCTTCAGTTTTACGCAATGAAAGCCTAATTTCAGTTTTTCTTCCAGTCGCTCATACATCTCGTCGAAAGTACCCATCCACACTAGTCCATTGATGGTTATACCTTCCTCTCCTCTACCAAAAGGAGTATCAAAGAGAGCAGTAGATCCATTAGCCTGATATTGGAGCATCGCAGATTCTAGGCCGAAGAGCATAGAAGGATAAGGTCTCATCATCTCATAAGGTATCTTTCCTACCTGTTCTATCATATCACAGAAAGCGCGCAATGTCTTCAGGTATTCAGCATCGCTCGACATAGTAGCGCAAGACAGGTCAGGCAGTGTAGCGCATTCTCCTACGCCTTTCACTCCTGGTTTCTCAGCCTCGTTACTGATAGTTACATAGTAGCTGTGGCGAGTAGTATACACGCCACGCGAAGTACCAGCCGGCTGCTTAAAATGCAGCGTTTTCTCCTCAATATCTATTTTATACATAATAATCTTTCTTTTAGACAGAAGTACCAGTTTTTAGACATAAGTACAAAAGTACTATTTTCATTCTTGCCATTTATGAGATATAAGTACAGAAGTTCAAATTCACCTATTAGAAAGGTTTTCTATATATTCTATACTTGCGCCTAATTTGTATTTTATCTCCTCCAAAATTTATCAATAATCCATTATCTATTCCTGTTGCTGTGAGATAGTTTACTAATTGTACTTCATGAGCTGTACATAAACAGTTTACAGCTTTCAGTTCTAGGATTAGCTTTTCTTCAACTATAATGTCAGCACGATATTCGCCTACTAGATATCCTTTATATTCAACATTAATAGGTTTTTCTGTTTCATATTTTAGGTCATGATTTTTCAATTCAACAACCATAGCATTTTTGTAAACAGCCTCTAAATATCCTTGGGGTAATTTTCTTCTTATCTCAACAGCGCAGTCATTTACCAACTTAATTAATTCCTCAATATCCATTATATCAATATTTACTCTATTCTTTTCTTATGACAGAAGTACTCGGTTTCAGACAGAAGTACAAAAGTACTATTTTCATTCTTTCTATATTCTCTAAAAAGAACATTGCTCGCTTCTATTATTATTGGTGGACAAACGAATACGTACTTATGTACTTATGTCTAAAATAGTACTTATGTCTATCAAGGGAACTGTGGATATTTGTCGAAATCTGGCTTTCTCTTTTCCAGGAATGCTTTGCCGCCTTCTTGTGCCTCATCAAGTGTATAGTAGAGCATGGTACAGTCGCCTGCAAGCTCCTGAATACCAGCCTGTCCATCTAGTTCTGCATTAAAGCCGGCCTTCATCATACGCAATGCCAATGGACTGCGCTCCATCATGATTTCTGCCCACTCTACACAAGTATCTTCCAATTGATCAAATGGTACTACCTTATTTACTAAGCCCATCTGCTCAGCCTCAGCTGCAGTATACTGCTTGCAGAGGAACCAGATTTCGCGAGCCTTCTTCTGTCCTACGATTCTGGCCAGATAAGATGCACCTAATCCAGCATCAAAACTACCTACCTTTGGACCAGTCTGTCCAAACTTAGCATTCTCGCTGGCGATAGTCAAGTCGCAAACTACATGCAATACATGTCCTCCACCAATGGCATAGCCATTTACCATGGCTATCACTGGTTTAGGCATACGGCGAATCTGCATCTGCACATCAAGCACATTCAGACGAGGCACACCATCATTGCCGATATATCCTCCTCTGCCCTTTACATGCATATCTCCACCTGAACAGAAGGCCATATCGCCTGCACCTGTAAGGATGATGACACGGATATCAAGTGCATCACGACAGTAATTAAATGCCTGACTCATCTCCCATACGGTCAATGGAGTGAAGGCGTTGCGATAGCGAGGACGATTGATCGTAATCTTCGCAATATGATTATACTCTTCGAAAAGAATCTCCTTAAAGTCGAAACCTGCAATAGATTTCCATTCTCTTTTTTCAGCCATATTCTTTATTTTTTAATTAGACAGACGTACATTTTTGACAGAAGTACTAGTTTTTTGACAAAAGTACAAAAGTACTGTTTTCATTCTTGCTATTTATGAGATATAAGAACAGAAGTTCTCATTTTTTAGTCAGAAGAACTCATATTTAGACAGAAGTACAGAAGTACTATTTTCATTTATCCAACAACTTTATAATTTTCAGTACATACAGACTTATGTCAAAATTATAGTACCTTTGTACTTATGTCTAATAAAATGTACTTATGTCTATCCATCTGTTACTCTGTATATTTCTTAAATTCTCTATTATCTTTTTCTGCATCTGTGAATACCTCCAGCACTACTGGGCGAGCTGAATGCATCGTGAGCAGTTGTACCATGCCCAGCTGCATCTCCTCCATATTTGTTGCCTTCATGTAGCCACAGTCATTTTGCGTACAGATACCCTGTGCATGCGTATCATGCTTACCAGTTACCATCTCCTTGGCCTCACTCTTGTTCAAGCCTTCGAATTTCTCGAAGATTGCGCCCTCACTATTATTGATGAGGATAATACGAAGGTTTCCCTTCAGATTCTTGTTCCACAAGGCATTCTGATCGTAGAAGAAAGCAAGATCGCCTGTTACACAGTATACGATATCATCTGTAGCAGCCGACATACCAGCTGCTGTGCTGATACATCCCTCTATACCATTTACTCCGCGATTGCAATACACTTTATGACCGGCATAGATATTGGCTAGACGTACTACACTGCTATTGGCATACTGCACCTTGAAATCATAGTCCATATCTTCCAGCTGCTCTTCAAAATACTTCACTACGGCCATCTCTGAATAAGCAGGCTCATAGTTGAGCGAATGCGCAAATGTCTCTTTCAGAGCATCTTGCCATAGCATATAGTAAGCATCTGTATGGAAATCGGTCATCTTGTAGTCCTTATTCTTGGCAGTCTCCATCAATTTGCCTACTAGTAATTGCAGCATACGCTTAGGCGAGCCTTCTATTACTGCAGCCAAGTGCTGGAAAGTATCATGCACCTTGCCTTCAGGATCTATAGCATACACATAAGCCTGGGTATTATTGCGGATAAACTGCTTCAGGCGCTTGCTCACAATGCTATTGCCTACAAAGATCACCAAGTCTGGCTGATAAGGTTCATTATCGCCTATACGGTCGAGCAGCAAGTCAAATTGTGGACAAGAGCCCATGGTCAATGACTCGTATAATACGACTGAGAAACTCTTCAGAGCCTCAATATCCTGCATAGGAGGCAGTTCTGCACCCTGTCCGATAATGATCATCGGACGTTTGGCTACTACAAATCCCTGCACCAGCAACTGGGTAGAATAATCGTCAAAATAGCTCTCATATAGTTTGATAGCTCGTTCGGCAGGCAGTTCCTCTACAGTATACTCATAGAGAGGTTCGCTGATAGGCACATTAATATGTACTGGTCCACTGCCATGATGGCGCAACTCCATCAAAGCCTCGCATACCAGACGATTACAATACCATCGCTCCTCATCATTCTTTGGTTCAGGCAGAGATACAGTCTTGCGCACAAAATTCTGCAAAGCCCCTGGCTGCTGTATCGTCTGACCGTCCAGCTGATCTATCCAGGCAGCTGGTCTGTCGGCCGAAATCACCAACAGTGGAATATGCTGATAGTAAGCCTCAGCCACTGCAGGAGCTACATTGAGCAGTGCAGAACCCGAAGTTACACAGATAGCAACAGGCTCTTCCACCTGCTGAGCAATACCCAGTGCATAGAATCCAGCACTACGCTCATCCGTAATCGGATAGCATTGTATATGCTTGCATTCGTTCAGATTATGCACGATTGGCGAGTTTCTACTTCCCGGACATACCACAGCATGCTTTACGCCATACTGCACCATCAGACTGGTCAGGATATTTACATTTTGCTTGTTGCTATACATTTTCAGTTTCTATTATCATTTCATCATTAATCAAGGCCCTCATCGTCTTCATCTTCTCGCAGGTTTCATTCCATTCATTCTGCAATTTAGAGTCTTTGAGCAAGCCTCCCCCCGCATGCAGGCAGTAAGCCTTGTCGCTTATCTCCATACATCTCAGGGATACATATAGATGAGTTTCCCCATCCATAGCAAGTGGGCCGCAGAAGCCCGAATAATATTTTCTTGGCGAGTGTTCGTTTTCGAGGATATACTGTCGCGCCTTCTCCTTCGGAATACCGCAGACGGCAGGAGTAGGATGCAGCGTATTCAGCACATCGCCGATATGCTCTTCCGATTTCATCGAGAAGGTAAAGTCACTTCTCAGATGCACCAGATTTCCAGCCCTTACCGTATATGGTCCATTCTCCTTGAAGTCAGTAGCTTTCTGCTCCATGCAGTTGATGATATAAGAAGCCACATAGCGCTGCTCCTCAATATTCTTCTGCGACCAGTCTACCTGTTGCAGCCATGAATCGCCAGATACCTCTTCTACCTCGCCATTACTCATCTGCTGTTTCATGCGATACATCTTCATCGCCTCCTCCACGCTCTGAGTACCAGCAAGCGCCATCGTATGCCATACTCCCTCCTTGCCATCCAGCAGTATCTCGGGTGTAGCCATAAGCCATGTACCTGATAATTCGGTAGATACAAGAGCGATAAACATACGGGGATATCTCTCGCAGGCTCTTACGAAGAGGCGCTTCAAGTCATCTTGCGACATATCCTTCTGATGACTGATAGTCTGAGCTCTGGCCAGAACAATCTTGGAGAATTCTCCCTTCATCAGCTGAGCATGGAAATTCTCAAAGTCGACAGCATACAGCTGCTTATCCTCTTCACTGGCGATTTCCGGCAGTGCATCCTCGTCAGATGAGCCGAGATTATCCAGCCTGCAAATTTCTATCTCATCAGGCTGAAGCAATACAATCGGGCAGTCCGTGCTTGGCTCAAAAGGAGCAAACACAAATCCCTGTTTCCCGCTCAGTTCCTGGATAGAATCTACCACGAGCGGATGGCCCTTACTCTGACGGAGCAAGGTAAAGTTGTCGGCATACGGCAGTCGATAGATAGCGTAGTTCTGCATTACTTGCTGCGGGCGTTCAACACATAATTAGTAACATGGACGGTCGAAATCAGTTCGCCATCCTCATTACGTATATCCACCTGCCATTCGTGCAGTGTACTGCCCTTATGCTGCAATTTGGCATAAGCAGTAACCGTATCACCTTGCATCACAGCCTTCACATGATTTCCGCTCACATTAATACCCACGCATATCTTGCCTGGACAAAGCGCCATACTACCTACTCCCGCTGTATTTTCAGCAAGAGCCAGCGTAGCGCCACCGCTCAGAAATCCGAATATCTGCTTATTGCTGTCGTCCACTTTCATGCGGGCCTGCAGCGTATCTGGTTCAGGAGTCGAAATAAATTCCATGTGGAGTGTATTCGACAATCCATCCTGACTTTCTATGATTTTCTTCTGTGCTTCTATATCCATTTCTATCGTACATTAGATTTACTGCAAAAGTAGCAAAAAATAATCGAAAAAGATGAATTATCTAAAAATAATAGTACTTTTACACGATGAATAAATAAATTAACACAATAAGAAAGCGGAAGAATTGTCGTTACCTTTGTAATTGAAAAAAGGTGGAGCCATCATAGATCCAAGAATAATTCGCTCAGTAAGTCCTTCACTCGACCAAGAGGCATTGCGCATTATCAGCACTATGCCAAATTGGAATCCTGGCAAGCAAAAAGGTATACCAGTAAGAGTAAGGTACAATATCCCAGTAGGTTTTAAACTATAGGAAGAATAGCGAAACGCCAATAACAGAGATAACTGCTCCAAGTACCACCTTGGCAGTTATCTTCTGATGGAAGAAATACCAGCTAGGCAGCAAGATGATAATAGGCGTAGTAGCCATGAGCGTAGACGCAATACCTGCCGCTGTATACTGCACAGCCATCAGCGAGAAACCTACACCCAGGAAAGGACCAAAGATTACAGCCAGCATCAGCATGCCCATACCCTTGCGGTCATGATAACTCTTCATGAAGTTAGCCCCCTCCTTGCGCAAAAGCATCCATACAAGGAAACAAACAAATCCAGCTATACATCTTATCATATTGGCCGAGAAAGGCAGATAATTCTCTATCTCAGGCAAGACAGATGAAGGAACACCAGATGTATAGTAATCAAGACCGATTTTCGACAAGACCAATCCAATACCTTGTCCCATGCCAGCACCTATGCCGAAAAGCACCCCCTGCCAAGGCAAAGCCAACTTGAATTTCTTTTTCGACGATTCATCATCAGCAACCACCCTGCTCACCACAGAGATGATAATACCTGAAATGGTAACAGCCATAGCCAGCAGAGCCTTCAAACTGAGTTGCTGTCCCAGCGAAACCCATGCCGTAAGAGCAGCCGCCATAGGAGCAAGCGTCATAAATAGCTGTCCATATCGACTTCCCATCCAAATATAACTATTAAAAAGACACCAATCGCCAAAGAAATATCCAACCACTCCCGACAAAAGTAGCCACATCCATGCAGAATGATCAGCATAAACAGGAAAAAAAGTTCCAGTGAAGTACCACATGAAGGCAGCCGAGCATAAAAACGCTAGCATCATGCGCCAAACATTCGACACAAAAACGCCTAAGTGCTTGGTAGCCACCTCACTTGCCATAGCTGTCAAAGTCCAGCTAAACGCCACTCCAATTGAAATAATTTCACCTAAATACTGCATCTTTAATCCCTTTTACAGTTTAATTTTTAATGTTTCCGCTGCAAAATTACAAAAAAGTTTGAAGAAAGTTGCGAAAAAATTTGGTTATTTCAAAATAAGTTCTTACCTTTGCACCCGCTTTTAAGGCAATGGGTAGTTTCCAGAGTGGCCAAATGGGGCAGACTGTAAATCTGCTGCTTCTAGCTTCGGTGGTTCGAATCCATCACTACCCACAGAAGGACTTCAGAGATGAAGTCCTTTTTTGTTTTTAGTCTATTATCTACTGCGAATGAAACACAAATACCACTCCTGGTTGGATAACCGATTATGATGATTAAGATAAAATATCAAGATTATCTTCCTTTCATTTTTACCATTAATTTGGAAGTTTCAATAAAAATCACTATTTTTGCGACATCATGAGTAAAACAGGTCTCATATACGATGAGGGGTATCCTTACCCATCCGAAGAAGAACTGCAAAACATATTTGCAGCATCATGTATTGAAGATGTAGCAACCCATACAGGCCAAAGCACATCAGAAATATATGAGCGTATGAGCCGTGTCAACTTAATTAGCGAATACATTTACCCTTGCTACAACGTATTACACGCAGAAAGCCGGGAAAATGTAACAAAGGACATAATCGCGACACTTGAAGAATGGGAGAAAAGAAAAATAGAATGATAGTATTTCATGGGTCAACTATAGAGATTCCAAAGCCATTAGTAGCTATTGGGAGAGATAAACTTGATTTCGGAAAAGGATTCTACGTTACCGATATTCAACAACAAGCAGAACAATGGGCCAAGAGGGTTTCACTATTTTCTGCATCTACCCCAGTTATCAATGTATACGAAATTCTAGAAGATGCATTTCTCATCAATTACAAAAAGTTTACTGAATACAATGAAGAATGGCTTGATTTTATTGTTGCTAACAGACAAGGAAACAACCCCGCATTAAAATATGACATCATAGAAGGTGGCGTTGCTGACGATCGGGTTATTGATTCTATTGAGGCCTTTATGGCTGGATTCATGCCAAAAGATTTATGTCTAAGAAGACTAGCCGAGCACCAGCCTAACAACCAAATATGCATTCTGAATCAGGATACATG
>REGX01067956.1_pt1 | contig 10323 bp, 10 predicted proteins | sample 2276321 | NCBI WGS metagenome assembly REGX01 (sample SAMN08335021, study PRJNA423103) | bovine gut metagenome | biome: bovine gut metagenome; feature: rumen; material: feed digesta; isolation source: rumen digesta from from 15 high feed efficiency cows and 15 low feed... | host: Bos taurus ... | reverse complement strand
TTATGGCACATCCTAAAAGACGTCAATCAAAGACACGTACACTTAAGAGAAGAACTCATGATAAGGCAGTTCTCCCTACATTGGCAGTTTGCCCTAACTGTGGCGCTTACTATGTTTATCATACAGTATGCCCTACTTGCGGCTACTATCGCGGCAAGGTTGCAATCGTAAAGGAAGCAGCTGAATAATGGGGAAGATTCACGCAGTAATCACAGGTGTTGGTGGCTATGTGCCTGACTATGTCCTCAATAATGAGGAATTGTCTCGCATGGTAGACACCAACGATGAATGGATTACGACACGTGTTGGTATTAAGGAACGCCGTATCCTGACAGAGGAAGGTCTTGGTACTAGCTATATGGCTCGTAAGGCAGCTAAACAGCTATTGCAGAAGACTGGTGTTGATCCTGATACTATTGATGCCCTCATCGTTACAACAACTACACCTGATTACAAATTCCCTTCCACAGCATCTATCGTTCTTGGTAAGCTTGGATTGAAGAATGCTTTTGCATTTGATTTCTCTGCTGCGTGCTGTGGATTCCTTTATACTCTTGATGTTGCTTCTTCTATGATTGAGAGTGGTCGCTATAAGAAGATTATCGTTATCGGCGCTGATAAGATGTCTTCTATGGTTGACTATACAGATCGTGCAACTTGCGTTCTCTTCGGTGACGGAGCGGGTGCAGTTCTCGTAGAGGCTACTGAGGATGAGAATGTTGGATATAAGAGTTCTTTCCTTCGTACAGATGGACAGGGACTTCCTTTCTTACATATGAAGGCTGGTGGCAGTGTTTGCCCTCCTTCTCATTTCACGGTAGATCATCGTCTTCATTATCTCTATCAAGAAGGTCGTACTGTTTTCCGTTATGCGGTAACTGATATGGCAGGTGATATCAAGAAAGTGATGAGTGATAACGAACTGACACCAGAAGATGTTAGTTGGGTAATTCCTCATCAGGCAAATCTTCGTATTGAAGAAGCTGTTGCCAAGCGTGCTGGTATTGATCCTGAAAAGGTTCTTATCAATATCGAGCGTTATGGTAATACTAGTGCTGCAACTATACCTCTTGCCATGTGGGACTTTGAGGATAAGTTTAAAAAAGGTGATAAGTTTATTCTTACAGCTTTTGGTGCAGGTTTTGTCCACGGAGCTTCTTACTTCGTTTGGGGATACGATGGTGCAACTGAAGCAGCTAAGAAATAATCACAAAGAAAATATTACTTGGGAACGCATCATCCTTTTTAATGTAAGGCGATGCGTTCCTTTGTTTTATAAGCCAAGGTAATTAATTAAAAATCGCATATATGCATAAAGCAGGTTTTGTTAATATTGTCGGTAATCCGAATGTAGGTAAAAGTACGCTGATGAACCAGCTTGTTGGTGAGAAAATCAGTATTGCTACTTTTAAAGCGCAGACTACTCGTCATCGAATAATGGGTATTGTTAATGATGATGATTGTCAGATCGTATTCTCGGATACACCAGGTGTATTGAAACCAAATTATAAGATGCAGGAGATGATGCTTGCCTTTTCGGAAAGCGCACTCGCCGATGCTGATATCTTGCTTTATGTTACTGATGTAGTTGAGGATCCTGAAAAGAATATGGACTTCCTCGAAAAGGTTTCCAAAATGAAAATTCCTGTTCTTCTGCTGATCAATAAGATTGACGAGAGTGAACAGAATAAGTTAGGTGACCTTGTTGATAAATGGCATAGCCTTCTTCCAAATGCTGAGATTCTTCCAATCTCGGCTCAAAATAAATTTGGAACGGATATCTTGATGAAGCGTATTAAAGAACTTCTTCCTGATAGTCCTCCTTATTTTGATAAGGATCAGTTGACTGATAAACCGGCAAAGTTCTTTGTTTCTGAGATTATTCGTGAGAAGATACTTCGCTATTATGATAAGGAAATACCTTATTCGGTAGAGGTTGTTGTTGAACGATTTAAGGAAGATGATAAGCATATTCATATAAATGCGGTTATTTATGTGGAACGTGATTCTCAAAAGGGAATCATTATTGGTCATCAGGGAACAGCTTTGAAAAAAGTTTCCTCAGAGGCCAGAAAATCTTTGGAGAAGTTCTTTGGTAAAAGAATTTACCTGGAAACTTTTGTAAAGGTAGATAAAGATTGGAGAAATTCGGAGCGTGAATTAGGAAACTTCGGTTATAATCCAGAATAAATAGAATTTCCCTTTTAGGGTAATTAGGGAAGATTTTATATCTTCAAACTTCTGTCCTGAATAGAATTGAGGACAAACCCTCTCAAAAGAGAGAGCCGGAAGAATAAGGTCGCCTTTCGGCAAAACAGAGTATTAACTAGGATGCGGTGACCTCATCCTAACCTTCTTTCATTCAAGGAGGACAAAACTCGCATTTAAATGGCAAGTTTAGTAGCTATTGTTGGACGCCCAAACGTAGGTAAGTCCACCCTATTTAATCGACTCACTCAGTCACGTCGTGCAATTGTTAGTGATACTGCTGGTACAACCCGCGACCGCCAGTATGGTAAGGTTCAGTGGAGCGGAAAGGAATTTTCTATCGTTGATACAGGTGGTTGGGTAGTTAAATCAGATGATATTTTTGAAGGTGCTATTCGTGAGCAGGTGAAAGTTGCTACCCAAGAGGCTGATCTCGTTTTATTCCTTGTTGATAATGAAACTGGTGTTACTGACTGGGATGAGGATGTTGCAACGATTCTTCGTCGTGCAAAGCTTCCTGTTATTCTTGTTGCAAACAAGGTAGATAATAGTGCTAATTATTATATGTCTGCTGAGTTTTACAAGTTAGGACTTGGAGACCCTCAGTGTATTAGTGCTGCGACAGGTGGCGGTACTGGTGATCTTCTTGATTTGATTCTTGATAAACTCCCAGAACAAAAGGATGAGGATATTGAGGATGATATCCCAAGATTTGCGGTTGTCGGTCGTCCTAATGCAGGTAAGAGCAGCATTATTAATGCTTTTATTGGTGAGGAGCGTAACATTGTTACCGAGATTGCTGGTACAACTCGTGATAGTATCTATACCAAATATGATAAATTCGGTTTTGATTTCTATTTGGTAGATACTGCTGGTATTCGTAGAAAGAATAAGGTTTCTGAAGACTTGGAATTCTATTCTGTAATGCGATCTATCCGTGCTATTGAAAATAGTGATGTGTGTATCCTCATGTTGGATGCTACACGTGGTATTGAAGCTCAGGATATGAATATCTTCCAGTTGGTACAGAAAAACAACAAATCTCTTGTTGTTGTTGTCAACAAGTGGGATCTTGTACAAGATAAGACACAGAAGGTGATTGATACTTTCGAGAATGCTATCCGCCAGCGTATGGCTCCGTTTGTAGACTTCCCAATTGTGTTTGCCTCTGCAATGACCAAGCAGCGTATTTTTAAGGTACTTGAAACTGCAAAGGAGGTATATTTGAATAGAAAGACTCATATCGGTACTTCTAAGCTCAATGAAGTGATGTTGCCAATTATCGAGGCATACCCACCACAGAGTGTGAAGGGTAAGTATATCAAGATTAAGTATTGTACTCAGATTCCTAACACTCAGATTCCGTCTTTTGTGTTCTATGCAAACCTGCCTCAATATGTGAAGGAAAACTACCGTCGCTTTCTTGAGAATAAAATCCGTGAGAATTGGTCAATGCATGGATGTCCGATAAATATCTTTATTCGACAAAAATAAATTGTAGCCCTCCAAAAGAGGGCTTTCTTACAATATGACAAAAATAGTCTATATACTAATGTTTCTCCTCGTGCTTACGGCTTGTAGTGAGGAGAAAACACAAAGTCAAGGGGAGTTGGCTGCAATTGCAGCAAAGGGATATTATGATGATTTACTGAAAGGAAAGTATGAGGAGTTTGTGAATTCTCGTTTTCAGACAGATAGTATACCTACAGGTTATCATGAACAATTAGTGGCAAATGCAAGAATGTTCATCGGACAGCAAACTGAGGAACATGGAGGCATAAAGGATGTACGTATCTTGAATGCCAATGCCGACACTATTCATAATACAGCTAATGTATTCCTTGCTTTTGAGTACGGAGATAACTCCACCGAACAGATAGTTGTTCCAATGGTAAAGAGTAAAGGAAAGTGGTTAATGAGATAATGAAAAAGGCGATCTTTTAAGATCGCCTTTTTTATTTTTGTTTTTCTTCAGATAACTCAACCTGTTTAACTTTTCTAAAGAGGTCGGATGCAAAAACTAAATCGTTCAGTTTCTGATTGTTGCTGGCAATGACTTCATCTTTATTTCCCTGCCATTCCTTTCTGCCATGATATATGAAACAAATATTTTCACCGATACCCATTACAGAGTTCATATCGTGGGTGTTGATGATAGTTGTCATTCCGAATTCCTTCGTAATGCCAGAGAGAAGTTCATCTATCACAAGTGAAGTCTTTGGGTCCAAACCTGAGTTTGGCTCATCACAGAATAGATATTTAGGGTTCATTACGATAGCTCGGGCGATAGCAACTCGCTTCTGCATACCTCCAGAAATCTCGCTAGGATATTTCTTCTGGGCATCTAGCAAGTTAACGCGCTCGAGACACTCTAAAGCTCTCTTCTCACGATCAAGTCGGCCTTTCGTAGAAAACATGTCAAGAGGGAACATTACATTCTCTAATACAGTGAGAGAGTCGAATAGTGCAGAACCTTGAAATACCATACCCATCTCTTGGTGCATAAGAGCCTGACCTTTCTTTCCCATCTCTAGAAAGTTTCTACCATCGTAGAGAACTTCACCTTCTGTTGGTGTTAGTAGTCCTACGAGATTCTTCATTAGAACCGTCTTTCCTGAACCACTCTGACCGATAATCAAGTTGGTTTTACCAGTTTCGAATACTGTGTTTATATTTCGAAGGACAGTTTTGTCTTCAAAAGATTTGGTTAAGTTTCTTACTTCAATCATGATTATGAGAGGATTTGAGTGAGAAATACATCAGAGAACAAAATCAAGACGCTGGAACAAACCACAGCATCAGTGCTGGCCTTTCCTACTTCAACAGAGCCTCCTTCGACTGTGTAGCCAAAGAAAGAAGATACGCTGGCTATAATAAAAGCAAAGAATAGACTCTTTATGATACTCATATACATGAACCAGGCATTAAATGAATGCTGAAGGCCTAGTGTGAGATCATCTGGGGAGATAATTCGGCCAATGTATGCCGTACCGTAGGCTCCAACAATACCCATTGCACTACTGAAGATAACAAGGAATGGCATAATTGTAACCAATCCAAGAATCTTTGGGAGGACAAGGTAACAAGCGGAGTTTACACCCATAATGTCAAGAGCATCAATCTGTTGCGTAACTCGCATGGTTCCAAGTTCAGAGGCTATATTGGAACCTACTTTGCCTGCTAGGATAAGACACATAATTGACGAACTAAATTCAAGAAGCATAATCTCTCGGGTTGTGTAACCAGCTACCCAACGAGGCATCCATGGACTTTGGATATTCATCTTCATCTGGATGCAGATAACTGCTCCAATAAAGAATGATATCAAAAGTACAATTCCAATAGAATCGATACCTAGTTGAGACATCTCCTTGACATAACGCTTTAAGAACATTCTTCCTCTTTCAGGTCGAGAAAACGAACGTCCCATTAATATAAGATAATTACCAAAAGTGGTAAGCCATTTAAAAATCAACATGTTGATAAATCTTCATTTGTGTTTGCAAAAGTAACCAAATTCCTTTAAAAAACTGCAATATGTAGAATATGTTTTTGATTTTATAAGTGATATTCGACTGTTTTTTAGTATTTTTGCATCCAAATTTATAATTATGGACGAATCTATTAATATTCCTGAGATGCAAAATCAAGAAGGTGCTGTGCTCAGGACCGAAGGACTTGTAAAGCGATATGGAAGTCGAACTGTAGCTAACGGTGTGACTTTTAATGTTAAGCAAGGCGAAATCGTCGGATTGCTTGGTCCTAATGGAGCTGGTAAAACAACATCCTTTTATATGACTACTGGTCTTGTTGTTCCTAATGAAGGTCATGTTTATATTGATGATCAGGAAATTACAGAGTTTCCTGTGTACAAGCGCGCTCGTTCGGGAATAGGCTATCTTCCTCAGGAGGCCAGTGTGTTCCGCAAGATGAGTGTCGAGGACAATATCATGTCTGTTTTGGAAATGACAGGTAAACCTCGCCAGTACCAGTTGGATAAGTTGGAAAGCCTTATAAGCGAGTTTCGTCTGAACAAGGTGAGAAAGAATAAAGGAGATCAACTTTCAGGAGGTGAGCGTCGAAGAACAGAGATTGCGCGATGTCTTGCGATTGATCCGAAATTCATTATGCTTGATGAGCCTTTTGCGGGAGTAGACCCTATTGCTGTAGAGGATATCCAGCATATCGTGTGGCGCTTAAAGTATCGTAATATTGGAATTCTGATTACCGACCACAATGTACAGGAAACATTGTCTATTACCGATCGTGCCTATTTGCTTTTTGAGGGAAGAATCTTGTTCAAGGGATTGCCAGAGGAAATAGCTGCCGATCCAACTGTTCGTAAGCATTATCTGAGTGAAAACTTTGTTTATCGAAAGTTTAAGCCTAACGAAGATGACCTTCATTTTGTGAATAGTTTGCGTTAAAAAAACAAATTTTCGAATTATAGATTAGGTAATTACGCAGAATTTAAGTATTTTTGCAAACTAATTGTGGACTTAAGAAAATAATAATAACAAATAACAATAATCAAAGATGCAAATTTCATTTGAGAATCCTGACAAGATCAATGGTCTGATGACTATTACTGTTGAGGAAAAAGATTTCAAGGAGGATGTCGAGAAGACATTGAAGGACTATCGTAAGAAAGCTAACGTTCCTGGTTTCCGTCCAGGTCAGGCTCCTATGGGCATGATTAAGCGTCAGTACGAAATGCCTGTAAAGATGGATGCTATCAATAAGATAGTAGGTCAGGAAATTTACAAGTATGTAAAAGACAACAAGATTCAGATGTTGGGCGAGCCTCTTCCATCAGAGAAGCAGCAGGCTCAGGACCTTACAAAGGCAGCACCTTATACATTCGTATTTGATATCGCTGTAGCTCCAGAGTTCAAGGTTGCTCTTTCTGGTCGTGATAAGGTTGATTACTATAACATCACTGTTGACGATGCTATTATCGATCGTCAGGTTGAGATGTTCGCTTCTCGTGCAGGAAGCTATGAGAAAGCTGAAAACTACGAGGAGAATGATATGCTCAAGGGTGATATTCGTGAGCTCGATGAGAATGGTAATACAAAGGAAGGTGGCATCACTGTTGAGGCTGCAGTTCTTATGCCAAGCTACATCAAGGTTGATGACCAGAAGAAGCTTTTCGATGGTGCTAAGTTAGGTGATATCATCACATTCAACCCTAAGAAGGCTTATCCAGAGAACGATACAGAGATTTCTTCTTTGTTGAAGGTTGAGCGTGAGTCGGTTAAGGATCTTAATGCAGATTTCAGCTTCCAGGTTACAGAGATTCAGCGTTTCAAGAAGCACGATGTAAATCAGGAGCTTTTTGATACAGTATATGGTAAGGATGCTGTTAAGGACGAGAAGGAATTCCGTTCTAAGATTGCTGAGGGCCTTAAGGATCAGTTGACTACTGATTCAGACTTCAAGTTCATCCAGGATGTTCGCGCTCATTGCGAGAAGAAGGTTGGTAAGCTTGCTTATCCAGATGAGCTTCTTAAGAAGATCATGTTGAATAACAACAAGGATAAGGGCGAGGAGTTTGTTGAGAAGAACTACGAGCAGAGTGTTAAGGAGTTGACATGGCACCTTATCAAGGAACAGCTTGTTGAGGCTCAGGGCATCAAGATCGATGATCAGGATGTTAAGGAGACTGCTAAGGAAGCAGCTACAGCTCAGTTCGCTCAGTATGGTATGACAAACATCCCAGAGGAGTATATTGAGAACTATGCAGAGGAAATCCTTAAGAAGGGTAATAATACCGATGCATTGGTTGACCGTGCAATTGATCGTAAGCTTACAGCTGCTCTTAAGAGTGTTGTTAAGTTGAATGAGAAGGAAATCTCAATCGACGATTTCAATAAGTTGATGGAAGACTAATTTTTTTTAAGAAAAAAACTTCTTTATATAAGAGGTTATCGACTTTTTTTATTATCTTTGTTCCTACGAACAAGAAATAGAAGGTTGATAACCTCTATTTTTGTCTAATAACGAAAGGATAATATTTATGAACAGCGATTTTAGAAAATTTGCTACTAGGCATTTGGGAATGAATGGTATGGTGCTGGATGATGTTGTTAAGGCACAGGCGCAGTATCTTAATCCTTATATTTTGGAGGAGCGTCAGTTGAACGTTACTCAGATGGACGTGTTCTCACGTCTTATGATGGATCGCATCATCTTCCTGGGTACAGAAATTGACGATTATACAGCAAATACCCTTCAGGCACAGTTGCTCTATCTTGATTCTGTAGATAGTGGCAAGGATATTTCTATTTATATCAACAGTCCTGGTGGTAGTGTTACTGCAGGTTTGGGTATCTATGATACTATGCAGTTTATCTCTAGTGACGTTGCGACAATCTGTACAGGTATGGCAGCCTCGATGGCAGCAGTATTGCTTGTATCAGGTCAGGAAGGCAAGCGCTCAGCTCTTACTCACAGCCGTGTGATGATTCATCAGCCACTTGGTGGTGTTCAGGGACAGGCTTCTGATATTGAGATTGAAGCAAAAGAGATTCAGAAATTCAAGAAAGAATTATATACCATTATATCCGATCACTCACATACACCATTTGAGAAGGTATGGCAGGATAGCGACCGTAACTATTGGATGAATGCAGAGGAGGCTAAGGAATATGGTATGATAGACGAGGTTTTAATAAGAAAGAAGTAAAACATGCCAAAGAAAGTTTGTAGCTTTTGTGGAAGGACAGAGAGCCAGGTAAAATTATTGATAACAGGACTGAATGGCTATATCTGCGAGAGTTGTGCTCAGCAAGCATACGAGATCGTTCAGCAAACAGGACTTGGCACATCCAATTCTGCAGAGGAAGCTAACACGGATAGTTCTTTTAAATTGAAAAAGGTTCCAAAGCCTAAGGAAATTAAGAAGTATCTTGATGAATATGTGATTGGACAGGATGATGCAAAGAAGACTTTAGCTGTTTCTGTATACAATCATTACAAGCGCCTTCAGCAACCTAAGGATGATGATGGTGTAGAAATAGAGAAAAGTAACATTATTATGGTGGGAAGCACTGGTACGGGAAAAACACTGTTGGCCCGTACTATCGCAAAACTGCTGGATGTTCCATTCACCATTGTTGATGCAACTGTCTTCACAGAGGCAGGTTATGTAGGAGAGGATATTGAGAGTATCCTTACTCGTTTGTTGCAGGTTGCCAACTATGATGTTGCTGCGGCTGAAAGAGGCATCGTTTTTATTGATGAAATTGATAAGATTGCTCGAAAGGGTGATAATCCTTCAATAACCCGTGATGTAAGTGGCGAGGGAGTTCAGCAGGGACTCTTGAAATTGTTGGAGGGTACAGTAGTGAATGTTCCACCTCAGGGAGGTAGAAAGCATCCTGATCAGGAGTATATTCATGTAGATACTAAGAATATCCTGTTTGTTTGTGGTGGAGCTTTTGATGGCATTGAGAGAAAGATAGCTCAGCGTATGAACACTCATGTTGTTGGTTATACTTCCGTACAGAATGTCAGAAAGATAGATAAGGCTGATTTGATGCAGTATATTCTTCCACAGGACTTGAAGTCTTTTGGATTGATACCTGAGATTATCGGTCGCCTTCCTGTTTTGACTTATTTGAATCCTTTGGATAGGGATGCATTGCGCCGTATTCTGATGGAGCCAAAGAACTCTATTATCAAGCAGTACATTAAGTTGTTTGCAATGGATAAGATAACATTGACATTTGATGAAGAGTCTTTGGATTATATCGTAGATAAGGCTGTAGAATATAAATTAGGTGCTAGAGGACTTCGCTCTATTGTTGAGGCCCTGATGAAAGACGCTATGTTTGAGGTACCTTCAAAACGATTGAAGAACTTTGATGTAACGTTGGAATATGCAAAAACACAATTGGGTAAAGCCCATTTTGCTGAACTAGAATCTGCATAGGTTATTGGGGACTAAGTTCCCCAATAACTTATACACTTTGAAAAACGAACAAGGAACGGTTATATATGACGAAAAAAGTTAATCTTACAGAACAGCTAAAACACTATTTCGGTTTTGATAAATTCAAAGGCGAACAAAAAGCTATTATTCAGAATCTGCTTGATGGAAAAGACACTTTT
>REGX01347655.1_pt1 | contig 10327 bp, 14 predicted proteins | sample 2276321 | NCBI WGS metagenome assembly REGX01 (sample SAMN08335021, study PRJNA423103) | bovine gut metagenome | biome: bovine gut metagenome; feature: rumen; material: feed digesta; isolation source: rumen digesta from from 15 high feed efficiency cows and 15 low feed... | host: Bos taurus ... | reverse complement strand
TGGTGTACGTATCTATCTGCCAATGGTAGGTTTGATGGGTATCGACTGGGCATATGGATTTGATAAAGTATATGGTACAAAGGGTGGAAGCCAGTTCCACTTCATCCTCGGACAGGAATTCTAAGAGCATGTTCAGAAGTCATTTTTGCGAATGGCTTCTGAATGTTTGAATGCTAAAAAATATAAATACGAGTAACCTTTAAATAAATAAATTCGTCTAAGAATAAAACAAAAAGAAGGAGCTGTATGAAAAAATTATTATTTATATGTTTGTTCGCTCTAACAGCGATGAACATGAACGCGCAGAAGTATGCTCTTGTAGATATGGAATACATTCTTAAGAATGTTCCAGCTTACGAGAGAGCAAATGAACAGTTGAATCAGGTAAGTAAGAAGTGGCAAGCTGAGGTTGATGCTATTAATACAGAAGCCAGTACCTTATATAAGAACTATCAGAACGAAGTGGTATTCCTCTCGCAAGAGCAAAAGAAAGTAAAGCAGGAAGCTATTATGAACAAGGAGAAGGAAGCCAGTGAACTGAAAAAGAAATATTTCGGACCGGAAGGTGAACTGTTTAAGAAACGCCAGAGTTTAATGTCTCCAATTCAGGAAGAAATTTATAATGCTGTAAAGGAAATATCTGAATACAGAGGCTACTCATTAGTACTCGACAGAGCTAGTAATAGCGGTATTATTTTTGGTTCTCCAAAGGTAGATATTAGTAATGAAGTGTTGGATAAATTAGGTTATTCAAATAAATAATGCTATATTTGCAAATAAATAAATTAAAGATAAACGAAAAATGAAAAAATTATTTTTAATGTTGATGCTTTGTGCACCAATGACATTGTTCGCACAGAAGTTTGGAGTTGTCGATATTGATGCAGTTGGTGCAGCTCTTCCTGAGTTCTCTAAGGCTCAGGGTGATTTAAAGGCTATGGCTCAGCAGTCAGAGAACGATCTCAAGGCTATGCAGGATGAAATCCAGCGTAAGGCTGATGAGTATCAGAAGGGAGCTTCTACAATGAATGCTACTGCAAAGGAAGCAAAGGAAAAGGAGCTTAACGATCTCTATACAAAGTTCCAGCAGGCTCAGCAGCAGAAGCAGATGGATCTTCAGAAGGCTCAGCAAGATAAGCTTTCTCCAATTCAGGCTAAAGTTTTCAAGGCTATCGAGAATGTAGGTAAGAATGGTCAGTATACTATCATCTTCCCTAAGGGATCACAGCCTTACATCTCTGACACAGTTAAGGATGTAACTCCTCTTGTTAAGACAGAGGCCCTTAAGTTGAAATAATTAATAAGGCATACTATTTTTAAGGGCAGGCTGGATATGCCTGCCCTTATTATCTATAAAAGTATTTAGAATATGAACAAAAAGGTCCTTTTGCTTTTATTTGTAGTTTTATTTGCAGTATCTGCGAATGCACAGAGTATCAAGTTTGGATACTTTAGCTATGATGTAGCTTTGAAGTCAATGCCTGGATATAGTCTGGCAAAGCATAAGCTAGATGATATGCGTGCGCAATATGATGCTGAGATGAAGCGTTCGGAAGATGAGTTTAATAAGAAATATGAGGAATTTCTTGACGGACAGAGAGATTTTGCTCCTTCAATTCTTGAAAAAAGACAAGCAGAATTGCGTGAATTGATGGAGAAAAACCTAGCTTTCAAAGAGAATGTTAAGAAATTGTTGAGCCAGGCCGAGCAAGATGCTTATGCTCCACTTAAGAATAAGTTGAATTTGGCTTTACAACATATCGGACAGGCAAAGGGATATTCTTTTATTCTGAATACAGATAATAATGCCATGCCATTTATTAATGTGGCTGATGGAGAAGATATTTCAACTGAGTTGAAAGGACAACTGAAATGATGTTACCAAGTGGACCTGGACCTATAGGTGTTTTTGATTCTGGATATGGTGGACTTACCATATTACATGGCATACGTCAGTTGTTGCCTCAATATGATTATATGTATTTAGGCGACAATGCGAGAGCACCATATGGTACCCGGTCTTTTGATGTTGTTTATCAGTTCACTCGTCAGGCGGTTATCAAGCTATTTGAACAAGGTTGTCGTTTGGTAATATTAGGATGTAATACAGCATCGGCTAAAGCTCTGCGTTCTATTCAGCAGCGTGATCTTCCTGAATTAGATCCAACTAGGCGAGTTTTAGGAGTTATACGTCCTACGGCTGAGGTTATCGGTCATCTGACTAGAAATAATCATGTTGGCCTTTTTGCGACAGAAGGTACAGTACGAAGCCATAGTTATAATCTAGAGATAAATAAATTATGGCCTGATATTCAGATGACAGGCATCGCTTGTCCTTTTTGGGTACCATTGGTTGAATATAATGAAGCTGATAGTCCAGGAGCAGACTACTTCGTAAAAAAACGTGTGGATGAATTGATGGTAAAAGACCCTGAGATAGATACGATAATCCTTGGTTGTACTCATTATCCATTACTGATGCCAAAAATAGTGAAGTATGTCAAGCCTGGAGTTAAAATAGTTCCTCAGGGGGAGTATGTTGCTGGTAGTCTGAAAGATTATTTGGAACGCCATCCTGATATTGAGAAACAATGTACAAAGAATCATCAGTGTCATTATTATACAACAGAGAATCCTGATAAGTTTAAGGAGAGTGCTAGAATCTTCCTCCATGAGGATGTGTTGGTAAATCATATAGATTTAGAATAGAAACAATTAAAAATACAGATTATGCAAGAAACAAGACAAAATAGAATATCACGCCTGCTCCAGAAGGAGTTGGCAACAATCTTCCAGAATCAGACCCGTCAGACTCGTGGTGTTTTGGTTAGTGTTACTCGTGTTAAAATTAGTCCAGACCTGAGCATTTGCACAGCATATCTTTCCATATTCCCATCTGAAAAGAGTGAGGAGATTCTTGAGAACATCAATAAGAGCGAAAAGGCTATACGTTATGACCTAGGAACAAGAGTACACAATCAGCTCCGCATTATTCCAGAACTTCGTTTCTTTATTGATGACAGCCTCGACTATCTGGAGCATATTGATGAATTGTTGAAAAACGACAAGAAGTGAATTTCCCATTTTTCATAGCGCGTAGATATCTCTTTTCAAAGAAGAGTACTCATGCTATTAATGTTATTAGTGCTATTAGTGTTATCGGTGTTTCGGTAGCTACAATGGCACTAGTTATTGTATTGAGTGTCTTCAATGGTTTTCACGACCTGGTTGCGACGCTCTTTACGAGTTTCGATCCTCAGATTAAAGTTGTTCCGATATCAGGAAAGACAGCTCCTGCAGATGATCCGATTCTTACAAAAATCAAACAGTTTCCAGAAATCGATGTAGTTACTGAAACTGTTGAAGACCACGCTCTTGCTGTATACAAGGACAAGCAGGCTATGGTTACTATTAAAGGAGTAGATGATAACTTCGCACAGCTATCTCATATTACAGACATTCTATATGGCGATGGTACATTTGATCTTCATGCTGCTAATCTCCAATATGGAACCATTGGTATCCGATTAGCTCAGACTTTGGGTACTGGAGCTAAATGGAATGGCTATATGAAGATATATGCTCCTTTGAAGGAGGGACAATTAGATATGTCAAATCCTGCAGAAGGGTTTGTAGTCGATTCTTTACTCTCTCCAGGAGTCTTGTTTTCAGTCAAGCAGGCTAGATATGATAAAGATTATATAGTTGCTCCAATAGCCTTTGCTCGTAATTTATTTGGTGAGCAAGGAATGATTTCTTCTTTGGAACTTAGACTGAAGGATGGAAGTAATCTGGATGCAGTGAAGGATGAAATAAAGAAAGTGGCAGGAACTAAGTATAAAGTTCTTGATCGATTTGAACAGCAGGAAGATACATTTAAAATAATGACTATAGAGAAATTTATAGCCTATATCTTCCTGACATTTATTCTTGTTGTTGCCTGCTTTAATATTATTGGTTCTCTATCAATGTTGATCATAGATAAGAAGAATGATGTAGTAACATTGAGAAATATGGGAGCTAGTGATAAGCAGATCGTCAGAGTATTCTTATTTGAGGGTAGAATGATATCAGCTATAGGCGCGATAATCGGTATAGGTCTGGGACTTTTACTTTGCTGGCTACAGCAGACATACGGTCTCGTTTCATTAGGACAGTCAGAAGGATCGTTTATTGTAGATGCATATCCAGTAAGTGTCCATTATTCCGATGTAGCCATCATCTTTGTTACAGTAATAGCTGTAGGATGGCTTGCAGTGTGGTATCCTGTAAGATATTTAAGCAAAAAACTCTTATCCTAAGGCTTCTTTCGGATAAGAGTTAAACCATCGCGTAGAGGAAGTATCACTTTTTCTACGCGATTGTCTTTTTCTATATAATCATTGAATTTTCTGATACCAATAGTCTGTTGATCCTTATCGTAAGCAGGATCTATCACATGTCCATCCCATAAAGTATTATCAGCAAGGATAAATCCTCCAGGTTTCAGAATGCTCATTACCATCTCGAAAGTTTCTACATATGTACGTTTGTCTCCATCAACAAATGCCATATCAAATTCAACTCCTAATTTCGGGGCATCTTTGATAGCATCTCCGATTCTGAAATCAATCTTATCAGCAACTGATGAATTCTCAAGCCATGGTCGAGTGAAATCTTCCATCTCGTCATTGATTTCGAAAGTATATATCTTGCAGTCTTCCTTCAGGCCTTCAGCCATGCAAATGGCGCTATAGCCACTGAATGTTCCTACTTCGAGGATATTCTTTGGCTTGATCATTTCAACTAGCATCTTTAATAGTCTGCCCTGAATATGACCGCTTGCCATTCTACCATGGATGGTATGAACGTTTGTTGCGCGATAAAGTTTATATAGATACTCGCTTTCGGCATCTATATGCTGCTCTATATAGCTATCTATAGCTTCAGTTTCTGTCATTTATTTATTGGCAAGTATACCTTGAATAGCCATATCGTATCCCGCAAATCCAAAACCACAGATTACACCGAGGCATGCAGGTGACAGGAATGAATGATGGCGGAACTCCTCACGTTTGTGTACATTTGAAATATGTACTTCCACAACAGGACATTTTAGTGAACGGATACAATCCTGAAGAGCTACACTTGTATGAGTATACGCGCCTGCATTCAATACAATACCATCGTAGTCAAAACCTACTTCCTGCATTTTGTTAATCAACTCACCTTCGATATTGCTCTGGTAATATTCGATTTCCATGTCTGGATATTTAGCGCGGAGTTCAGGCAGATAGCTTTCGAAAGAGTTGCTACCATAAATACCTGGTTCGCGAACGCCTAAAAGATTTAGGTTAGGACCATTAATGATTTGTATCTTCATATCAAAAATTATTTGTATCTTTGCTGCAAAGGTAATGAAAAAATGGAAAACGACAAAAAAACAGACTCTAATGTTTTAAAAGCCTACAAGAGATATCTACGCTTGCAGCGTAATTATTCGCCTAATACGGTGGAGGCATATATGCATGACTTGAGCTATCTCCTGAGCTATTGCAGAGATAGGGAGATAAGCCCAATGGATGTGAAACTTGAGGATCTGGAAAACTTTTCGGCAGGTCTCCATGAGGAAAAAATTGGTGCTCGGTCTCAGGCTAGAATACTAAGCGGGACTCGATCTTTTTATCGATTTCTACAACTTGATGGATACATACAGGAAGATCCTACCGAGTTGCTGCCTTCTCCACAGATAGGTGAACATCTGCCAGAGTATTTGTCGCTCGAAGAGGTAGATATGCTGGAATCTGCTATAGACCTCTCCAAATGGGAAGGACAGAGAAATAAAGCAATTATAGAGGTATTGTTTTCCTGTGGACTTCGTGTGTCGGAGCTCGTAAATCTTAAGCTCAGCGACCTGTTTCTGGATGATAAATTTGTAAGAGTGATAGGAAAGGGTAATAAAGAGCGGCTGGTCCCTATTTCTGGTGAAGCCATCAAAGAACTGGAATACTGGTATCGCGACCGTAATCTGATGCAAATCAAGCCTGGAGAGCAGGATTATGTATTCTTGAATCGAAGGGGAAGTCATCTTACTCGTACTATGATTCTGATAATGATCAAGAAGTATGCAGAGATTGCAGGAATCAAGAAGACTATATCTCCTCATACACTTCGCCATTCTTTTGCAACAGCATTATTAAAGGGTGGGGCAGATTTGCGTGCAATCCAGGCAATGTTAGGCCATGAAAATATTGGTACTACCGAGGTATATACTCACATGGAAACTTCTGATTTGCGAAAAGAAATCCTTGAGCATCATCCTCGTAACATCATGTAGGTAGAAGAGTTGTACCCATTTGTGGTGAAATTCAGCTAAATAATTGGCTGATTGAAAAAAACTTCTTAACTTTGCACATTCAGAAATAATACAATTTTTTAAATCGACAAATATGTCATATTTATTTTCATCAGAATCAGTTTCTGAGGGCCATCCAGATAAAGTGGCCGATCAGATTTCAGACGCTCTTCTAGACCAGTTCCTGGCATACGATGAGACTGCTCGTTGTGCAATTGAGTCATTCGTTACTACAGGTCAGTTGGTTATTATGGGAGAAGTGCGTTCTAACGCATATATCGACTTGCAGACTGTAGCGAGAAATACAATTAATAAAATCGGATATACAAAGGCAGAGTATCAGTTTGATGGTAATTCATGTGGTATCCTCAGCGCCATTCACGAACAGAGCGATGATATCAATCGAGGCGTAGACAATGGTGATGATGATAATCAGGGTGCTGGCGACCAGGGTATGATGTTTGGTTATGCAAATAACGAAACCGACAACTATATGCCTGTAGCTCTAGACCTTGCTCAGCTTATCATGAGTACTCTTGCTGAAATCCGTAAGGAAGGTAAGGAAATGACTTATCTTCGTCCTGACTCAAAGAGCCAGGTAACAATCGAATACTCAGATGATAATATTCCTCAGCGTATTGATACTATCGTAGTAAGTACACAGCATGATAACTTTATTCTCAATGCTGATGGTACCGACAACGATGATGCGATGCTGGCTAAGATTCGTGAAGACGTAATCAATATCCTCATCCCTCGTGTTAAGGCAAAACTTGGAGATAAAGTTCTTGCTCTGTTCAACGATGATATCAAGTATTTCGTTAACCCTACTGGTAAGTTTGTTATTGGTGGTCCTCACGGAGATACAGGTCTTACAGGTCGTAAGATTATCGTTGACACCTATGGTGGCAAGGGTGCTCATGGTGGTGGTGCTTTCTCAGGAAAGGATTCCAGCAAGGTAGACCGTAGTGCAGCTTATGCTGCTCGCTATATTGCAAAGAATATGGTAGCTGCAGGTGTTGCTGATGAGATGTTGGTTCAGTTGGCTTATGCTATCGGAGTAGCTCAGCCTGTAAGTGTATATGTAAACACATATGGACGCAGCCATGTAAGCATGACCGATGGAGAGATAGCTAACAAGATTCAGCAGATGTTCGACCTTCGTCCAAAAGGAATCGAGCGCGCATTGAAACTTCGTCAGCCAATGTTCCTCGAAACAGCAGCTTATGGCCACATGGGACGTAAGAATGAAGTGGTAGAGAAGACCTTTAGCAGTCATTATCACGAGACCAAGACTATCAAGGTTGAACTGTTTACTTGGGAGAAACTCGATAAAGTTGACGCAATTAAGAAGGAATTCGGACTCTAAATGATACTTCAGGCCGATACGATATCAACAGCAGCTGTAGATTCTACAGCTGCAATTGTTAAACAGACTCGCGAGCTTACACCTTATGAGGTGTTGAAGATGCTTCCAGCAGATGCTACGCCTGAACAGCAGGATTCTGCTATTCAGGCTAATTTTAAGCCATCTCCTATCCATTGGAGTACAATGCCGGATACTCTTCACCTTCCAGGCCAGCCTAAAGGTAAAAGTTTCCGTGATGTCAGTCTGCCTCAGTATTACAAGGAATCATTCTTCTCTTCATCTCCAATGTTCCATCCGGAGTTGAGAGGAGGTCGACTTGGAGTAGCTGGCGATCCAGTGCCTTACACTGTAGCTGGCGATAATGTTATTACAGGTATATTGCTGTTATGCTTTGTTTTAGCATCAATAGCCTTTTCTCGTTCCAAGCAATTCATATATCACCAGTTCAAGAATTTCTTCTATACTCCTCGAGCTGGAACCACGGCCATTACAGAGACGGCAAGCGAAATAAGATATCAGTTCTTTTTTGTCTTGCAAACCTGTCTTCTTTTCTCGATAGGATATTTCTTTTATACTGCTTCTGTCGATGCAACATATATCCTCGAACAGTATCAGATATTAGGCATATATACAGGTGTATTTGCAGGCTATTTCCTGCTCAAGGCCATATTGTATATGCTGCCTGGTAGCGTGTTTTTCGGGAAGCGGCAAAACGATCAGTGGGAGAAGACATATTTGTTTTTTATTTCTTTACAGGGAGTGCTGCTTTTTCCAGTAATTATGCTTCTGTCTTATTTCGGAATGTCTATTCAAGGAGCAGCGTTTTATACGTTAATTGTAGTCGTTTTAGTTAAAATTCTGTCATTTTACAAGTGCTATTCCATCTTTTTTAGAAGAAATGGTGGATTTCTGCAATTATTTTTGTACTTTTGTGCCCTCGAAATGATGCCCCTTGGAGCTCTTTGGGGAATTTTGACTACAATAAGTAGTTATTTGAAAATTAATTTTTAAATCACAAATGATTAAGAAAATTCTCATATCCCAGCCACAACCTACAAGTGAGAAGTCTCCTTACTACGATATTCAGAAGGAGTTTGGCGTAGAATGTATTTTCCGTCCTTTCTTTAAGGTCGAGGGTTTGTCTTCTAAGGATTTCCGTCAGCAGAAAATTAATCTTCTCGATTACTCAGCTGTGGTTTTCACTTCTCGTCATGCAATTGATAACTATTTCAATTTGGCGAAAGAACTCCGTATTACTATCCCGGAGGATATGAAGTACTTTTGTGTGATTGAGACAATTGCACTTTATATTCAGAAATATGTTCAGTACCGCAAGCGTAAAGTTTTCTTTGGCGAAACCGGTAAAATCGATGGCTTAATGCCATTGATGTCTAAGCATAAGAGCGAGAAATATCTTGTTCCATTAAGTAGCGTACATAACGACAGCGTAAAAGATCTTCTCGATGAGAAAGGTTTAAATCATACAGAGTGTGTTATGTATCGTACTGTAAGTAATGACTTTACAGAGGCAGAGAAGAATAATTTCGATTATGATATGCTTGTATTCTTCAGCCCTACTGGTGTGAAGGCATTAAAGCAGAATTTCCCTGATTTCAAACAGGGCGATATCAAGATTGCTGCTTTTGGTCCTGCTACAGCCAAGACTGTTGAAGAAGAAGGCTTACGTCTTGATCTTCAGGCTCCTTCTAAGGAATTTCCTTCTATGACAGGTGCTTTGAAGGATTATTTGAAGAAACATAATAAATAATAATGTCTGCTACCGAATCTCTTACTTTAGGAAAGAAAGAGCGGATTTGCAGCAAATTGCTGATAGATAGACTCTTTAACGAAAATGCAAGCCTAAGTATGGCTGCATTTCCAGTTAGAGTTGTCTTCAGAAAGATGGATCGCGAGGAGCATGAGCCTCAAGACATGATGCTTGTAAGCGTACCTAAAAAGCATTTTAAGCGAGCTGTAAAACGTAATCGCGTAAAGCGTCAGATACGTGAATCTTTTAGAAAGAATAAGCAGGTACTGCTTGATAAACTCAAAGACCAGCCGAATTGCAAGATTGTAATCGCTTTTATCTGGCTTGATGATAAACTGCATAGTTCTGCTGTTGTTGACCGTAAAGTATCTGGACTGATACATCATGTAAGTGAAAAAATATGAGGATTCTGAAAGCCATAGTTCATTGGGCATTAAAGGGGCTTACCTGGCTTCTTGTGCTGCCAATTATGTTCTATCAGAAGTTTATTACCCCATATACACCTCCTTCTTGCCGATTTACTCCTACATGTTCGGAGTATGCCCGTCAGGCTTTGCTTAAATATGGTCCCTTCAAAGGAATGGCTTTGGCAATCTGGCGTATTTTACGATGCAATCCATGGGGTGGAAGTGGTTATGATCCAGTTCCGTAAGTTGTCCGAAAGGCGCCCCTCCACATAATCAAGAATCTGCCCTTGTGGCAATTAAAGAATAATATTGATGAAGAATTTTGTTGAAGAATTAAAATGGCGTGGCATGCTGGCTCAGATTATGCCAGGAACTGAAGAGTATCTGATGAAGAATCTCACTTCGGCTTATCTTGGTACTGACCCTACTGCCGATTCTCTTCACATCGG
>REGX01424213.1_pt1 | contig 10334 bp, 8 predicted proteins | sample 2276321 | NCBI WGS metagenome assembly REGX01 (sample SAMN08335021, study PRJNA423103) | bovine gut metagenome | biome: bovine gut metagenome; feature: rumen; material: feed digesta; isolation source: rumen digesta from from 15 high feed efficiency cows and 15 low feed... | host: Bos taurus ... | reverse complement strand
GCCATACTTTCGAGGAATCCGTCCTGATTGCCGATGAACTCTGGTGTCCACAGCTTGCTCATATCCAGTTTCTCCATCTTGCCGGCAGAGTGGATGTAAGCCTTACCATTGGCACTGGCACAACCGATAGAAAGGTTCTTCAATGCACCACCGTAGCCACCCATAGGATGACCCTTGAAATGGTTGAGCGCTATCATGAAATCATAGTTTGCCATGTGGCCACCCACGATGTCGAATTTAATATTCTTCTGATCCTTCACAGGAATACGGATCTCATCATATTCATCCATGATGTCAACAGGGAACAACTTGGTGAAACCATGGCGCTCTGCCACCTTCCAGTGATTAGCAGATGTGTTGCGTTCATCTTTTTCATTTCCAGGACCGCTGCTATAAGCAGTATTGTTCTCTACGATAGTACCATCCACCTCGAAAACCAAATCCTTGATGAGTTCTGGCTTCAGATAGTTTGGATTGGAACCCTCGCCCGTACTTACCTTAACAGCTACTCTACCCTTTGCCTTGACACCCAGCGCTTTATAAATCTTCACCAAAGCTTCAGGCGAAATCTCACGAGTGAGATACACCTTACTTTGTGCACTCGCTGAAAGCGACATCAAAGCCGATAATGCGAATATTAAAAGTTTTTTCATATCTAAATATATTATTCCATTTTTGCTTGCAAAAATACGAAAATCCTTTCAATCCGACGTTACCCCAATCGGCTTTGATAGTACCAATTTTACGGATATTTCCCCCCTACTCCATAAATTTCTTGGCAGCTCTGAGCTGATGACGCATATTGCTGAGGAACTGCTGACTCTCCTGTAATACATTCAGGTAGAGCAGATTGATCTGCATCTGCGAATTGCTATCGCTATCCTGCATACGGTCGATTTGCTTTTTTCTCAGAACAGAGAGCTCATCCTTGCAACTATCGGCATCTGCCAGGATTTCACGATAGTTGTCGTAGCGACCCGTTTCTATCTGCTCGCAGGTAGCCTTCATCAATTCATTGATCCTTCGCTTTATTGGCAGGAAATCGGCAATGAGCTCGGGAGAAAGCGGGTTGAAACTATTATCCACATGCTCCTTAATAGGTTCCAGCATACGACGAAGTCCATAAATAAACTGTTGACTACTATTCATTCCTAGATGGAACCAGGTGTTGCGCTCGATGGCGATCATTCTAGGAACCCGCTGAAGCGCCAGCATCTCTTGTCGACGAATCTTCTTAAGCGGCTGCTTGGTCGCCTTCAATTCCTTTTGCGCTTTGCTTAAAACACCCGTCTTCTCATTCTCCAATCCATCCATAATATTATTGAATTGTTCCAAGGAGAATCTGCAAATATAAGCCTGCGTCTTACTCACTTGCTTGCGAAGCATCTCCCAAACCAGTTCGGGGTCGCGGGTGCGCATCATCATGCGGAAGACATCATAATCTTTGTTTTCTGTTTCCTCCTTTTTCTTATATTTGTAATTGCTGCGGATGAGCGAGGCAATGACGATGCCGATGAAGACAATGTTGGCGATGATGCCACCATAAAACATTACCAGACAGATGATTGCAGCCAATAAGAAGGATACTCCTGCTGTGATAAACCAACCGCCGATGACAGAAATAACTCCTGTTACACGGAATACAGCACTCTCACGACTCCAAGCACGATCGGCCAGACTGGAGCCCATTGCCACCATAAAGGTGACATAAGTGGTGGAAAGTGGTAACTTATAGTTGGTACCTATAGTGATAAGCATGGAAGAAATAACCAGTGTTACCGCTGCACGCACCATATCGAAGGCGGCCTTATCATCTTCCAATGCTAGGTTGTTCTTATCAAAGCGTACGTTGATCCAATTCTTAATACGAACAGGTATGATACCCACTATATACTTGTTTGTGGTTTGAAAAAAACGGACTATTGCTCTTGCTGCATGAGAAGATCCAAACATCTCATCACCTTCGTCTTGGCGACTTAAATCTACTGTTGTCTTAATGACATTTTGTGCTTTCTTTGAAGTGGCCATTGCAACTATCATAATAATACCTGCACCCAACAAATAGATAGGTGAAGTCTTTGCACTTTCCATAAGTGAAGTCATGGTAAAGGAATCAGGTGATACTCCCTGTTTATGGGCTGTATAATCCAGATAACTATCTAATCCTGATAGAGGTACACCAATAAAATTCACCAAATCGTTTCCTGCGAAAGCCATTGCTAGTGCAAAAGTTCCCAACAGTACGATCAAACGAAATATATTAACATTAAGAAGGTGAAGCAATTCTGTAATAACTGCAGAACCGAGAAATGTGAGAAGTAAGAGTAACGTCGTATTATCAAGAATCCATTGACGTATATTAGGAGATATGTAAGGGCTGTTCCCTACACCCTTTAAAAATATAAAATAAGCAAGTGCTGTAAAGGCAATGCCACCAAAAATTGCGATGGAGTATTTGGAGTGAGCTTTATAGTTAAAGGTAAAAACGATGCGACTAAACCACATGATCGCCCATCCAAAAACAAAGGCAAATGCAACACTTACGAAAATTGCAATAATCATACTCAACGCTTGTCCTGAGTTGAGCAGACTATTATAATCAAGCGAAGGATCACTGATAAGTTTTAGTGTTGCAATAGTGAAGGTTGCTCCTAGCAAACCGAAAACCAGAGAAATTGTCGTAGATGTTGGCATTCCTAATGAATTGAATACATCCAAAACAAGTACATTTGTAACCATCACCGCCAAAAAGATTGTCATTACTTCGGCAAAGGAATAATATTGTGGAGTCATGATGCCATTTCTGGCAACATCCATCATTCCTGTAGATAGAATAGCTCCTAAGATAACACCAGCAGAAGCAAAAACTAATACCGTATTGTATTTTGCAGCTCGAGCACCTACTGCCGACTGAAGGAAGTTCACTGCATCATTGCTGACTCCCACGAAAAGTCCAAATACTGCCAAACAAAGCAGAAAGACAACTATAAACAGATAAATTGTTTCCATATGTTATATCCTAAATTCAATGCAAAGGTAGTAGGAGTATATTACAGGATTGTAACAGTAATATTTCATTTCTGTTACAAATACAAATGTAACAACTTTGAAATACGTTTTGCCATTATTTTTATTATCTTTGCAATATGGAAGAATATGATTATCATATACTGGTGGTGGATGACGAGGAAGATCTCTGTGAGATTTTGAAGTTCAATCTTGAAACCGAAGGCTATAAAGTTGATACCGCCTATTCTGCAGAGGAAGCACTTGAGACAGATATTGCTGCTTACGACTTGTTGCTTCTGGATGTAATGATGGGTGGCATGAGTGGGTTTGCACTTGCCAAAAAACTGAAGGACGAACCAGCCACTTCGCATCTTCCAATAATCTTTCTTACAGCGAAAGACACTGAAAACGATATGGTAACGGGGTTCAATTTGGGCGCTGATGATTATATTTCCAAACCATTTTCCATTCGAGAGGTACTTGTGCGTATACGAGCGGTTCTGCGTCGCACCAGTGAAAAGATACCAGCTCCAGAAGTTGCGAATATTCTTACCTATCAAGGATTGATTGTAAATCTTGACAAGAAAACAGTCAATGTTGATGATGAGGAAGTTTCTTTTACTAAAACAGAGTTTGAGTTGCTGAAACTATTGCTTAAGGAGAAGGGACGAGTTTTCTCCCGACAGGAACTGATTGAAAAGATATGGCTAAGTGATGTTTTAGTTCTCGACCGTACTGTTGATGTGAATATCACCCGATTACGAAAGAAAATTGGCAGTTATGCTTCTTGCATTGCTACTCGATTGGGATTCGGCTATTATTTTGACGCATAATGAAGCAATTGTCGATTGGTAACAAACTCTATCTCAGTGTGGTAAGCATCTTCTTGCTTTTCGCTGTAGCCTTTATTGTTTTTCAACAAAATCGTGAGAAACAGTATAAGGTTGAAACATTAAATCTTCGTTTGCAGGATTATAATGACCGTATGAATGTGTCGTTGAAATACCTTGGAAGCAAAAGTGAGAAAATTCTAAATGAATATGTAAAGAAGAATTACGAAAAGAATATTCGCGTTACTCTGATTGATAAAAATGGAAGAGTTTTCTATGATAACCTCCGAAAGGACTATGACCATATAACTAACCATTCCAATCGAACAGAATTTATTCAGGCGCTTACAACGGGTGAAGGATCTACTGTTGACAGAAAATCCAATACTCTGAAAGTTGATTATTTCTATAGTGCCACTTATTTCCCCAAAGAAGGTTATGTTATTCGAACTGCCCTCCCCTACGATGATGACTTGTCGAAATCATTGGAGGCAGACCAACATTATATTTGGTTTGCTGTGATTGCAATTATTTTGCTCACGATTTTTCTCTTTCGATTTACGAATAGTCTGGGACAGAACATCAACAAGCTGCGCATTTTCGCCTGGAGAGCCGATCATAATGAAAGTCTGGATACAGATGATCTTATAGATTTTCCTAATGACGAATTAGGTGAAATAGCCGAACGAATTATTAAAATCTATCGCCGTTTACAAAGCACACGCCAAGAGCAAGATCAACTAAAACGTGAACTCACCCAGAATGTTGCTCATGAACTCAAAACCCCTGTAGCAAGTATTCAAGGTTTTTTGGAAACTATCTTGAATAATCCGGAAATGGATAATTCTATTAAGCATCAATTTTTAGAACGCTGTTATGCTCAGAGTGAACGTCTAACCTCTCTACTTAGAGATATTTCAACATTGAATAAGTTAGATGACGCCCCTGATATGCAGGGATTCGAGGAAATTAATATATCTGAGATAGTTGCTAATATTTACAAGGAAACAGCGCTTCAGTTGGAAACTCATAAAATGCAATTCAAGAACTTTCTGCCCGATTCTATTATCGTTAAAGGTAATCGTTCTTTAATTTATAGTATATTCCGAAACTTGATGGATAATGCTATTGCTTATGCAGGTGTAAATACAACTGTTAGTTTGGAGGCTGAAGAACAACCAGAAGAATGGAAATTCACTTTTGCTGATAATGGCGTAGGTGTTCCAGAACCTCATCTCCCTCGTCTTTTCGAGCGTTTCTACCGTGTAGATAAGGGAAGAAGCAGGAAAATGGGAGGTACAGGATTAGGACTTGCCATTGTGAAGAATGCAGTATTACTACATAGGGGAACGATTACTGTTAGAAATAATGGAAATGCAGGACTTCTGTTTAGCTTTACGATTCATAAATAGGTTAAGGTGGCTATTTATGTTTCATTTATACACACAACTTGGCGGATTACTAGTTCTTGCAATTTTTGAGATGTAATAATTTGCTTTTATTAACCGACATATGCTTAAAGAGTGTTTAAATGCGGATATATATAGTTAATTATAATTAATCTTTGAAATATAAACGATAGAAAGTCTTGCAGTCTATTATTTAAATATGTATATTTGCCATGTCGATAATTGGATCGATATGTAATGTAATGAACTTTTAATAGCAAGCAATTATGAAACATTTATTTTTAACATTCGCTGCATTGGTAATGGCTATGAGTCTTTCAGCAGCCGATTTTACCCCAATGTCTCAAAGTATTGCGAAAAAGCTAAAATTAACAGAGGAGCAGAAGTGGTCTATCGAGGATATCGATTTTGACTATAAGAACTCTGGTGATAAGTGGAATGCTACTCAGAAGGACTACGAGCAGAGTCTTAAGGCAGTTCTCACACCTCAGCAGTTTATGAAATATCAGCAGTTGAGAGCTAAGGAAATTGAGCAGGAAAAAGAGTATAAGCAGCGCCAGCTTGATATGGCACGTGCAGCTTATGGTTATTAATACTTTTTGTTGAATACTCCACAATTACTGTTGGGTGTTTAGCAATGAATCCCTCGGAAGGTGTTATGCCTTCTTGAGGGATTTCTTTTTGCCCAAATGTTAACCTGCAAGACCTATGCAGTCCGACTGCAAGGCTTTTCAACCTCACTGCAAAGCCTACAGTATTACTATTCTACTTTACAAATCCTTTAGTTTTCCATTTCAACGATCTCCATCTTCGGGTAAGTATCACGCCACGAATGTTCTCGTCGAGAGCAAAACCAATCCACATATCTATTAAACCAAATCCCATGGTAATTCCTAAAACATAACTGAGTCCTACAGCTATGCTCCATTGGAATATTAAGCCAACTATCACTGGATATATTGCATCGCCTGTAGCACGAAGCGTACTTCCGGCAAAGATATTCGATGCACGTCCTATTTCCAAAAACCAGTCGATAACAAATATCCATACTCCCATAGTAATAATCTCCTGATTATCGGTTAAGGCCTCAAGTATTGGACGTCCCAACAAAATAAGTACAGCTGATGCTGTGAGAGTGATGATGAGTGATAATCGATAGAAATAATTGCCAAGAATAAATGCGGCACGATGCCGGAGTTGGCCAACAAGGTGCCCAACTTGTATATCTCCTCCTTGGGTGATACTCACACAGAATAAATAAGTGAACATGATAATATTCGCACAATAAGTGCGGGCGGCCAAAGCCTCATTACTTATCTTATTAATAAAGTAAGTGATGACAACCTGAGATAAACAATAGGAAATTTGCTCACTCATTGAAGGTATTCCGATGTGCAATAAATTCTTGAATTCATCCCAAGGGAATGGTCGGAAATATTTCTTTGGAAAAGATGGAATATGTACTCTGAAATGTATAATGCACAACAGAAGAGTAGCAAAAGCTCGGCTTGCTGCTGTAGAGATAGCTGCTCCCTCTACACCCAACTGTGGAAATCCCCACTTTCCGAAGATAAGTACGTAGTTTCCAAAAATATTTAGTATATTAACTATACTCGTAACAACCATCGGGTAAATAACTTTATCGGCACTTCTAAGAGAAGCTGAGAAAGTAAGGGATAATGCTTGAAAGAAAGATAGCGAACCTGTTATTTTCAAATAGATAAGTCCATCTCCCATTAATTCCGGACGTAATCCCATTAGTACCAATAATGGATGGGCAAATGTGTAAAGCAGGAAACTCACCCCTAATCCCAGTAAGAGATTGACAACAATAGCAACGCCGACAACCTGGACTAGCCGTTGTTTTAGGCCTGCACCTATATATTGCGCACAAAGTATGGCTGCACCCATTGAGAAGAATTCATATACTAAGAAGATGAGCGACATAAGCTGATTGTCAAGACCGACAGCAGCTACACTATTATCGCTATAGCGACTTAGCATAATTGTATCAACTGCTCCCAACAGCATCACAAGTGCTATCTCAATAAAAACGGGGATAGTTAGAACTTTAAGCTGTTTTTTCAGCGAAGAAGATGAACTCATTGAATAACAATCTTATAAATAATGAAGATGAATGGTTTAATCCTAAAATACGAATGCAAAATTACGATTATTTTTTTTATTTCGCAAACTTTTTGTAAATTTGCAATCATTAATTAAAAGGAAGATGAAAACAAAGCACGTTATGTACAAACCTCAAGGGGTTTGTTCTCAGTTTATGGATGTTACAGCCGATGAAAACAACATTATTCAGCAAGTGATGGTATTGGGTGGCTGCAATGGTAACTTGCAGGGTATCTGCAGACTAGTTGAAGGTCAACCTATCGACAAGGTAATAGAAAGAATCAATGGTATTCGTTGTGGCAACAAAGGTACCTCTTGTCCTGATCAACTTTGCCGTGCTTTGGAGCAGTTGAAAAGTGCTCCTCTGCAGGATTAAGATGCTAAAATAAAACATATAATATCAGTTCTTGCCAATAGTTATTTCCGCCTCATAGACTGTTTCTTTAGTCACCAGCAAACGGCTAATTGGCAAGAACCGAGTTAAAATCTTATTCTCCTAAGAGGAATCGATCGATAAATTCCTCTACTATTCCATATTGTTCTTTTGGTAATTGACAGTGTGGGTGTCCACCTCTAATACTATAAGCCACTCGATTGGCTACACCTAATTTTTCCCATACTTTCATCGCGGCTTTCATTGAGACTTCTGCAGAAGGATCAGCTAACCAAGGATAGTCGGTATTTCCCAACATCAGAAAGGCCCTAGGACATACCATAGCAACTAATTCATGGTGATCATAAGGCAGTCGATAGACACTGTCGCCATGGAAGTTTTCTTTTAGACTTTCTTTGAACCAATGATAATCAGTATGATCGAGATCCTCAACACCCTTCATCTGATGTGAAGTTCTCCAGTTTGCTACCCCTCCTCCACCAGGTTCCTGTGCAATGACTAAGGCAACTCGCTCATCAAAGGCTCCACAGAAAAGGGCCATTTTCCCAGCATAGCTGCATCCTGTAACACCGATATGTTTCATATCTATCTTGGTTTTCTTGCTTCCCAATAGTTGCAGACCATCTATCAATCTACTTAATCCCCATGCCCATTCACTGTAGGCGCCATTCTCCTTTAAATTAGGATAAAGTCGGTCGAAAGGATAATTGCCTCTTCCTGAAGGCTTTCCAAATTGAGAATAGTTATTCACCTGAGCCTCATGAAAGGTCATTAAGGCTATCGGACGATTCTCGAAGATATCCTTCGGAAGTGAGATGTGACTTGTTCCAATCATTAAAGGGAAGGGACCATTACCTTTTGGATAGGAGATAACAGATGTGAGTAGAAGCGATTGACCATTTACGTTTACGGTGACCTTGAGTGTATCTCCCGACATTTCTGCATGAATATCGCTCAATGAAACTTTAGGCTTCTCACCAATTTCGTAATACTGAATCATCTGGGCAATTTCTTCCCTTCGCTTTTGCCATTCAAATAAATTGGTTACTTTTGTCTTTCCGTCAAACATCAATAACGGGTTAGGTAACTCTTTTTGCTCTTTAAGTTGATCTATACCCAACATATTTAACTCAGGATATTCCTTGATGGATGATTCTGAGTCATAAACAAATGGAATTTTCTTAGAAATCTGAGCCGAACTGTTAAAACAGATTGTGGCTAAAAATAGTAATGCTAGATATTTTTTCATAATATAGGAATTAATGTTGCAAACTTACATAAAATATAGAAAAATCGCAAATTATTGGGTTTCAAAATCGTTACCGTTATATAAATGTAGTTAATCGGAATCATTTTTTACATAATTAAAATACTGTTCTTCTAGTACAAAAAATATAAAGAATTGAATTGTTTCGCAAAGTGATAATAATAAATTGGCAGATATATTGTACTTTTGCACTCAGAATAAAAATTGTAATTTATGAGAGCGAATTGGAACTTTAGATTTTTAACCACCCTTTTCCTACTATTGTCTATCACTATTAGTAGAGCAGAGAATAACCCTCTGAAAGTAGTCGAGTACAAATTACCAAATGGTTTGACTGTATGGTTAAACGAGGATCATCATCAGCCTAAAATCTATGGTGCTGTTGTGGTAAGAGCTGGAGGTGTTGATTGTCCTGGTACAGGCATAGCCCATTATCTTGAACATCTCCTTTTTAAGGGTACCGACAAAATTGGAACTATCGACTATGAGAAGGAGAAGCCCTATCTCGATTCTATCAGCAATAAGTATAAGGAACTGAGCTTAACAAAAGATGAAGGTAGAAGAAATGAAATTCAAAAGGAGATTAACAGAATCTCACTTCGTGCTGCCGAATATACAATTCCAAATGAATTTGACAATCTTATAGCAACTTACGGGGGTACTCATCTCAATGCTGCAACAACTTTTGATTACACCTATTATTATAATGAATTCTCACCGCAATTCATTCATCAGTGGCTTCAAATTAATAGTGACCGACTTATTCATCCAGTATTCCGACTCTTCCAGGGGGAACTTGAGGCTGTTTATGAAGAGAAGAATCGGAGATTTGATAATATCATCGGCGGATTAGAGGAGTATGTTCAACCAGAAGTATTTCCTAATTCACCTTATGGTGCCTCACTCATTGGTACAACCGAGAATTTGAAGAATCCTCGGCTAGATGAGATGACGGAATTCTTCAATCGCTATTATGTAGCTAACAATATGGCACTCATTCTGTGTGGTGACTTTAATGCTGATAGTATTAAAGCTGTTATAGAGAATACCTTTGGAAGACTGAGACAGGGAGAGCTGCCAATAAGAGAGAAAATTAATCAACAGGATTATAATGGTAAGGAAGTAAAAGTAAAAATACCTTATCCAATCGTAAAGGCGCAGGGATATTTCTTTAAGGCCCCTCTAGCAGGAGACAAAGATGAGCAGGCTATAAATGTCGCTCTTGAAATGTTATATAATGATGACGAAACTGGCCTTTTGAACAATCTTGTGACTAATCGAAAAATGATGGCTGCAGG
>REGX01437834.1_pt1 | contig 10408 bp, 3 predicted proteins | sample 2276321 | NCBI WGS metagenome assembly REGX01 (sample SAMN08335021, study PRJNA423103) | bovine gut metagenome | biome: bovine gut metagenome; feature: rumen; material: feed digesta; isolation source: rumen digesta from from 15 high feed efficiency cows and 15 low feed... | host: Bos taurus ... | reverse complement strand
ATGTAGTTGTTGTGCGTCGAGCCATCGTTGCGGCGTGCAGCACTGACGAACGAATAACCACGTGGAGTTATGACTGGAGCTGCACCATCACGGTTCCAAGTGATGTCGAAGAACTCAACTTCACCAACGCCGTTGTTGATAACTAATGTGCTACCATCGTCGCTGATTGCCATACCAGCACCAAGTGAACCATTGAGTTCTTGCAGGTCAGTTCCTGAGTTGAATACGATGCTGCCCTCTGGGTTCACATAAACGAACGAAGGAACACCACCCTGGTTATTGCCAGCACTACGTACTTGTGACACAAATGCGCCACCATTCCCGGTAGGAATTACGTTGCCATTGGTGTTAAGCATCTTAGAACCAATGTCGAAGTAGTTGTTTGGAGCTACACCCCAAGTCCTGGCGATAGTGCCATCTTCGTTACCTACATTATAGATAGCTACACCATTGCCATTGCCCGAAGGTCCAGGAACGTCCTCTGAGAATACATACATCTTGGTGTCGGCACCAGTGCCTGTGAAGGCTACCGAAGTAGCCGAGCCGCCCACCTTCACGCCATTGTTAGTGAACAGACCATTGCCGTCGCGAGTTCCCTCAAAGAACTGAGTGAAGTCAGCCTCAATATTGTCGATGTCGGCAACATAAATGCCCGAGTGTGGGTCGCTCCAGTCGGGGATATAGACTGTTCCGTCGGGAGCAACAGCCAAACGATATGGGCTGCTGAGTGTTGTAGCGCCATGATAAGCGACACTGTTCTGTCGGTTCATCAATGGGTCATAGATGTACAAACCATTTCCATCGTTAGGCTGCGAGATGCGGTTAGCAACATAGATGTTTCCGAAGTGTGGGCTCTCGGGATTCTTGTCAACATTGTTGAACAAGCATCCGCTGTAGATGCAGTCGGAATTGAGCTCATTGAGCAAATCGATGCGTGCAATGGGGTCACCTACGAGAGTGATTTCCCAGTTCATCTTGTAGCCTTCAATCTCCTCGGTGGGAGCTGGAAGCTGATCAATGGGGATTGTAATCTCGTTAGCGCCATGCACCACGTTAGGAACAGGGAACTGGGCGAGTTGCTCGCCAGTGTTCTCGTCGCGGAATGTGATGTAAGCCTCATTAGCGTCATCGTTAGCCTTGAAGGTGAAGGTGTAGCTGTCGCCATTTTCCTGATAGCGCAGATCGTAGGCATAGATACCCTTAACCACAGGCTGTTGCTCGTCGTCGGTGGCAAACTTCACCACATTAGCGTCATTGCCCAGCAGGTAAGCGTGAATGTCCTCTTGATTGACGGTAGCGCCAGCCCAAGCAAAATTGGCGGCATTAGCGGTAATGTCTTTCAAAGCGGGTGCTGGTGCGACAACGTTGAGGTCGGTGTTCATCGTCTTAATGAGTTGAGCACTAGTCAGGCCACCGGTGATGTCATAGAGCTTAATACCCTTCACATTGCCGGCAGTACCATAAGGTGTTATCATGAGGGTGTGGCCGGCATACTTGAAGATTTGCAAGCCGTTGCCCAGCATTTCGTCCTCGGTGAGGATGTTGTAGGTGGGAATAGCTGCATCGGCAGTGATGGGGAACTCGTAGAGTTTACCGGTTTTTGAGCCACCAATGATGAATGCCTTGTCATCGAAGGGCGATACAGCCACCTTGATGCGGCCATAGTTCCCAACAGGATACTGGTCGAGGTTACCCTCGGTAGCCAATGGGTCACCAAGTTCGGTGAGAGCGATGGTGGCATTGGCGTTGGCACGGCTGGTGCTCACCACATTGCCGTCCTGGATAGCGAAGAATGCGGGACGCACACCACGGCTGCTGCCACTGGTGGGAGCAGGCACGCACACAACGCATTCGTTGATAGGACCGCTAACTGCAACACCGAAGCCCAAGTCGCTATTGTACCAGTTGCCCGAGTATTGAGTCGAGAACCAGTCGGTGGGATCGGCATCAAAGTCGTTCCAGTAATAGGCGTGCATTGTTCCACGCTGGTAACCACTTGGCACGTTGCCGTCGGCATATGAAGTGCGTACAGCTGTAACGCCCACAAGCTTGCGGTCGGCACTCAAGGCGATTGAACCAATCTGGTTGTAGAAGCCAGGGTTGCCTTCCATGGTAAAGAGTCCTGTTGTGCTGAGCTCCTTAACCACTTGCTTGGTGTTGTTGTCAACGATGTAGAGGTGAGCCATGGTGCCTTCGTGTGAGAGCACGATGGTAGAGTCACCATATTGCAACATTTGAGCGATGTTGCCCACGATGTTCTCGCTATAGGTTGTTCCCTCGTCTTGTCCAAAGATGAACTCGCCGGCGAGCTTGAGGTAGCCAGGCTGAACGGGGTCGGGATAGTTCTCATAGACAATCTCTTCGGGCACATAGTTCTCGTTCTCAAGCTTGATGAAGCTATAGCAAGTGTTGTTGGCAGTAACAGTGGCTGCGATGGGCTCCACGAGGGGCTTGTAGTTCTCGCAAGTAGCCTCCAGGGTGTAGTTTCCCGGCTCCAGGTCGAAGAAAGCGAAGAAGCCGTTCCACTCGTTGTCGACATCGTAGGAAGCTACCTCCACGCCGTCTTTCTTGAGCACAACCTTAGCGCCATTGAGCGGTAACCACTGGTCGTCGCTACCGTAGGCATAGTTGTAGAGGTTGTTGACAATCTTCTCGTGCAGGTCCTTAACGGTGCCGGCAATTTCGCCCTTGCCGTTGAGGTTGAAGCCCCAGTAGGTGGCAACGCCACGAGCCTCACGGATACCCTCAAGTCGGTCATAGTCGAAGTTCAGGGCACGGTGACGTGCCGGCTGATAGGTGTGGAAGAAACCTTCGAGCAGATATCCAGGCACGCCATGCTTGAGTACACCCAGATAACCCTTGTAAGGGTTGTTGTTGTTGGGTCTGGAGGGAAATCCAGTGCTGTAGCTGCCATAGAAGCTGATGTCGCCACGCACGTTCATGTTGGTGGCTGAGTAGTGGCTCTGTGGCTCAATCTCACCCATGTGGTGGTAGGGCCAGATGGTGCGTGCCATGTCGTCGCTGCCAGCCACAGCTGCTCCATTGTAGCCGGCGTCGCCAGTGTTGCCAGTGTCGTAGCCACGATAGAGGAATAGTGGGTAGTTGGTTGTAGATCCGTCGCTATCCGCGTTAGAGTGCGATGAAATGAACATGTCGAAGTTTCCTTCCTCCACCTCTTCGCAAATCTCCGCCAGCGGGCGGTTGAAAATCTCGTCGGGGTCATATTCACTGTTGGGAGTGGTGTAGGGCCATGGGCCATTGGCAAGGCGTGAGTAAACAATGTTCTCACTCTTTACACCCACCGATTTAAGGTAGTTGCCAATAGCAAATGCGCGTGGCAGAGTGCCACGTCCCTCGTAGAATCCCAGTGTGTCGGTATCAATCCAGGTTGTTCCCTCGGCATTAAGCACGCCGGTGTTAGGGTGCCCAATGGTCCTCATGGGGCGATCGTTAGCGCCGTAGCTGCCATGCCCGGGGTTTAAATAAATGCGGAACTCATCGGCTGTCTTTGCCTGAAGAGAGAAGCCTGCCACGAGAGCAGCGGCTGCTAAAAGTATTAATTTCTTCATGATTGTGGTTCCTCCATTTATTTAAGGTTAATAATATAAGCCTCGCCCGTGGGGGTTGAGAACGCAATCTTGCCATTGGCGGGCAGTGGATACATGGCGATTACGTCGCCAGCGGTGAGCACTTGCCTGGTTCCGTTCAGGTCGCTAACCACAATCTCACTCGAGAGATAGTACTCGCCATTGTCGACAGGATTCATGCCCACTATCAGCTCGTTACTCATCCACTTGGGAGCCATGATGCGTCCCAGAGCCTTGAGGTTTGAACCGTCAATGTCGCACACGTAGGCGCCACGACCGCTGCAGTAGAACAGCACCTTGCTGGCATCGGGCGAGAGCGAAGCCCAAATGTAGCGCAAGTCGCTACCGGCAGGCATAAACTCGCTTGTGGAGCCATCGCGGGTAATCATGAGTTTGAAATTTTGGGTAGAGAGCACTGGCATTGTTACCTGTGCTTTTCCTGCATCAAGGGCTTTCTTCGACATCTTGCCCTTGTTGATAGCTACAGCAGTGTTGCCGTCGAGTGCTACACCCTGCAAGTGGCGAGTGGGTTTCACAAGCTGTTGCTCGGTACCCGTGGCAAGATTCTTGCTCTTCAGGGCCGACAGCTGTAAGTGATTTTTGGTAGATTTCTCGCGATAGACAATGGTGTTGCCATCGCTCGAGATCTTTGCGTCAAAACCAGCACCTGGAGCCTTGGTAATTACCTGCATGGCTCCTGTGCCCAAGTCAAATTTAGTGAGCCCTTGGTTGTAGTCGGTAGTCACCAGGATGTAGTCGCCCTGGGGACTGATGGCTGCAACCTTGTTGGCGGCATTCTCTGCAATGTTGATCTTGCTGATAGACTCAACATTAACGAGCTGTGCCATCCCACTAAAAGACACGCATAATGCTAAAGCTAATAAAACTTTTCTCATAAATGCTTAGTTTTTTAGTTACACAAAAGTATGGTTAATATATGGTTAAGAAATAAATATTTTATTCTTATCAATGGTAACAGATTAAAACATTTTGCCTCCAAAATTATGAATATTTATTTTAATATCCAAAATAATCAATCAGTTTTTTCAGTTCTCAGTTCTCAGTTTTCAGTTCTCAGTCTTCAGTTCTCAGTCTTCAGTTTTCAAAGACAATTACGGACTAATGATTTGTGCATTAGAGAGGATTTATTAAGGACAAAGGATCTAGTCTGCTGCGATTGGGCTTGGAGTGTCAGACTATGAAGACGATTAAAAACAATTTTAATTTTAGCGCGTAGCTCTTCAATTTCCATGCGTCAGCATGGCGCAACTCAACAAGGAGGGGCGTGCTTCGCACTTAAAATTGAGGGAGGTTCGCTGTTCGCACACCGTGCCGGTGGCACGACTTATGCTGCTCACTCCCTCGAGCTAAAGGTTAAATTAAAATTAGCTGCTGTAGAAAGATGAGAATTTTAAATTAATTTTTAATGAATTTTAAGCGAAGCGCCCGTTACAACTGACTGATAACTGATAACTGAGAACTGAAGACTGAAAACGAACTCATTTTATTTAAGTGTAAGATAATTTATTACCTGTTTTTAACGTTAATAGAATATAAAACACTAGGTAACTGGCGTGGCATGGTTTTGAGACAGTTGCCAAAATTATGATAACACACACATGATTAAGCACATCACATTCAAGAGAAGCGCTTGGGTGCGGCTGGTGGCGATTGCCTTGTGGGCGATGACACTAGTCACAGCTCATGCCTACGACTACATAGATAGTAATGGTATTGCCTATAATATAAACAGCGACGGCAGCACCGCTAGCGTGACCTACAAGACTACAAGCTACAACAACTATAGTGGCTCAGTGACCATTCCCGCCACCATAACCACTGGTGGCAAGAGCTATAGCGTTACCGAAGTGGGCGACAACGCCTTCAGGAACTGCAGTTCATTACAGCAGGTGACACTTGGCGACAAGGTTATGGCAATAGGGAGCCGTGCTTTCTTGGGATGCTCAAGCCTTAAGAGCATTGTTATTGTGCCATCGGTTACAAGAATTAGAGATTACGCCTTTGCCGATTGCTCCCAGTTGCGGCAAGTGACAATTAATACATTCGCTCCCCTCAAGTTGGGCACAGGAGCCTTCTTGCGCTGCACATCGCTCACGACCGTTGAGTGGCTATCGTGTAGCCGGCTCGAGGGCTTGGGCGGAATGACCGAGCTCGGTACAATGGCATTTTCAGGTTGCGTAGCGCTAGAACACATGCTGTTGCCTGGCAACCTGCAGTTGATGGGTAACAGTATTTTTGACGGTTGCACCAGCATGCGTTCACTCACGGTGATGAGCGACATTCCCATTACGGTGAAAGGCGACCCCTTCTCGTTGAGCACATCGCAAGTAACACTCTACGTTCCCCGTGGCATTGAGCCGGGAGAAATTAAGGCACGTTACCTGGCCTCGCCCGGGTGGCGCGACTATAACATCGATGAGCTAGACTACTCATTTATAGATCAGGACAATTACACCTATATCAAGCTGAGTGATAACGCGGTATCGCTCACCGGATGCCAAACTCCAGTCACCAGCGTGAATGTGCGACGCTCAATAAAGGACTGCAGTGGCACCACTCTTGATGTTGTTGCCATTAGCGATGCCGCTTTTAAGACATCGCAGGTTAAGACGCTCAATGCCAGTGAAGCTTATAGTTTGCAATCCATAGGTCGCGAAGCCTTTGCCGGCTGTGCTCAGCTAGATAATGTGATGCTGAGCGAGGGTCCTGTCGCTATGGGCGAGAAAGTGTTCAAGGATTGCGTGGCGTTGCAATCAATCAACTTGCCCTCCACATTGCGCGTGGTGCCGCAGCAGGCACTTGCCGGTTGCACGGCACTCAACCATGTGAAGTTGCTGAATGGCGTGCAGGAAATTGACTCACTGGCTTTTGCCGGTTGCAATAGCCTTGTCTCCATTAAGTTGCCTCGCTCGCTGGTTGAGGTAAAGCCTCGAGCTTTCGCTGGCTGCACTCAGCTTCAATCATTTAGAATAGACACGCTGTCATCACATTTTGCTTGTCCCGATGGTGTGCTTGTAGAGCTGGCGAGCGATTTTGATTATCCCGTCGAGGAGCGTGGAAAGATGAAAAGAGTTGTTGCTTATCCCATGGGAAAGAAAAGCACCCACTATTATTGCCCGTGGGGCATAGTGGAGCTGGCACCTTACGCTTTCGAGAACGTTCAAAGCCTCACTTATTTAGCCCTCCCCGCAACAATGGAGCGCCTGGCAGGCAAGTGCCTTGTAGGCACAAATCTTCAACGCATCAACTCACGAAGCGTAGCTCCCACCGTGGTTGGCGACAACACCTTTAGCGACATTAGCACTTCAACCATTGTTCTCCAAGTGCCGGAGGGAGCTGTAGAGTCCTACCGCAACGCTAATGGATGGAAGAATTTTAAAAACATTCAGGAACGCAACAATGCTCTTAGCAATGAGGCGATGGCCTACGATTGGGATAATGAAGGCAATGCTATGGTGGTAAATATCATGCCTGCGGCAGTGAATGCCGGCACGCTAAATTTGCCCAGTGACATCAGCATGAGTGGTGTGAACTATGCCGTAGCAGGACTTAAAAACACCTCAACACAGCTTGTGGCAGGCTTAGTAACAACCTTAAACCTGAGTAGCGACAACCTTGCCTACATCGACACTAGCGAGGGCATTAACCCACTAGCAGCACTCACCGCGTTGCAAAATTTAAGCTTGAGCGAGGCTAACCAAGCTTTTGTGCTTGACGACCAGGGTCTCTTAACCTCGGCTAGCGGAACACAAATATTCTACTACCTGCGCTCCAAAACCAATGCCACGCTCACTCTTGACAGTAAAGTGAGAACCATTATGCCACAAGCCTTTGCGCATAACACACATCTGGAACGCCTCGTTTTTACTCCAAGGCTTCGTGAGATAGGGATAGGTGCCTTTGAAAACTGCACTAAGCTATCCATCATTGATAATGCCACAGGTGTTACCGCAATAAAAGCTCAGGCTTTCAAGGGCTGTCCTCTCGCCACCTTTAATGGGGGCGATGTACTAGTTGAAGTGGGCGAGAAAGCCTTCGACGGATGTGCGTCGCTAAAGTATTTCCCATTAGCTCACGGCGCTATTGAAAGCATTGGTAACAAGGCGTTTAGAGATTGTGTCAGCCTCAAGGGTGCTGTGATTAGCAATAACATCACCACAATAGGCGACGATGCCTTCCTAGGGTGCACCGGGCTGGAAAAGGTGGTTATACTTGGCAATGTCGACCCCTTTGGTCAGGATGTGTTTAGAGCTTGCCCATCGTTGCAGCAGTTGTGGCTAAACAACACCACGCCACCTGTTGTGGATCACACCACCTTTGAGTATAATAACCAGGCTGCACACACCCTGTGGGTGCCTGAGGAAGCTGTAGTGGCCTACCGTAGCCATCCCGTGTGGGGAAAATTTGGTACCATTCATGGAACTTACCAAATTTCTCACGGTTGCGACGTAAATGCCGATGGAGTGGTGAATGCGATTGATATTACCTTTATATATAATATACTGCTGGGTTTCAGCAGTGATGATGCTAGCCTTAACAGGCACTGCGATGTAAATCGTGATGGAGCTATCACCGCAAGTGATATCACTCTCATCTACAACTATATCCTCAATGGAATAGAGCCTGAATTAACCTTTAAGTTTGTTAACCAAGAGGACAGAAACGTGAATCAACTAATCTCAATGGGCGATGCCCACGAGGTGGTCAAGGCGATTGACCACAGCACTGATCAAGTGGTGCCACAAGGGCTCAGTGCCATTGTCGACAATCCACAAGTCCTCAACGTTAAAAAAGTGACTAAGGATGGAGTTCAGTGCATTGAGCTCGTTCCAGTGGCACCAGGCTATGCGGTGGTAGTCTTTTCGATTAACAACAATGGCTCCTACTACTATCGTGAATATCCTGTCAAGGTGACTCAGTAGCATGCCATCGCAATCGTTGGCATGAGCGCTTTCACATTATTTATACTCAATGTGTTTTGCACAAGTGCAACTTAATGTGTAACTTTGCAGCCCAACAAAGGCTAAGGTTTATACTTTATAAAGAAAAAATTTTTTTAACTGTTTAAATAAAAAGAAATTATGAAGATTTCAAAAGTTCATGCAAGAGAGATTCTAGATTCTCGTGGCAACCCCACAGTAGAGGTTGAAGTAACACTCGAAAATGGCGTTATGGGACGCGCTTCGGTGCCTAGTGGCGCTTCTACTGGAGAGAACGAGGCTCTCGAACTTCGCGACGGCGACAAGAGTCGCTACCTGGGTAAGGGTGTGCAGAAGGCCGTTGAGAATGTTAACAACATCATCGCTCCTCACGTGGAGGGCATGTGCGTGCTCAACCAGCGCGCGCTCGACAACCGCATGATTGAGCTTGACGGAACCAAGACTAAGAGCAAGCTGGGCGCTAACGCAGTGCTAGGTGTGTCGCTTGCCGCCGCTCATGCTGCCGCTAAGTATCTCAACATCCCCTTGTATCGCTACATTGGTGGCGCTAACGCTTATGTACTACCCGTACCCATGATGAACATCATCAACGGTGGTGCTCACAGCGATGCTCCCATCGCTTTCCAGGAGTTCATGATTCGCCCTGTTGGCGCTAAGACCGAGAAAGAGGCTATCCGCATGGGTGCTGAGGTGTTCCACAACCTCGCCAAGTTGCTCAAGGCTCGTGGTTTGAGCACCGCTGTAGGCGATGAGGGTGGTTTTGCTCCAGCTCTCAACGGCATCGAGGATGCCCTCGACAGCATTGTTGAGGCTATCAAGAAGGCCGGTTACGAGCCTGGCAAGGACGTGAAGATTGCTATGGACTGCGCTGCCAGCGAGTTTGCTGTAATTGAGGATGGCAAGTACTACTACGACTACAAGCAGCTCAAGGATGGCAAGCAAAAAGATCCTAACGGCAAGAAACTCAGCGACGATGAGCAAATCGCTTATCTTGAGGAGCTCATCACTAAGTACCCCATCGACTCTATTGAGGATGGTCTCGACGAGAACGACTGGGAAGGATGGGTTAAACTCACCGCTAAGATTGGCGACCGCTGCCAGCTCGTGGGCGACGACCTCTTTGTTACTAACGTAGACTTCCTGCAGAAGGGTATCAAGATGGGTGCCGCTAACTCAATCCTGATCAAGGTTAACCAGATTGGCTCGCTCACCGAGACTCTCGACGCCATTGAGATGGCTCATCGCCATGGCTACACCACAGTGACCTCTCACCGCAGCGGTGAGACTGAGGACACTACTATTGCCGACATCGCTGTGGCTACTAACAGCGGACAAATCAAGACTGGTTCGCTGAGTCGCACCGACCGCATGGCTAAGTACAACCAGTTGCTGCGCATCGAGGAGCAACTGGGCGACAATGCAGCCTATGGCTACACCAAGCTCAAATAATATCACGGCTTGCTAACTACAAGAGGCTCCCACAACAATGATGTCGCGCGGAGCCTCTTGATTTTTTTTGTGGAGCAAAAAAGCGTTATTTTTTTGCAAAAGCCAAAAAATGCTATTATCTTTGCATCGCAATTTTTGTGAGACGCAATTAGTTGGTCTACACGAGACAGCTGCTCGGATGGTGGAATCGGTAGACACGAGGGACTTAAAATCCCTTGGCCATTGCGGCTGTGTGGGTTCAAGTCCCACTCCGAGTACACTGGCAGGGGGCTTCAATCATCATTGAAGTTCCCCTTATTGTTTTAATAGCAAGAAAAACATATTTCACACTATAAAATAGTTAACAATGAAAACAAAACCTGATTTAAGACTATCAACACTGATTAACATCAGTTTTGGATTCTTTGGGGT
>REGX01003826.1_pt1 | contig 10409 bp, 8 predicted proteins | sample 2276321 | NCBI WGS metagenome assembly REGX01 (sample SAMN08335021, study PRJNA423103) | bovine gut metagenome | biome: bovine gut metagenome; feature: rumen; material: feed digesta; isolation source: rumen digesta from from 15 high feed efficiency cows and 15 low feed... | host: Bos taurus ... | reverse complement strand
CTATTCATGGAGTCCTTTGATTCTTACCTATGAATATATGAATATGCAGACGGATACTTTCAAGGTGATTCTGCAAGACAAGCCATATCTTAAAAAGTCAATGGAGGACCAGTTTGTTCCAAAGATGAGCTTTACTTATAGATATAATTCCCCTGTTGATTATCGTAATCCAATTACATGGGAAACCACTGTTAGTGAAGCTGGTAATTTATTGTCCTTGGGCTATGCTGCTTTTGGGAAACAATGGAATGATACAACCAAGACAATGTTCAAGAACCATTATGCACAGTTCTTGAAAGTTGAAACCGACTTTGCCAAGAAGTGGAGTATGGGCGAAAATGCATCTCTGGTAGCTCATGTAAATGCAGGTGTTATCTGGACTTATGGAAATTCTATAAAGGCTCCTTATTACGAACAATTCTATATTGGAGGTGCCAATAGTGTGAGGGCATTCAATGTTCGAAGTATCGGACCAGGAAAGTACTATCCAATTGATAAAAAGCATTCTTATATTGATCAGACAGGTGATGTGAAATTGCTGATGAATCTAGAATACCGTCCGAAGTTATTTGGCGACCTTTATGGTGCAATCTTCCTTGATGCTGGTAATGTATGGAATCTACACGATGATGAGGTGACAAGTGGCAAATTTCAGGTTAAGGATTTCTTCCGACAGATGGCTTTGGGTACTGGTGTGGGTGTGCGATATGACCTCGGAATGTTTGTCATTCGTGTGGACTGGGGTATAGGACTTCACCTTCCATACGAGACCAACAAGCATGGCTTCTATAATATCACAAGTTTCAAGGAAGCACAGTGTCTCCACCTGGCAGTGGGTTATCCTTTCTAGTCGGCAAAAAACTTTCAAGAAAAGAGTATATCTTTCTTGTTTCTACATATAATTTATTACTTTTGCAATCAGAATTAAAAAACAATATTTAAAAATAAAGTAGTTATGAAACCAACTTTGTTACTTCTTGCTGCCGGTATGGGCAGCCGTTACGGTGGTCTGAAACAGCTTGATGGTCTAGGACCTAATGGCGAGACTATCATGGATTATTCTATCTACGATGCTATTCAGGCTGGCTTTGGCAAAATTGTCTGGGTCATCCGTAAGGACTTTGAACAGGAATTCCGCGAGAAGATTCTTGCTAAGTATGAGGGTCATGTTCCATGCGAACTTGTATTCCAGTCACTTGATGCACTTCCTGAGGGCTATACTACACCAGATGGACGTACAAAACCTTGGGGTACCAATCATGCTGTAATGATGGCAAAGAATGTTATCAAGGAGCCTTTCTGTGTTATCAACTGTGATGACTTCTACAATCGTGATTGCTTTAAGGTTATCGGCAAGTTCCTTGCAGATCTTCCTGAAGGCAGCAAAAATACTTATGCCATGGTAGGTTTCCGTGTAGGTAATACCTTGAGTGATAATGGTACTGTTTCTCGTGGCGTTTGTGCTAAGGATGCTAATGACAAACTTACTGATTGCGTGGAGCGTACTGAAATCGAACGTAAGGAAGATGGAAATGTAGCTTACAAAGACGAGAATGGAGAGTGGGTTAAGATTTCCGACAACACTCCAGTTTCCATGAATGTTTGGGGCTTCACACCAGATTATTTCGAATATAGCGACCAGTTCTTCAAGGGCTTCCTCGATGCTCCTGAAACAAAGGCAAACATCAAGGCTGAGTATCTCATTCCTTGGGTTGTTAATAAACTGATTACTGACGGAACTGCTACCTGCGAGGTGCTTGATACTACTAGCAAGTGGTTTGGTGTTACTTATTCTGCCGATCGTCAGAGCGTTGTAGATAAGATTCAAAGCTTGGTTGACGACGGAGTTTATCCTAATAAACTCTTCTAAAATGCAAATAAATCTTTTGCAAGATACAGAAGTCGCTACCCTCAATGAGTTAGTAGCGGCTTCTCAACGTATTGTAATATGTGGTCATAAGTCACCTGATGGTGATGCTTTAGGTTCTTGTCTTGGTTGGGCTGAATACCTTCGTTCTCTAGGCAAGAATCCTTTTATATGTGTTCCTGATGCTTATCCTGATTTTCTGAAATGGTTACCTTGTTCTGAGCGTATTGTACGTTACGACAAGCATCCTGATGTTGTCAGTGAGGCTTTTGACAAGGCTGACTTGGTTTTCTGTCTTGACTTTAATTCGTCTGACAGAATTGACGAGATGAAAGATTGCCTGCTTTCCACAAAGGCAAAGGTTGTAGTGTTCGATCATCATCTGAATCCTGTATTTCCAAATGCCGATCTTTTGGTATCTTTTCCAACCTGTAGCAGTACTTGCGAGTTGGTATTCCGAATTGTGTGGCAGTTGGGCGGCTTTGAGTCAATGAATCGCAAGTGGGCAGTACCTGTATATTGTGGTATGATGACGGATACAGGTGGATTTACCTATAATTCCACAAATCCAGATATCTACTTCATCATCAGTCAGCTGCTCACGAAGGGCATAGATAAGGATAAAATCTATCGTAATGTTTTCAATACCTATAGTCCATGGGCAATTCGATTCCGTGGCTATGTGATGTGTCAGAAACTAAATGTGATAGACGAACTCCATGCTTCCTACTATTCTGTCACTAAAGAAGAAATGGAACGTTTCCATTTCATCAAGGGTGATTTGGAAGGTCTTGTGAACGAACCACTTCGCATTAGTGGTCATAAGTTGTCAATCTCACTTCGAGAGGATGTAGAGAAGGAAAACCTGGTGTTGGTAAGTCTTCGCTCATACGATGATTTCCCTTGCAATAAGGTGGCTGCCGAGTTCTTTAATGGTGGTGGTCATTTGAATGCAAGTGGTGGCAAATTATTCTGCAATATTCAGGAAGCTGAACAGATTGCAAGAAAAGCAATACAGGCTTATGCCGATATGTTAAGATAATATAGAATAAATTATAACTTTTGGGGATGAAATGTAGACGATTTTTCGTAACTTTGTCCCCAAAATAGTTATAACAAGAAAATGAAAAAGATAATTTACGGTATTTTCGTAATGTTGAGTGTTGTAGTTTTTGCATCTTGTCAGGATACAGAAACTTATGCAGAACAGCGTGATAAAGAGAACGATACAATTAATGCTTATATTCGCGATAATAACATAAAAGTTATTTCAGAATCACAGTTCAAGGCAAATATAGCAGCAAATCAGGCTCCTACTGATACAACAAAGAATGAGTATGTTCTTATCGAGAGTACTGGTGTTTATATGCAGATTTGTGAAGTAGGTTCTGGAGAAACTTTTACCAGTGGCTCAAAAACAATCCTCTGTCGTTTTAAGGAGGCTTCTCTTTTCAGAAGCAGTAAGGAGTATAGTTGGCTCACAAATATGGCAGCATCTACATCTTTTTATAATGACAAGATGTATGTAACTTGCACTTCAGGAACTTATACAGCTTCGTTTGAGCCAAGTCGTAGTTTGATGTATCAAGCATATTCATCTGCTTCTGTTCCTTCTGCTTGGCTTGCTGCCCTTCCTTATATCAAATTGGGCCGTTATACTAGTGAGAAAGGTTTGGCAAAGGTACGTTTGATTGTTCCTCATGGACAGGGAAACAGCACAGCATCACAGTATGTTGTTCCTTATTTTTACGAAATTACCTATGAGCTAGGTGCAAAATAAATAAGATAATTATGACTCTTATCAAATCTATTTCAGGTATCCGTGGTACTATTGGCGGACCTGCGGGCGATACTCTTAATCCGCTCGACATCGTAAAGTTCACCTCTGCTTACGCTACATTCATCCGTCGTAGTGGTAAGTGTAATAGTAACAAGATTGTTGTAGGCCGCGATGCTCGTATCTCAGGCGAAATGGTAAAGAATGTCGTTTGTGGCACTCTTATGGGCATGGGATATGACGTTATCAATATTGGCTTGGCAACTACTCCAACAACTGAGTTGGCTGTTCGTATAACTGGTGCCGAGGGTGGTATCATCATTACAGCCAGCCATAATCCTCGTCATTGGAATGCCTTGAAACTATTGAATAACGAAGGTGAATTCTTGACTAAGGACGATGGCAATGAGGTTCTCTCTATTGCCGAGAAAGAAGACTTCGATTATGCTGATGTTGACCACATGGGTCAGTATACAGATGATGATACTTTCGATCAGCGTCACATCGACGCAGTGCTTGCACTCGATCTTGTTGATGTTGAGGCTATCAAGAAGGCAAAGTTCAAGGTGATCGTTGATACTGTTAACTCTGTTGGTGGTATTATTCTCCCAGGTTTGTTCAAGGCTTTGGGCGTTGAGGCTAAATTCTTGAATGGTGAGGCTAATGGTGATTTTGCACACAATCCAGAGCCATTGGAGAAAAATCTCGGTGGCATTATGGGTGAGATTGCCAAGGGTGGTTATGATCTTGGTGTTGTTGTAGACCCAGATGTTGACCGTCTTGCTTTTATTCAAGAAGATGGTAAGATGTATGGAGAGGAGTATACACTCGTTACAGTAGCTGATTACATCCTTGATCATGTGAAGGGTGCTACCGTTAGCAACTTGAGCTCTACACGTGCACTTCGCGATGTTACCGAGAAGCATGGTTGCACTTACTATGCTGCAGCAGTAGGCGAGGTGAATGTTACTACCAAGATGAAAGATGTAAAGGCTGTCATCGGTGGTGAGGGTAATGGTGGAGTTATCTATCCAGAAAGCCATTACGGTCGTGATGCTCTCGTAGGTATCGCTCTATTCCTCTCTTCATTGGCTCAGAAGGGCTTGAAGACTAGTGAACTTCGTGCTTCATTCCCTGAGTATTTTATTGCCAAGAACCGTATTGATCTTACCGCTTCTACAGATGTAGATGCTATCCTTGTTAAAGTGAAGGAGCTTTATGGAAAAGAAAAGGATGTTCAGGTAACTGATATCGATGGCGTGAAACTCGATTTCCCTGATAAGTGGGTACATCTCCGCAAGAGTAATACTGAGCCTATTATCCGCGTTTATAGTGAGGCTCACACTATGGAGGAGGCTGACGAACTCGGCAAGAAATTGATGCAGGTGGTATATGATATGCAGTAGTTTGCTGCATTTATTATAAAGAAAGGTTGCAATCTGTTAAGATTGCGACCTTTTTTTGTATTGTTTCATCTTTGATATCATATAGATAATTGTTTGATTTTGTTAGGTTTAACTAGCTAATTGCTATATATTGATAATGTGAAACGGTCGTTTGACATAACGTGAAACGGCCGTTTCATATAATATTAAACGGTCGTTTCATATAATGTGAAACAATCGTTTGACATTATATAAGTATAGTGAATGTATGGTACTGCTGCCTAAGATTACGGAATGTTTTATGGATAATTTAGGTTAGAATGATAGTAAGGATTGCTTTATAATGGAAAATTATCTTTTTCAAACTCTTTTCTTTGTCAGAAAATCTATACCTTTGCAATTAGCGAAAATGAATTTTGATAGTTGGATACTTTATCGAATAATATGGATGCAACAGTAACAGAAACAACTGCATATCAAAAGATAGGTACTTTTGATGCGAATATGTGTGTTATCTGCAAGGACGGAAGAGCGAATGTAGTGAGTCGGAATGGTGAGTTGTTATTGGACAAATGGTATGATGAGATAATACGTATTAGTAGAAACCATTTTATCCTTAGAGGCATAAAGGGATATTCTTACTATAATTTGACAAAGAAAAAATTTGCACCAATTACTTTTGATGAAAATGGTATCTATTCTGAAGATGGTAAGATGCTTCTTTATCCATTTGTGAAAGATGGGGTAGTTACAGTCAGGGCTGGTGTTCGTCATCTTTCATACTCAATTAGTCATGATCCTGATATTCAGTTCAAACCTCAGTTTTTCAATCTTCGCAAGTTAATATTCAAAGAGGGGGTTGATAGAATCTATAATGGTTGGAGTGGTTTATATGATGCAACTCTAAATGGCGACAATCGCATAGATATCAGTTTACCATTATCTGTTGTAGCAATCGAAAATGACGCATTTAATAATATGATCCCTTTTATTGAACATATTTATATTCCACGCAGAAAGTCTTATGCAATTAGATTGATGTTGGTTGAACAGCTTCGTGGGTATGTTAAGGTAGATAGGATTTTTATTAACTCAATGAAGGATTTAGTAACTAATCCAACAGGACATTTTTATACTTTCTGGATACCTTCAAGACCTTTTAGTTGGCAGGTTTTTGCACAGTATTCGTTTTATTTCATATTTTTCATTTGTCTTCTGTATAATGGTGTTAAGGCGTATTTACATACATTTCTGCCTTTTCATATAGAAATGTATTTTGGTATACCTTTATATTTGATATTGTATATTATCGATTCTTTAGTTGGAAGGATGAAATTATACAGTTGTATAAAGCGGAAAATTCAGTCTGGTGTAGAACTAGTTGTTAATTGGATGCTTTTCTTGGTTGTTTTATCAATGATATTTGTTCCGATAACTTTTCTTGTTAATGATTTGTTCTGTAGTTCTCAACAACAATGCCAAGCAGCAGAAATATCGATTCGCAATATTAATTACAAATTATCAAAGAGATCTTTTACTAAAGAGATTAAAATATTAGAGGTTAAAATTAGTGGTTCAGAAAATGTTGCCTGGGTAGAACTAGGTGATAATCATACATTTGATAATGTTTCTACTTGTAAAGTATATTACCATAGAGGTTGTTTTGGCTGGAATTTGTTGGATGGTATTGGGCTTTAAAAAGTTCTTCCACAACTTAGGGAGATAATAATAGTTTGAGCTGTGGATGAACTTCTTCGTTAGTTTGTAAGACATTTATTATTTCGCCATAAGTTCCCCTTGTGTAAGAGCAATATTCACCCATATCTTAGTGTATTCCCTTTGGAATTTCATAAGGTCTATTGAATCACCCTCCTCGTTGTATATCTTGGTGATAGGTGCACCTTTTTCATTGATGGTCATTTCCACAGCGGTATTACCATTCTCATGAAAGAACTTCAGTGATTTAAGAATGCCTTCTTCGGTGTTGAAACAGCCCGAACGATCATCGGCGGTCCATATCTCGCCAGTGAACGGTTTTCCTTCGTACATCGCAGTGTCTGCTTTCATAGCAACCTCTTCTACGTGAATACGTTTGGTGCATGAAATCACTGTAAAGAGAGCCAGCATTAGAAATGCTATTGTAAATCGTTTCATATCTAAGTTTATTTCTTTTTAGCCGCATTAATATTTCGCATGAGTCCGGTATATTTCGCCCGTTTTACAGCGCTTCCCTTGAAGAGTTTGCGGTATTCCTCTTCGGTGAGATTCTGCCATTTCTCTTTTGTCATTCCTAGAAGTTCCTCCTTAGGTTGCAATTCGGGAGTGGTGTTAGGAGTGGCAAAGCGGTTCCATGGACAAGCTTGCTGACATCTGTCACAGCCATAGATAGTGTCTCCCATCTTCATGGAGGCTTCTTCAGAGAGGTGTTTTCGATTCTCGATAAGCTGGTAGCTCAAGCATCTCTCTGCATCAAATAAGGCCTCTATGCGTTCGTTGCTTGCCGAGATAGTTTCGTTTATAGCTTGCGTAGGGCAGGCGTCTATGCAGTTGTGGCAATTCCCACATCGGTTTTTCATTGGAGAATCATATTCGAGTTCCACATCCAGGAAAAGTTCTCCAAGGAAGAACATACTTCCTGCCTTTGGAATGATGAGTTGATGATTTTTTCCTGTCCATCCTAAACCTGCTTGCTCAGCCCAATACCTTTCCAAAACAGGACCACTGTCTACGAATATTCTGCAGTGATGAGCATTTGGATTGATTGAGTGAAGTTCGTCTTCAAAGCCGAACTTTTCGGCAAGCGCTCGTAACTTTTCCTTTACGATGTCGTGATAGTCCAGTCCCAGGGCATAGGCTGCAAACTGGTATTCTCCTTCAGGAAGTGTTTGCGATGGGGCATAATTGAGTGCTACGCTCACAATACTCTTTAATCCCGGCATCAATAGTCGGGGATCAATGCGTTTGTCGGTGTAGTTGCTCATATATGCCATATCGGCATTTTCGCCTTTTTCCAGCCATTCTTTCAACCGATTGGCAACCGATTCTGCCACTGGTTCAGCCTTGGCGATACCACAAGCAAAAAAGCCGAGGTTTTTGGCCTCGGCTTTTATATCATTCGAAAGTTTTGAATTCATATCCTTGTTCTTTCAACCATTTCAGAGCCTCAGGCAAAGCATAGTGCAGTTTGTCGATGCTCTTGAGTGAGTCATGGAAGGTGATGATGCTGCCGTTGCGTGCATACTTTTTCACATTGTTGAGAATGTCCTGCGCTGTCATCCATTTGGAATAGTCGCGTGTAACGAGATCCCACATAATGATTTTGTAATGTCGGTTCATCCACCAATACACGGTTCGCTTCATCCATCCATGAGGAGGTCGGAAAAGGTGAGCATGTATCAGTTGATTGGCCTGATAGACATTGGCAGCATAAGTAATAGCCATGTGTTTGAAGGAACCCAGATGATTGAATGTGTGATTTCCCACCTGATGACCCTCTTCCACAATTTGATTGTAAAGATCGTGATGTCTTAGCACGTTTTCTCCCACCATGAAGAAGGTTGCCTTGACATTGAACTTTCGTAGAGTCTCGAGTATGAATGGAGTCGACTCGGGGATAGGACCATCATCGAACGTCAGATAAACTGAGTGATCGTTCTTGTCCATTCTCCAGATTGCTGCTGGATAAATCCAGCGCAGGAATTTTGCCGGCTGTTCTATAAACATACTCGAAACTCCTTATTGCTTATTGAGGCATCTGTCCGCCACGACCTACATATAGACGATACTTGGCGTTCATCTGCTGACTATACTTGTTAGCAAGACCCTTATCTATTGCCTGTGCTGCTTCTGCGATTGACTGCATAATCATAAGTTCACGCATGCAATCTCTCTGAGACTGGCTGAAGCGGTTACCATCAAGACCGAGATAGTAGTCTGCATATTGAGCAGATCTCTTCCAAATCTTAGCAAGGATTGTCTTAGCCTTATCCATTTTGCCAAGAGCAGCATAAGCACGAGCCATATCCAATCCGCCATTCATATAGCTGAGTGGAACGTTGTACTCAGGAATCTCTTTCTCTGATTTAGCAAGAACAGCCAATGCCTTAGCATCCTTGTTCTCGTTGATGAGCTGCATAGCCAATTGAGCGAATAATCGACGATGAGTATAGCACATACGCATAGTTGTCTCGTCAATGTAAAGACCCTTCTGACTGAGGTTACCATACTTGAATCGAGTCATCATATTCTTGTAGCTGCGCTCTGTATCAAAGTTCTTGCAACCAGGAAGTACCTGTCCGTCACGGTTAGTTGTGAATGGAGTGATACGGTTAGCAAGACCCTCCTGAACGAAGTTGTCGCCAAGGTTCATGTAGTTCTCCTCTCCAACGGTAAGAGCAACATAGATAGGTCGCTTCCACTGGCACTGAGCAATCATCTCAAGCATCATAAGGTCACCCTTACCAAGTGCGCTCTTACCAGCGAGAGAGATAGTCATCTTGTCAGGAATAGAGTCGCTTGCCATAAGCATGCCGCTCTTCTTCACTGCTTCCTTGTCAATAGTTACATATACAGTATCGGTTGGAATGAAGTGCATATCCTTGTTCTTTGAGCGAACCCAGTACTTGAGGATATTCTTCAACTCGAATGGCTCGTCACCAAATTGGGCCTTAGCTGCCTTAGGATCCTGCTTGTAGAAGTCGAGAATCTGCTGTTTAGCCTCAGCATTGATCTCAACCCAGTCGTTTGTACCAGAACAGTAGTCGAGACGTGGCCATGTGATTGGCACAGAAGGTGAGTTATAGGCAGGACGCTTCATCTGGTCGATGTACCAGTCGGTCTGGAGATAGCTGAGGTTGCAGACACGGGCGTCTGTACCAACACCTTCAACTTCCTGGTTATACCAGAGTGGGAAGGTATCATTATCACCGTTTGTAAAGATGATAGGATTACTCTTCTCCTGGAGTGACATCAAATAGTTCTGACCGAAGTCACGGCAAGTATAGCGATTGCTGCGGTCGTGATCATCCCAAGTCTGTGAAGCCATCTGAATAGGAACCAGTAATGTGAGTACTGCAATAACAGCAGCAACAGCTGTTCCCTCAAGTTTGCAATAGCGCTTGAGTAGTTCGATAATAGCTGCAACACCCATACCGCACCAGATAGCAAAAGCATAGAACGAACCTGCATAGGCATAGTCACGCTCACGAGGCTGGCCAGGGGTCTGATTCAAATAGATAACGATAGCGAGACCAGTCATGAAGAACAGGAAGAATACAACCCAGAACTGCTGGATACCTTTCTTTCCACGGTATGCCTGCCAGAAAAGACCAATGATACCAAGAATCAAAGGCAGACAGTAGAACACGTTGTGTCCCTTGTT
>REGX01283589.1_pt1 | contig 10450 bp, 5 predicted proteins | sample 2276321 | NCBI WGS metagenome assembly REGX01 (sample SAMN08335021, study PRJNA423103) | bovine gut metagenome | biome: bovine gut metagenome; feature: rumen; material: feed digesta; isolation source: rumen digesta from from 15 high feed efficiency cows and 15 low feed... | host: Bos taurus ... | reverse complement strand
TTCTTCTTGTTCTTGTCCTCGACAACGCGATAGGTTTTGTTTTCAACCCAGTTCTGTTGCCACTTCTTTTCAATCTCTCTGAAGTTGTATTCCATTATATTTTATATTATTTTTAATTTTCTATTTACATTATAGTACGCGCCCGCGTAATATCCCGCAAAATTACTATAAAAAAACGAGATAACAAAATATTGACTTAAAATTCTATTTAAGATATTGTTTTGAATAGTAAAATAAATAAATCCTTCATCTATTTAAATAAGTGATTAATTATTAGAAGGTTATATATGGAGGAAAGTTTTATATTTTAAAATGATTGATATTATAGCTTGTTGATATAGTGTTTTAAGACCAAGATATATGTTTTTTAATTTGTGCAAGGCCACTGCACACTCTTTGCAATTAAGTTGCACACTCTGTGCAGAGGCTTTGCGCACTTCTCATTTATGCTTCATTAAAATATAATGATTAAATAATAATAAAAAAATAATGGTAAATAAAATATTTTGGTGGATTTACGAGTTATCTTGTAAGATACTATCCAATATTGTATACGATTCCATAGGTTTCGTCTTCAAAAATTTGGATATATTATTCGATTTGTGTACTTTTGCAATCGAAAAGACAAATTGAATTTTCATGTCTATAATTATAAAATTAGATCGAATTTGTGTGGAAGAGTAAGTCGTGAGACTTACTCTTTTTCGTTTACGTAAACGTTTTCGTCGCTTTTCAATACCTAAAGCATTCTTTCTAATTGATTTTTGGATTATCTTTGTTGTGATAAACCTAAGAATCAAATATATTCTAAAATGAAAAAAACTTTATTATTTGTTGCGATGTCGTTTTTTTCAGTTTTAGCAACTGAAGCTCAGACTAAGCAATCTGTAACTGTTAATGGGACAATGAAATCCCAAAATGTGAAACAATTAACTTTTAATGGCGACAATGTAGATATTACCTACTCTAATGGAACCAAGGAATCAGCAGACTTATCATATTTGTCTATTGATTTCGATTACTCTTCTGTAACCATTCCTTCTACTGTTACAGGAATTAATGCTTTAAATGATAATAGTAGAGCTAATAGAAATGACAATGTTTATAATATTGCTGGACAGAAAATTGGCAAGAAAAATAAAGGTGTCATAATTAAACAGGGAAAGAAGTATATTAAAAAGTAATCGATCATGAAGAATTATCTATTAGGTATATTTGCCTTGTTATTCTGCTGTATTTCTGGAATCAAGGCACAAACTACAGAAACTTTATCTGCTTCAGCTAAAACATTGACTGGAAGTAGTAATTGTACTATTACTGGTACTTTTAGTAGCAATCGAATTAAATTGGTAAAAAGTGGTGGCGCTTTTTCAATTACTGCTAAGGGAAATAATATAACAAAAATGGAATTTAGTTGGAGGGATAGTAAAACTCCTCAAAGTTTAACAGTAACTTCAGGAAGTTATGCATCTAATGTTTGGACAGGAGATGCACATGCTATCACTTTTACTAATAATACTACTACAGAGGTCGCTGTAATTCAGTTGGTAATTACTTATGGTACTTCAGCTTCATCAGATGATTCTCAGCAAGGTGGAACTTCTGATGATAATCAAGGTGAAACTACCCCATCCTCTCCTACTCAGACTGATACAATTAATTATTCTGTATCTCGCAATGTTCTTGCTAATCAGATGGTTCTGAGTCGTAATGCTGGATCTGTTTATTATAATACAACTGATATAAAATCAGTAGATGTCAATGATAATACAGGTACTATTACAGTAATGACTAATAAAGGAAATGATGTTTTCCATAAGTCTGTAAATAATTTAAGTTTTGCTAAAGCTGTTGATGATAGTGAAATTAAGAATGCTACTGTAAATATCACTGAAGCTAAAGGATGGTTTGAGTCTGTATATGCTAAATGGGAACTTACAAGTAATATTACGAACTATAACGTATATATAAAAGGTGGTCAATATAGTGATTATACAGCAGTTGATAAACAGCTCGTTCGTAAATATCCAACTTATGGTCGTGTTGACGTAGTTGGTTTGAAGACAGGTACTTATAGTTTGAAAGTAGTTCCTGTTTCAGCTGGAGTTGAAGGCAAAGCAAGCGAAGTAAGTAATCTTACAGTTCTGAATTATGATCGTACAGGATATGCTCATTTTAATCGTACAAAAGGTGTAGGAGCATACAATAATGATGGAACTTTAAAGGATAATGCAATCGTACTCTATGTTACTAATGACAATATAAATACAATTTCTTATTATATCGAAAATGGTGATAAGGCTAAGACTCCTCAGGTAGGTCTTGGCAAGATTCTTCAGGCTTTTGAGAAAAATAAGGAGACTCGCCCACTCGATATCCGATTTATTGGAGAAATCAAAGTGTCTGATACTAATTCAGACCAGTTAATGGGAGAAGCTAACTGTTTGAATTTAAAGGGTAAAGCATTTGGCGATGAGCAGAATATTACCTACGAGGGTATTGGCGATGATGCTACTATGAATGGTATTGGTTTCCGCTTCAATCGTGCTGGTAGCGTGGAAGTTCGTAATCTTGGTATTATGAATCAGGCTGATGATTGCTTTGAACTTACCCAGAGCAAGTATATGTGGATACACCATGTAGATATGTATTATGGTAATGCTGGTAGTGACAAAGACCAGGCTAAGGGTGATGGTTCTACTGATACAAAGAAAGGCTCAACTTGCCAGACATTTGCTTATAATCATTATTGGGATTGCGGTAAGGCAAGTTTGTGTGGACTTGATGGAGAATCTACTGAAGATTATATTACATATCATCATAACTGGTTTGATCATTCTGACTCTCGTCATCCACGTGTACGTGTAAAGACAGTCCATGTATATAATAACTATTACGATGGTAATGCAAAATATGGAGTAGGCTCAACATTAGGATCTAGTATCTTTGTAGAAGCTAATTACTATCGCAACTGTAAGTTCCCTATGATGATTTCTCTTCAGGGCAATGATGTATATGCAGGTACATCTAAGTATGATCCAGCTAATTACGGCACATTTAGTAAGGAAGCTGGTGGTATGATTAAGAGTTATAATAATAAGATAGTAGATACAAATAAAACTACTAGCTATTGGCCATATGGAGCTAGCAGTCTCCTTACCAAAGGTAATACAGTTACAGCTGCAAGTCTTGGTGTAGATACAAGTGTTCATTTTGATGCTTATGAGGTAACTGATCGTAATGCAAAAGTTCCTTCATCTGTTAAGTCTTTCAATGGATCAAATACTTACAATAACTTTGATACAGATAATACTAAAATCTATAGTTATACAGCAGATGCTCCTGAAATGGTACCTGAAATTGTTGAAGGTTATTGGGGTGCTGGTCGTTTGAATCATGGCGATGTAATTTGGAACTTCAGTGATGATGATGATAAAAACTATGATGTAGATGCTAGTATGAAATCAATGCTTCATAGCTACAAAACCACATTGGTAGGTTTCTTTGAATAATCTTATAAACTACTATAATTAAGGCGGGTCTCATTAGAGATTCGCCTTTTTTAATTATTACGATTTGCAGATTCCGATTTATTTTTATAATTTTGTAAGTCAAAATTAAAGGTTATGAATAAAGAAAAGGGACTCACACCAATGATGAAACAGTTCTTCGAGATGAAAGCAAAACATCCCGATGCATTAATGCTGTTTAGATGTGGCGATTTCTATGAAACATATTGCGAGGACGCTATAGAAGCATCCAAAATACTTGGTATTACTCTTACTCATCGTAATAATGGAGGAAATACTGGTAGTATGGAAATGGCGGGATTCCCTCATCATGCGCTAGATACATTTCTTCCAAAACTTATACGTGCAGGAAAGCGTGTTGCTATTTGTGATCAGCTTGAAGACCCAAAGAAAAAGCGTGAAGCTATCAAGGGCAAGAAAGGTTTGAGTGCAATGGATAAAATGGTAAAGCGAGGTATTACTGAATTAGTAACACCTGGTGTTGCCATGAGCGATAATGTATTGAATTACAAGGAAAACAACTTCCTTGCTGCTGTACATTTTGGAAAAGCATCCTGTGGTATCTCTTTCCTTGATATCTCTACTGGAGAATTTCTTACAGGAGAGGGTCCTTATGATTATGTAGAGAAGTTGATAGGCAATTTCTCACCAAAGGAAGTGCTTTACGATAGAGCTAAAAAGCAGGAATTTGAGAAATACTTTGGTACAAGACTATGTACCTTTGAACTTGATGATTGGGTATTTACTGACCAGACTGCCCGTCAAAAACTTCTGAAGCATTTTGGTACCAAGAATCTTAAAGGTTTTGGTGTTGAGCATCTGAAAAATGGAGTAGTGGCCAGTGGTGCAATCATGCAGTATCTGGAGATTACTCAGCATACTCATATCGGACATATTACTTCTTTATCACGAATAGAGGAGGAGAAGTATGTCAGAATGGATAATTTTACCATTCGTAGTCTTGAACTTCTGTCGCCTATGCAGGAAGATGGTAGTAGTTTGCTGAATGTAATCGATAATACTGTAACCCCAATGGGAAGTCGTATGCTTCGCAGATGGGTCGTATTTCCATTGAAGGATGTCCAGCCAATTAATCGTCGACTTGATATTGTTGAATATTTCTTCAAAGAGCCTGAGTTTAAGGAAATTGTAGATGAACAGTTGCATCGTATAGGCGATTTAGAGCGTATTATTTCAAAGGTAGCAGTTGGTAGGGTATCTCCTAGGGAGGTTGTTCAGTTAAAGGTAGCTCTTGAGGCTATTCAACCAGTAAAAACTGCTTGCTTATATGCTAAGAATGATGCCTTAAAGAGAATAGGAGAGCAGTTGAATCTTTGTGAAAGCTTAAAAGAGCGTATTGCCAAAGAGATACAGAATGATCCACCACAATTGGTCAATAAAGGTGATGTGATTGCTGATGGATATAACTCAGAACTTGATGATCTGCGAAATATTAGTCGTAATGGCAAGGAATATCTTTTGAAAATTCAAGAGGAAGAAACTGAAAAAACAGGTATTTCAAGTCTTAAGATAGGCTATAATAATGTCTTTGGCTATTACTTGGAGGTTCGAAATACCTATAAGGATAAAGTGCCTCAAGACTGGATAAGAAAGCAGACTCTGGCTCAGGCAGAGCGTTATATTACGCCAGAGCTGAAGGAATATGAAGAGAAAATTCTTGGTGCTGATGAAAAAATACTTGCTCTTGAGGCAAAACTTTTCTCTGAATTGATACAGGATATGCAGGAATTTATTCCTCAAATTCAGATAGATGCTAATCTTATTGCTCATCTTGACTGTTTACTGAGTTTTGCCAAGATATCTCAGCAGTTGCGATATGTAAGACCAGTAGTTGATGGTACGGATGTAATTGATATTAAGCAGGGTAGACATCCTGTTATTGAAACTCAATTACCAGTAGGAGAGAAGTATGTTCCAAATGACGTATATCTGGATACAGAAAAGCAGCAAATTATGATGATTACTGGTCCTAATATGGCCGGTAAATCAGCTCTGTTACGTCAAACTGCATTGATAGTACTCTTGGCTCAAGTAGGTTGTTTTGTGCCTGCAGAAAGCGCTAAAATTGGTTTGGTAGATAAGATATTTACTAGAGTAGGTGCTTCTGATAACATATCTTTGGGTGAATCTACCTTTATGGTTGAGATGACAGAGGCTGCCAATATTTTGAATAATGTAACTCCAAAATCGCTTGTATTATTTGATGAGTTAGGTCGTGGAACCAGTACTTATGATGGTATTAGTATTGCCTGGGCTATTGTAGAATATCTGCATGAAAAGACTCGTGCGAAGGCCAGAACTCTTTTTGCTACTCATTATCATGAACTTAATGAGATGGAGAAATTGTTCCCTCGTATTAAGAATTATAATGTAAGTGTCAAGGAAGTTGATGGAAAGGTTATCTTCCTTCGCAAACTTTCCAAAGGTGGTTCTGAACATTCTTTTGGTATTCATGTAGCCGAAATAGCAGGTATGCCAAGAAGTATTGTTAAGCGTGCCAACGTTATTTTGAAGCAATTAGAAGCTGATAACGAAGGAGTTGGCAATGCAGGTAAGCCTGTTACATCTAAGATAGATGATGGTCAGGAAGGTATGCAACTTAGTTTCTTCCAACTTGATGATCCTGTCTTGACTCAAATCAGAGATGAGATACTTGAACTGGATGTTAATAATTTAACCCCAGTAGAAGCCTTGAATAAATTGAATGATATCAAGAAAATATTAAAGGGTAGATAAAAATGAGGAGTAACTTAATTAGTTACTCCTTATTTTTTATATTGATTTTTTGCTTTCTGAATAATGATGCCAAATACTCCATAATCCAATAATGATAAATGGAATAGAAAGTATTTGTCCCATATCAATAGGAAGAACAGCCTCAAATGCTACTTGAATCTCCTTGGTATATTCTATAAAGAAGCGAGCGATGAAGATAGTAGTCAGGCATAATCCAAAATAAAGTCCTTTTCCTACGCTCTCTGGGCCTTTCTTCTTATAGACGGCATATATTAAGATAAATATCAAAAGATAGCATATAGCCTCATATAATTGTCCTGGATGGCGAGGATATCCATCATTTTTAGCAAAGATAAATGCCCATGGTACATCAGTTACTTTACCAATAATCTCACTATTCATCAGATTTCCAATTCTAATGAAGGTAGCACCAATAGCAGAACATATACCCATATTATCAAGTACAACCCATCCTGGTACTTTATATCTACGGCAATACAGAGCAATTGCTACTAGCATGCCAATTACACCTCCATGAGATGCAAGTCCTTGATATCCTGTGAATTTCCAAGAACCATCATCGAATCTATGAATAGGGATGACGATTTCTACTATAGATTGAAAATCCTTGAGCCATACTTCTGGTTCATAGAATAAGCAATGTCCTAATCTCGCTCCGACTAATATACCAAGGAAGATGTAAATAAAGAGAGGTTCAAACTGAGCATCAGTAAGTTTCTGCTCCTTATATAATTTCTTCATCAGAAGATATCCAAGAACTAGTCCAATCAGCCAGCATAAAGAATACCATCTTACGGCTAGTGGGCCAAATTGAAATAGTACAGGATCTGGATTCCAGACTATATAATTCAGTAAATTTGTCATAAGCATTTCCTCCCCATAAGAGGGGAGGCGAGTGGGGGATTATTATACATTGAATCTGAAGTGCATGATGTCGCCATCCTGAACTTCGTATTCCTTGCCTTCAATACCAAGTTTACCAGCTTCGCGTACTGCTGATTCTGAACCATACTTGATATAATCGTCGTACTTGATTACTTCAGCACGGATAAAGCCCTTTTCAAAGTCTGTATGGATTACTCCTGCACACTGAGGAGCCTTCCATCCCTTATGGAATGTCCATGCTTTAACCTCCATTTCTCCAGCTGTGATAAATGTCTGAAGATTAAGCAGATGATATGCTTTACGAATTAAGCGGTTTACACCACTTTCTTCAAGACCAAGTTCATCTAAGAACATCTTCTTGTCTTCGTATGTGTCAAGACCAGCGATATCCTCTTCTGTCTTTGCTGCGATTACCATAGCTTCTGCACCTTCTTCTGCAGCCATTTCCTCTACCTTCTTAGAGTACTCATTACCAGTTTTAGCGCTTGTTTCGTCTACATTAGCTACATAAAGTACTGGTTTGGTTGTAAGCAGGAATAAGTCGTGAGCAGCCTGCTGCTCTTCCTTACTGTCGAAAGTAACAGCTCGGGCATTCTTACCTTGTTCAAGTACCTCTTTATATGCCTCAAGTACAGTTACCATTACTTTGGCATCCTTATTACCTGAAGAGGCAATTTTCTGCTGCTTACTTAGCTGAGAATCAATAGTTTCAAGGTCCTTTAGCTGAAGCTCTGTATCGATAATGCTCTTATCCTCGTATGGATCTACAGGTGAACCGCCTTCGCGAACGATATTATCATCATCGAAGCAACGTATCACATGGATGATGGCATCACATTCACGAATATTGCCAAGGAATTTATTTCCAAGACCTTCACCCTTACTTGCACCTTTTACCAGACCTGCGATATCTACGATTTCACAAGTTGCAGGAACAATACGTCCAGGATGAACAATTTCTGCGAGTTTATTGAGACGCTCATCTGGAACTGTAATTACACCCAGATTAGGTTCAATTGTACAGAAAGGGAAGTTGGCTGCCTGCGCCTTAGCGCTTGACAGACAGTTGAATAGAGTAGACTTACCCACGTTTGGGAGACCTACTATACCACATTTTAATGCCATAATATCTTTAAACGTTTAAATTTCTGACTGCAAAATTACAATTAAAATTCGGATATACCAAATTAATGTGCTTCTAACCAGTTATTTCCCCATCCTGCATCGGCAATAAGAGGTACTTTTAGCTGATAAGCACTTTGCATTTCTTCTATTACAATTTTCTCAACGATATCCTTTTCTTCTGGATATACAGAGAAGTTCAATTCGTCGTGTACCTGAAGTATCATTTTAGACTTGATGTTCTCCTCCTTAAATCTCTTCCAGATACGTACCATTGCTATCTTAATAATATCTGCCTCTGATCCTTGAATAGGAGCATTGATGGCATTTCGCTCTGCAAAGCCTCTTACAGTAGCATTATGACTCTTAATATCAGGTAGATAGCGTCGGCGATGGAATATTGTTTCAGCATATCCATTCTTACGTGCTATTTCTTTAGCATCTTCCATATACTGCTTTACTTTTGGGAATGTCTTGAAATAGCCGTCGATGATCTCTTTTGCTTCTCCATTTGGAATTTCCATACGCTGAGCTAAACCATAAGTTGTAATGCCATAGATGATACCAAAGTTGGCTTGTTTTGCTTTCTTTCGTTGGCTATCTGATACTTCATCCATCTCTTCTTTCCATATTTTTGCTGCTGTAGCTCTATGGATATCAAAGCCTTCATTGAAGGCTTCAATCATGTTGTCATCTTCTGACAGATGGGCCATGATGCGAAGTTCTATCTGTGAATAATCGGCCGAAAAGAACAAACATCCTGGTTCTGGTATAAAACACTTTCTGATTTCTTTTCCATCGTCAGTTCTTACAGGAATATTCTGAAGGTTTGGATCACTTGATGATAGTCTTCCTGTAGCTGTAAGAGCTTGATTGAAAGATGTATGAATATGTCCTGTCTTTGGATTTATAAGTTTTGGAAGGGCATCAATATATGTACTCAATAGTTTCTTCATTCCTCTGTAATCAAGAATGTATTCTACTATCGGATTTTTTGACTTTAATGTTTGTAATACTTCTTCAGAAGTTACATATTGACCAGTGCGAGTTTTCTTAGGTTTATCCATGATTTGCATTTTGCCGAAAAGGATATCGCCTACCTGTTTTGGTGATGATATGTTGAATTCCTCACCTGCTTCCTGGTATATCTTCTGCTCATATTCATTCATTCTCTTTGTGAATATTTCAGAAGTTTCTTTTAAAGCATCAGTATCAAGTCTTACTCCATTGAGTTCCATTTCTGCAAGAACAGGGATAAGTGGCATCTCTATATTCCAGAAAAGATCTTCAACATCGTTCTCTTTTAATTTTGGTTCAAGTACATGATATAGTTTCAAAGTTACATCTGCATCTTCTGAAGCATATTCGTATACTTCTTTTGGATCAAGGTCTCTCATAGATTTCTGATTTTTTCCTTTTGGGCCAATCAGCTCTTCTATGTGTACAGTTTGATAATGCAAATATACCTCAGCCAGATAATCCATGTTGTGATGAAGTTCAGGCTGAAGAACATAATGAGCAATCATTGTATCAAACATTTTACCTTGAATGTTGATATCATAATTTCTCAATACTTCATAATCGTATTTGATATTCTGTCCAATTTTCAAAATTTTGGCTTCTTCGTATAGTGGTTTGAAAATTGATACAATTTTTAATGCTTCTTTACGATTTGACGGGATAGGTACATAATATGCTTGATTTTCCTCTACTGAAAAGCTCAAACCTACCAATTCTGCCTCAATTGGGTAGGTAGAAGTCGTTTCTGTATCTAGACTAAGAATATTCTTTGTCCTTAAAAAGTCACAAAGAACTTGCATTTTCTCTTGATTATCAACTAATTCGTATTTATGAGAGATAGTTTTTATGCTCTCAAAATTTGAATTTTCAGTTGTTTCTTGTCCATTGTCTTCATTTACAGCAAATAGATCGAGCTGTTGATTTGCAGTTTTTTGTTTTGATTCAGATTTTTTAAGAATTCTATCTTTGAAGGTTTTAAATTCTAATTCTGTGAAGATTTCGTTAAGTTTATCTTCATCGGCAGCTTCAACTTTCAAATCTTCTAATTTGAAATTTTCTATTGGCACATCAGTTTTGATTGTTGCCAGAAAATAACTCATCTTAATATCCTCAAT
>REGX01133144.1_pt1 | contig 10483 bp, 10 predicted proteins | sample 2276321 | NCBI WGS metagenome assembly REGX01 (sample SAMN08335021, study PRJNA423103) | bovine gut metagenome | biome: bovine gut metagenome; feature: rumen; material: feed digesta; isolation source: rumen digesta from from 15 high feed efficiency cows and 15 low feed... | host: Bos taurus ... | reverse complement strand
TGGAAGATGCCCTTGTCGCCTTGCATGAGCAGGAAATTAGTGTTGTCGTTGAGACCCAGTTCATAGAATCCCCTGCCATTGTTCACTTGCGTGGCCTGCAAAACAAAGAACTGGTCATAAGCGGCGCGTGTAGCCTTGAGGTGGAAGACCGAGTCCACGATGTCATGGCCTTTCTTGATGCGCTCTTTGCGCTCCTTTTTTGTTTCATTGGCTGGGATGGGCTTTGTTTCTTCAATGACATACACATCGTCGGTATAGTCCTGAGCTAGCGCGATACTAGGTAAGGCAATCATTGTTGCCAGTAGCATTGTTAAGAAAAAATTAATCCGTTTCATAGCAAGATGTTTTATTGTTAGTTGTTGGAAATTTACACTATATAAACGCACAAACCTTGAAAATACTGCATCAAATTAGTGTTTTTTTTATATTTTTGCCCAAAATATTATGAAATACCTTTTTTGAATAATGACTAACAATTTTAAGATTTCATGGCCAACTAAGGTTTTGATACTAGTTGGAATGATGCTGGTGGCACTATTTGTGGTAGCACTATCGGCAGCCCTTGTTTTTGGAATTAACAATACCGGCAAGGTGGCGCAAGTGATAACAATGGTGTTACAAAATATTATAGTCTTTATAGTCCCTGTAGTCGTTTTGGCGAGTTTGTGCTTTAAGTGGGAAAAAAGTCCTGTGGCAAGCACCATGTGGATGCGACACTCGCCTTCAATGCGCAGCATTGCGCTGGTGGTGCTCACCTATGTGGCGTCATTGCCATTGATGAACTATCTCGTAGACTGGAATGAGCACATCAAGCTGCCGGCGTCGTTGCATGATATTGAACAACAACTGAGGGCGCTTGAAGACTCGGCGCAGCTTGTCACGCAGGGTTTGCTTAACACCACCTCATGGGTTGAGATGCTGTTTATGGTGCTAGTGGTGGGAGTGCTCACTGGCTTGGGCGAGGAAATCTTCTTCCGTGCCGGCTTGCTTGGCTCAATGCACAGCGGGCGTGTAAATCGTCATGTGGCAGTGTGGACTGTTGCGCTAATTTTCAGTGCGTTCCACATGCAATTCTACGGTTTTGTGCCACGCTTGTTGCTAGGAGCCTGGTTTGGCTACCTGATGCTGTGGAGTGGCGACGTGTGGACTCCTGTCATTGCCCATGCGCTCAACAATAGCATGGTGGTGATAGCGACATTCTTGGGTAATAACCACTACATCGATGAGAATGTCATCAACCACTTGGGAGTTCCACAGGCTGGTGCTACACCATGGCTGGCTATTGCAAGTGCCGTGGCTACAGCTCTAATTATCGCAATTTTTATGCTCAAAAAATCTACACAAAAAATCAATAAATCATGAAACATTTTCTATTATTTATAGTGGCTGCTGTAGCATTGAGTGCTGGAGCGCAAGAGGTGATTTGTCATCGTGGTTACTGGGATGTGGAAGGCTCGGCACAAAATTCCATTCGATCGCTAGTCAAGGCCGATTCTATAGGAGCTTGGGGCTCGGAGTTTGACGTGTGGATGACTGCCGATGGCGTGCTTGTGGTAAATCATGACGAGAGCTATGGTGGCGTGGTGATTGAGACTGCCAAGTGGAAGGACTTGAAGAATATGCGTCTTGCCAACGGTGAGAAATTGCCCACTCTCAAGGAGATGCTCAACTGTGGCAAGAAGCTCAAGACACGCCTCATCCTGGAACTTAAACCGCACTCTAATAAGATGCACGAGGCCGAGGCCGCTCGCCGTGCGGTGAAAATGGTTAGAAAATTAAAACTCACCGACCGTGTTGAGTACATCACTTTCTCTTATCAAGCCGTTAAAGTGTTAAAGACACTTGTCAACCCCGGTATTCCCATCTATTACCTCAACGGCGACATGTCGCCACGGCAACTCAGTGAATTGCACATCGCGGGCATTGATTACAGCATAGGCACCATGCGCAAGAATCCAGAGTGGATAGATGAGGCTCACTCGCTAGGCATGAAGGTGAACGTGTGGACAGTAAATAGCGAGCGCGACATGGATTGGTGTATTAACTATGGCGTGGACTTTATCACTACTAATGACCCGTTGCTGTTGCAGAGAAAGCTAAAACGCTAATTACTAGTTGTTGCATTTGTTCCCGCTTTTGTTTAACAATCTCTAAAAATAATGGGTTTTGCTTTTCAAAGCCGATTGTTTTTATTACTTTTGCAAGTTAATTTATAAATATGCATTTTTATGGGACTTACAAAGTCGCTAGAGAAATTTGGCTCTTATTGCATGCTCATGTGGCGTAGCATTGGCATTCCCGACAAATGGCGGGAATTCTTCAAGCGCTATATGGCTGAGATATATAAGCTGGGAATTGACTCCATACCGCTCATCCTCATTGTCTCGCTGTTTATAGGTGCCCTGTGCACGCTTCTCATCAAGCTAAACATCAGCAATCCGTTGTTGCCACGCTACACGGTGGGACTCACCACGCGTGAAATTATCTTGCTCGAATTTTCTTCTTCAATCCTGTGCTTGATTTTATCGGGCAAGATAGGTAGTAATATCGCCAGTGAGATTGGGACCATGCGTGTGACCGAGCAGATTGATGCGCTCGATATTATGGGTATCAATAGTGCCAATTTCTTAATCATGCCCAAGATTACCGGTCTAGTGACGATTATGCCTTTCCTTGTGATAATTTGTATGGTGACCAGCCTCTTTGGTGGGTGGTTAATTTGTGTGCTCACACAGATAATTGATACCGATACCTATATTTATGGTATACAAACCCTCTTCATAGAGTGGTATGTGTGGTTTGCGTTGATTAAGTCACTATTCTTTGCTTTCATCATTTCGAGTATATCATCGTTCTATGGCTACACCGTGAAGGGTGGCTCTATCGAGGTGGGTCAAGCAAGCACCGATGCCGTGGTGATGAGTAACATCATGATCCTGCTCACCGATGTGGTGCTGACTAAACTGCTAATGATGTGATTTCTTTTAAAAACTGAATGCAATAATCAATTATGATAGAGGTAAGAAACGTTGAAAAATCGTTTGACGACGTGGGAGGGCGCCGGCAGGTGCTCTTTGGCATTAATGCTAAGTTCTACGATGGCAAGGTGAACTTGATTATAGGACAGAGTGGCTCGGGTAAAACAGTGCTGGTCAAGAACCTGGTGGGGCTTTTCCAGCCCGATAGTGGCGAAATCCTTTACGATGGTCGCGATATCACTCACATGGACGATAAGCAACGCAAGCAGTTGCGCAAGGAGATAGGTATGCTCTTTCAGGGTTCGGCGCTCTTCGATAGCGAGACGGTGATGGGAAACGTCATCTTCCCACTCAAGATGTTCTCAAAGATGAGCCCTGCCGAGCAGCGAGAGCGAGCTCAGTTTTGTATCGACCGTGTGAACCTCACCGGCAGTGAAAATAAGTATCCTAGCGAGCTAAGTGGTGGTATGCAAAAACGTTGCGCCATTGCCCGTGCTATATCGTTAAACCCCAAGTACCTATTCTGTGATGAGCCCAACTCGGGTCTAGACCCCAAGACGTCGCTCGTGATAGATGATTTGCTCATGGATATAACTCACGAGTTTGGCATCACTACTATCATCAACACTCACGACATGAACTCGGTGATGGGAATTGGTGAGAATATTGTTTTCATCTATAAGGGTCATGTGGGATGGATTGGCAACAAGGATGAAATCTACAACGTCGACAATGAGCATCTCAACAGCTTTGTCTATGCCACCGACCTCTTTGCCGATGTGCGCAAGTATCGCCTTGAACATGGCTACAGTCGCACCCGAAACATCGATAATAAATAATTGATATTATCATATTATTAATTCATTCATTTTTTTAACCATTAAATAATTTCCTAATGAAAACAAAATTTTTTGCGTTGATGCTTATGCTGGCTAGTGTTGTAGCTGTGCAAGCACAGAGTTTAACAGGTAAAGTGTGGGCAGCCGACATGTCAACTAAAGAAACACCTAACACACACTTCTTGATGGGGTTTGAGGAAAATGGAACCTCTTATATGAGTATTTTGTCGGGACAAGAGGTTGATAAGGGCGTAACACTCAATATCACGCTCATTGTACCTGGCACTTTCACTCACAATGGCAATAAGCTAACGATGAAAACCGAGAAATCAAAGGCCGAACTCGACTTCGACTTAGATATTCCTGGAGCTCCCGAGGCTAATAAAAAAATGATAAAGAACATGCTAATGGGGGAGATAGAAAAGCAGAAGCCAGAGATGATTAAAGAAATGGTTAGTGAGCTACCAAAATTGGATAATGCCACAATCAAGAGCCTTACCGCCACCGAGCTTGTCCTCGTGGATAGCGCAGGTGCTGAATTGAAATTTGCTGCTGTCGATGACAAGTAACGTTAGGACTAAGACTTTCTAAGAAATTGAAACAGGGTGTGTCAGGTTAAAATCCAATGACACACCCTGTTTGATATTTTTTAGGGGATGTATTATTCGTTTTCTCGTCTCATGCGAGTGGCGACAATTTCGAGCATTTGGCAGTTGAGTTCACGACTGGTATCAAGCACATCCCAAATCCCGTCTTCACTTAGCACTCCGCATTTCAGGTCGCTAGGCAATCGACCGGCTTCACTATCGGCAAAATCTTTTTCCCATTCATCGCTTACCAAGTAGTCGTCAATAATCTCAAGCGACTCTTGGGCCTCGGTATAGAGGTCAAGGGCATCGTTCAGGGCCTTCACGGCAGCCGTGGCCTTATTGAGATGCTCCTCCATTGTTTTAATTCGTTCTATTTGTTCCATATTAAATTGGGGTTTATAATTGGGTTATCGTTTTGCTAGAGAAGTCAAGATTGAGAATTATTACAGTATTTCCTTTTTGAGCGTCATGTTTTTTCAAACCCTCCAGGCATTGCTTGAACTGCTGGCGAGAACTACTGGCAAGAAATGCTTCTTTTACTTTATTATAATGGTCGCTGGTGGTGACACACAGTGGCGTGGGTACGTAGCGAGTGTTGCCAAGTTCGCGGTCAAATGGCTCAATCGACAATAGTTTATTATCGTCGGTGATGGTTGTGATGTGATTAATATATTCCTTGCCACTGGTCAAGATGGTGTAGTTAGAGATGAAGCGCTTCATGTTATCTGTCTACTGGCTTGGGCGGCACATGGGCGCCATTGGGGTTTGTTATTCGTTCGCGGCTAGGAATCACGCTTTTGTTAAGTCCGGGCTTGGGTTGAAAAGTTTTCACCGAGGGGCGGTTGGGCGACAAGGGACGCCCAGCAACTTTCTTGGCTTGTGACGGCAAGCCTGGAAAACTATCGTTGCGGTTGGTTTCGTTAGCTGTGTTATTTATTTCTTGATTGTCATCTTGCCCGTTGTTGGCATTATTGAGCACAGCTTTGGGGCCGGCAATGCGCTGGACTGCAATCATGTTATATCGTGTGCGGTCAAGATGGGTGCGCAACAAGTAAATGCTGTCCACAAAAGTCACATTGTGGGCATTGACGCCACATCTAATAAAGCCATATATGCGCTTAACCGTGCGTGTGGTATCGGTTTGAAGGGTGAAGCTTGTCCATCCAGTGGTGCTCGCGGTGCGATTGACATAGGTTGTAGCACCATCAGCATAGTCGATGGCTAGCATTACCTTAGTGGAATTACCGCTAGTGCTCAGCATCTTAAAGTTAAGTGAATACATGTCGCCCTTGCGCGACTCGCGGTCGGGGGAGTAATCCCATGTGATGTAGCCTCCACACGCCATAGCACTGGTTAGCATCCATTGCTGTGGCTCTTTCCAAAGGTTGGCGCTATCGCCCTCGGTTGGGAACACTCGCCTTTGTCCTTGCTGTTGCATGCCTGGCATCATGGGGCCTACAGTGGTATTATTGGTGCTACCGTTGCCTGAATCATGTTTTACGTTAGCTTCTTTCTCAAGCAGGGCTAGTGCCTTGTCGCTCACCTCGGCATAGATTTTCAAGTTGTGGGCATACCACACCAGCGATGAGTCATACATTGCAAGGTCGGCATCATATTTTCCTAATATTGACTGCTTGAGGGCTAGCTTTGATGAGTCGTCGGGGAACATATTGGGGTTTTGCTCAATCAATGCATTAGCCTTGGCTATCTCAGCAATAACGTGAGCCATGTCGCTTTCCTTAATCACACCATCAGGTGCCTTGTCGCACCCCACTATAATGAGTGTTGCGGCAAGCATGGTAAGCAGTATGGCCCTTGTATGTTTCATTTATTTTTCAGTCGCGTTTTTGTTGGTCTCTCCTTCCTCACTGGCTTCTTCTTTCTTTTTCTTGTCGCCGGCGAGATACTTGCTGTAGAATAGTATCATCACGATGATGCTGGTGGTGAGGCAAGCATCGGCAACATTAAAGATGGGTTGGAAAAAAAGAAAATGTTCACCTCCCACTCCAGGCATCCACTGGGGCCAGTCCCACTCGCACAACGGGAAGTAGAGCATGTCCACTACCTTGCCGTTAAATAGCGAGGCATAGCCACCCTCGCTGGGGAGAAATTGTGCTACTTGTGGTGCGATGGGGTCGTTGAAAAGCTGGCCATAGGCGACACAGTCAATTACGTTGCCAATGGCACCGGCAGTGATAAATGCAACGCATGCCACAAAACCGCGTGGCAAGTCGGTACGGCTCCTAATCTTGTAAAGGTAGTAGATAAAGAGTGCCGAGAAGATGATGCGAAGCCACGTGAGCACTGTTTTGCTGCCCAGTTCCATGCCAAAAGCCATCCCATTGTTCTCAATGAACAATATCTTGAACCATGACGCCACATCTACCTGTTCACCATAGTAGAAATGAGTCTTGACCCAGATTTTAGTGGCTTGGTCAATGATGATGGCTACGACAATGATGATTGTTGCTAGCCATCCGTTAGATATTTTTTTCATTTGCCGTTATTGTGTAGCAATAATGAGGGTGTGTGTGGCGCGTGATTACTGTTTCTTGCGCTGTTGTTCAATCTCTTTTCCTTCGACCGAGAGGGTTGCGTGGGGGACTGCCAGCAAGCGACCCTTGGGAATGAGCTTGCCAGTGACGCGGCACACACCGTAGGTCTTGTTCTCAATGCGCACGAGCGCTGCCTGCAGTTTCTTGATGAAGTCTTGCTGGCGAGCTGCACGCTGGCTTGCCTCTTCTTGCTCTTGAGTGTTGGCACCCTCTTCAAGCATGTTAAAGCTGTTTCTCGACTCGTCGGCCTGAAGCTTAGCCATTAGTTGATCATAGCTCTTTTTTGCAACCTCGATTTTTTCAAGAATCAGAGTCTTAAACTCTTGTAATTCCTCATCGCTGTAACGGGTCTTTTCTTGTTCTGTTGCCATAATATCAATGAATTACAGTGTTATCGAATTAAAGACCTTAGCACCATTTTATCACTGATGCTAAGGTCCGGGTTATTATGATTTATGCTTTTTCTACCTTGACGTTAAGTGTCCATCCGTCCATGTCAAGTTCAATGGCATAGGCACCTTCCACTGGCTCAACATTGATTGCTACAGCAAGCACTTGGTGAGCTATGTAGTCGCCAAAGCTGGCTACGGCATCGTTAATGCGCTCATCGGGATTGATGATGACACGCACCTTGTCGGTGATGTCGAAATTCTTGCTCTTGCGCACATTCTGGATGCGGTTCACGAGCTCTCGTGCCATGCCTTCGCGACGAAGCTCGTCGGTAACGGTGATGTCGAGTGCCACGGTGAGGTTCCCCTCGTTAGAAACGAGCCAGCCGGGAATATCCTCGCTGATGATTTCAACGTCGGCAGTCTCTACCACAGCTTCCTGGTCGCCCACCATGAGCTTAATGGAGCCCTCTTGTTCTAGTTGGAGGATATCGGCTTGGGGCATTGTGGTGAGCTGTGCTGCCAGAGCCTTCATGATTTTGCCATATTTAGGGCCAAGCTTCTTGAAGTCGGGTTTTACTTTCTTAACTAGTATACCCTCATCATTGCCCACAAATTTGATGCTCTTAACATTTACCTCACTGGTGATGAGATCGCTAACGGCTTCGATAGCCGCGCGTTGAGCGTCATCGGCAACGGGAATCATGATTGAAGTGAGTGGCTGGCGCACTTTCAAGTTTTTCTTGCGGCGCAGAGCAAGAACCATTGATGTTACCTTCTGGGCTATTGCCATGCGGTGCTCAAGTGCACTGTCAATCACGCTCTCGTCGGCAGTGGGATACATTGCCAGGTGTACCGATGTTGTGCTACCGGTAAGGTCACGATAGAGCATGTCGCTATAGAATGGCGATACTGGAGCCATGAGGCGTGCGATGGTTTCAAGGCACTGATACAGAGTTTGGTAAGCAGCCAGTTTGTCATCGTTCATCTCTCCGCCCCAGAAGCGCTTGCGGTTCAATCGCACGTACCAGTTACTCAAGTTCTCGCTTACAAACTCACTGATGGCTCGAGTGGCTCGAGTGGGCTCGTAGTCGTTAAACTGCTCGGTAACTTCCTTAACAAGTGAGTTGAGCAACGAGATAATCCAGCGGTCAATTTCTGAACGTTTCTCGATGGGTACTTGAGCAGTAGTAGGATCGAAACCGTCGACGTTAGCATAGAGTGCAAAGAATGAGTAGGTATTGTAGAGTGTGCCAAAGAACTTACGGCTCACTTCCTCAACGCCAGCGGTGTCAAACTTGAGGTTTTCCCATGGCGATGAGTTGCTAATCATGTACCAGCGCAGTGGGTCGGTGCCGTATTTCTCGATGGTTGAGAATGGGTCAACGGCATTGCCCAAGCGCTTACTCATCTTGTTGCCGTTCTTGTCGAGAACGAGACCGTTGGATATCAAGCCCTTATAGGCCACGCTGTCAAATACCATTGTGGCAATGGCATGCAAGGTGAAGAACCATCCGCGAGTTTGGTCCACGCCCTCGGCGATGAAGTCGGCAGGATAGAATTTGCGCTCGTCAACGAGTTCTTTGTTCTCAAACGGGTAGTGCAACTGAGCATAGGGCATTGCACCACTGTCAAACCACACGTCGATCAAGTCAAGCTCGCGCTTCATGGGTTTGCCGGTGTCGCTCACCAGTGTGATGTAGTCAACATAGGGGCGATGAATGTCTATCTTGTTGTAGTTTTCCTCGCTGTAGTCACCAGGAACGAAGCCTTTCTCCTTGAGTGGATTACCTCCCATCACGCCTGCTGCGACAGCTTTTTCAATCTCGTTGTAAAGTTCCTCAATACTACCTATGCACTTCTCCTCTCCATCGTCATTTCGCCAGATGGGCAGTGGAGTGCCCCAGTAGCGGCTGCGGCTCAGGTTCCAGTCATTGAGGTTCTCAAGCCACTTCCCAAAGCGGCCTGTGCCGGTGTGCTCGGGTTTCCACTTGATGGTCTTGTTAAGTTCCACCATGCGGTCTTTGCAAGCGGTGGAGCGAATGAACCAGCTATCAAGGGGATAGTAGAGCACTGGTTTGTCGGTGCGCCAGCAGTGGGGATAGTTGTGCACGTGTTTCTCAATCTTGAAAGCGGTGCCCATCTGCTTCATGCGGATGCACATGTAGATGTTCAGGTCCTCGGCCTTGCTGGCTGCCACCTCGTCATACTTGCCATTAACAGTGAACTTGGGGTCGTAGGCGTTCTTTACCCATGCTCCGGCATATTCCTTATAGAGTTCAACATCAACGAAGTTCTTAACGAAGTCCTCGTCTAGGTCCTCGAGCAGGTAGTACTTGCCAGTGAGGTCAACCATGGGGCGAGTCTCCATCTTCTTGTTTATCATGTAGAGCGCTGGAATGCCGGCGGCGTGAGCCACATTAGCATCGTCGGCACCAAAGGTAGGAGCGATGTGAACGATACCGGTACCATCCTCGGTGGTGACATAATCGCCGGGAATAACGCGGAAACCATTGTCGTTGCCCACAATCTTGTCGTCGATCTTATCGACAGGTTTTACCCATGGGAATAGCTGTTTGTACTTGATGTCAAGCAAGTCGGTGCCCTTGAACTCAGCGATAATCTTATAGGGGATAATCTTGTCGCCGGCATTGTATTCGTCGAGGGGCATGTTGGCACCCTCGGGCTTGAAATAGGCATCAACACGAGCCTTTGCCATGAGGTAGATGGCAGGTGTGCCATTATAGGGGTTGTAGCTCTCAAGAGCAACATAGTCAATCTTGGGACCTACACACAGCGCAGTGTTGCTGGGCAAAGTCCATGGCGTAGTGGTCCATGCCAGGATGCAAAGGTTGTCGCGGAATTTCTCGTCGGCGGCAGCCTTGATAGCCTCAAGCACCTTGTGACCGTTGTCCACGATGCTGAACTGAGCGGTCACGGTTTGGTCCTTAACGTCGCGGTAGCAACCGGGCTGGTTGAGCTCATGCGAACTCAAGCCTGTGCCAGCGGCTGGCGAGTAGGGCTGAATGGTATAGCCTTTATAGAGCAACCCCTTGTTGTAGAGCTGCTTCAGGAGCCACCATAGCGACTCGATGTAGCTGTTCTTGTAAGTGATGTAGGGGTCTTTCATAT
>REGX01307147.1_pt1 | contig 10501 bp, 6 predicted proteins | sample 2276321 | NCBI WGS metagenome assembly REGX01 (sample SAMN08335021, study PRJNA423103) | bovine gut metagenome | biome: bovine gut metagenome; feature: rumen; material: feed digesta; isolation source: rumen digesta from from 15 high feed efficiency cows and 15 low feed... | host: Bos taurus ... | reverse complement strand
TGAAACTCTGAATTGATCTTTATGTATGTAATAAATATAAAAATGCGGAATATTAACTTTATAGTGATGCAAATATAAGCCATAAGCATAATTTCATAGTGGCATTTTCTATCTTTTCGGGTGGAAAATTCAACAGAATAGTATGAATTTCACATTGATTTGCAAAAAGTTTGGCGATTTTAAGAAAAAATTGTAACTTTGCGCTCGAATTAACATAGTAATTCACCTCGGGGTGCTACCACAATTGTGGATGCTGAGATGAAACCCGCTGAACCTATCGAACGGATAATGCCGTTTAGGGACCAATTTCAACGAAAAAGAATTCATTGCCCTGCAGATGATTGCTGCGAATTGTACGAATACGTTATATCATACCCTCTCCTCGCGACGAGAAGAGAAAGTATAGGCAAAAAGATTGAAAATGAAGAAAAATTTTGTTCTTATGGCTGCTTTCATCGCTGCTATTAGTGCGAATGCTGCCAATCCAGAAAAACTAGACACCCTCAAAACTTATGAGTTGCAAGGTGTGCAGGTAAATTCTACTCGTGCCACAAACATTACTCCTGTGGCTTACAAAGACCTCAATCAGGCTGAAATCAAGAAGGTGAACTTTGGACAGGATGTCCCTTATCTCCTCTCACTTACTCCTTCAGTAACTACAACTTCTGATGCAGGTAATGGAATCGGCTATACCTCCATCCGCGTGCGTGGAGTCGACCCTAGCCGTGTAAATATCACTGCCAATGGCATCCCAATGAACGATGCCGAGAGCAATCAGGTGTATTGGGTAAATATGGGCGATTTCGCCTCTTCGGTGCAGAGTATGCAGCTGCAAAGAGGTGCTGGAACTTCCACCAATGGTTCGGGCGCTTTTGGTGCTTCTCTCAATATGCAAACCGAGAATATCGGCAATATCCCATACCTCGGACTCGACCTCTCGGGTGGCTCCTATTATTCGCATAAGGAGACCCTCCGCTTCGGAACAGGTATCCTTGGCGACCATTGGGGCATTCAGGGCCGTCTCTCGAATATCGGCTCCAAGGGCTATCTCTATAGAGCTTCCACAAAACTGAACAGCTATTTCCTGCAGGGTGGCTATTTCAGCGACAACACGATGGTGAAACTCATCACCTGGAATGGTATCGAGGAAACTTATCACGCTTGGAACTATACCTCTAAATATGAACAGAGCCTTTATGGTCGTCGATATAATTCTTGTGGAGAATATTACGATGAGCAGGGTAATGTGCATTATTATAAGGACCAGACCGATAACTATCATCAGCAGAACTATCAGCTCATCTGGAACCAGATTCTATCTAACCATCTGAATATCAACGCTGCTCTGCACTATACAAGAGGCGATGGATATTATGATGAGTACAAGGTAAACAAGAATCTGCAGGACTATGGCTTGAGCAAGGATAAATATAAGACCGACCTCACCCGACAGAAGAAGATGGGCAATGATTTCTATGGATTTGTTGCTTCGGCCAACTACTCGCTCGATAACTTCAAGGCTATCCTTGGTGGTGGCTGGAATAAATATGATGGCGACCATTGGGGAAATGTGAAATGGGTGAAGAATCCTGTTGAGACTTTCTACCCTGGCTATGAATATTATCGCAACAATGCCCAAAAGACCGACTATAATGTATATGGTAAGGTAAATTGGGAGTTCATGAAGGGTCTGAATGCTTTCGTCGACTTGCAATATCGCCATGTAGGCTATCGCATGCAGGATCCTGAGGATGATGCATGGGCCGACAAGAGTGGCAACTATGTTATCAACGAGAAGTTCGATTTCTTTAATCCAAAGGCAGGTCTGACTTATCAGATCAACGACAATAGTCATGCTTATCTCAGCTATTCTATCAGTCATAAGGAGCCAACCCGCAACGACTATCAGGATAACTACGTGAGAAATCTGCAGGCAGAGAAATTGCAGGATTATGAACTCGGCTACAAATATCAGAGCGAGAAATTCTCGGCAGGTGCCAACCTCTATTATATGTACTACAACCATCAGTATGTGCTTACAGGTGAGTTGAACGATATCGGCGAGATGATTGCCAGCAACGATAATTCGGGTAAAAGCTATCGCACAGGTATCGAGTTGGAGGCTGCCTGGAAGCCAGTAGATTGGTTCCGCTGGGATATCAATGCCACCTTCGCAAAGGCAATGAACAAGAACTGGACACTCGAGGCAGATAAGCTCGACGAGCAAGGCAACTTCGTTTACTATACAGATGCTGAAACCCAAAAGAAATATAAAGTGAAGGAAACCGTGGAAATGGGCGAAACTCATACCACTTTCTCACCGGATGTTATCCTCAACAACATCTTCACTTTCACCTATAAAGGCTTCAATGCCAGCATTCAGAGCCAGTATGTTGGCGAGCAATATCTTGTAAACACCAACTGCAAAAGCTATACTTCCGAAAACGATGTAGTGAACATGATGCTCGATGCGCATTTCGTTACCAACCTTGACTTGAGCTATAAGTTCGGCTTGAAGCAATTCGGAATAAAGGATGCAACTATCGGCATCAGCCTTTACAACCTGTTCAGTAAAAAATATGACAATAATGGATGGGCTGCACCAGAATACAAGGTGGACAAGAATGGACAAGTAAGCGCCTATACCGAGGGCGACCTCTATGAGGCAGGCTTCGCACCATCAGCACCTTTCAACTGCATGGCTCACCTCAGCATCAACTTCTAATAGATGGATTCATTCTTCTCGACCTACTGGCTCGATATACTTGGCACAATGATAGGCTTTGTGTATATCTACCAGGAATATAAGGCACAAATCGGACTATGGATTACAGGCATTATTATGCCTGTAGTCTATATGTTCGTTTATATAAACGCAGGCTTGTATGCCGATTTCGCCATGCAAGTTTACTATGCAGTAGCGGCAATCTACGGCTTCATAGAATGGTATCTGCGAAAGACTCCAGAAGCTATCGAGGAAGGAGGCGAAGTGACCACCATCGAAAAAGAACTTCCCATCACCCACTATCCCAAGCGTACCCTCTATTATTCACTCCTCACCTTTCTGGTGATGTGGGGAGTTATCTATCTGCTACTCATAAAATTTACAAACTCCACAGTTCCCGTAGCCGATTCCTTCGGCAATGCCCTAAGTTTCATCGGTTTGTGGGCACTATCCCGCAAATACATCGAGCAATGGTGGATATGGATGGTGGTGGATACAGAACTCAGTATTCTCTATTTCTATAAGGGGATTCCATTCACCTCAGGACTCTATGCCGCCTATGTCGTCATCTGCTTCTTCGGCTATATGAAGTGGAAGAAGATGATGCAAGAACAATAACAAGCTACGATGAAAAAGATAAATATCATAACAAAAAATTCTCATTTCGATGCAGTGATCCTCGCGAATGGCACCTATCCACAAAACGAGATTGCCCTCGAAATACTTCGAAACGCATCTATCGTAATCTGCTGCGATGGAGCAGCTATACACTATCCAGGCAAACCAACAGCTATCGTTGGCGATGGCGATTCCCTACCCAACTCCTACAAGAGTATTTATCACGACATTATTATCCATGTGAGCGAGCAGGAAGACAACGATCTCACCAAGGCTACCCGCTATTGCATTGAGCGATTCAAAGACGACAATACAATCGGAAACAGAAAGTTGAGTATCGCCTATCTTGGAGCTACAGGTGAACGAGAGGACCATACCTTAGGGAATATTGCCCTTATAATGCGCTATGCCATGCGTTTCGGTATCGAGCCTACCATGATTACCGACCATGGCTATTTCACGCCTTGTGCGAAAGAAAACAGCAATGAGGAGAATATCGCCATCTTCGAGAGTTTCCCAAAACAGCAAATCAGCATCTTCAATTTCGGATGCACCAAGCTGGAAGGCACCGGCTTTGGATGGAATCCTTATGCCTATGAGGAACTCTGGCAGGGAACATTGAACGAGGCCGAGGGAAAAGAAGTTACTCTGAAAGGAGATGGAAACTTCCTGGTGTTCTCTACATTTGAACCTAAGAAATAAGTGAAGCTCCGCCCGGGAAAGGCGAAGCTTCAAACATAAAAAACACAACTACTATTTTAAAACAACAAACAATTCATGTGATTTAGTGTTTACTGTCTAATAAATGCTAACTTTATTTCGCTCTAACTATACTCAAACTGTAGGCAGGAACTGTAACGATAACTTTTGTACCCTCAGGTGACAATAATTCCTCCATCGGAATCACCTTGGTTGGATTCTCTAGATTGTTCTCATCCAAACCATCCTTTGAGGAAAGTCGAATCACTCTTGCTTCGGAAACATCCTTGCCAAAATCTACCTTAGCCTCAGATGCCTTTCCACCCGTATTGACAATTTTCACAATGGTCTCCCCACTCTTCTCATCGATCGATGCTGTAGAGAACACACCTTCCAAAACAGTAGGCTTGAGCTTGCAATCGAAAACTTTCTTGCCATCGAGTGAGGCAATAATGCTATCACCCTTGATATGAAGATCTACATTATACCATTTGCCAGTCTCTACCTTTCCTGGCTTTGTTGCTATTTGTGTCTTGCTGCCATTGATAACCTGCTCTACTCCATGCTGAGTATTATTCCATCCACCCAGATTGAGCCAGCAGTAATTATTCTTATCTACATAATTGAATACTACAATAAAGCCTTCATTACCGCCATCCTTGCGAGCCTGAAGATGAAGGGTATAATCGTCGGAAGTAATTTTTGGACTACCTACAGCTATCGCTCCATTATAATTGGAAGTCTGCTTGATTTCCTCGCCACTCATACTCCACTGTCCACTATCATAAGTGAGAAGATTAGACATATCAACCGTATTTGGATTAATATCTGTTCCATCCAATCCTGTTACTCGGAAAGTAGCTTGGGTAGCCCATGTAGCAACCCCTAACTGAGAGACAGCCGGCTTCACTTTTGCCTTGCCATCAAGTTCATACGAATATGGATTCTCCATTGTAACATTCAGCTTACGAGTACCCACATTCTCAGCCATCAATTTCTGCACATAATAAGAAGGTGTGCCATAAGCATGAGTCTGATCGAACTGAATCATATCTGGCGACCACTTTCTATCTTTCACATTGGCGAAAATAGGAGCATAGCTAGCAAGTTTCACCACATCGCTATTATCTTCGATACCCATCATATAAACGGCCTCTCCCAAGGCTGCATTCAAGTTTCCGTCTTTTCCAAAGCCTTGTGTTACAGCATATTCTCCCACATAAATATCGTGCTTTCCACGCTCATAGAAATCATACTTTCGGAAATTCTCAGCAAACCATGCAGGATTGCGATAGTAGTGCTCATCAAGCAACTCTGCATCCTCGGAAGACTCCCACTTTGGATTGTCATCGCCCCAAGCAACTACATTGCCGATAAGATGCATCTTCGGATATTTAGCAAGAATCGCATCCTTAAATTTCTTATAGCGATCATAGTAATGGTCGCTTTGAGCCTCAGGATTCGGCTGATTGTTCTCATTTCCGATCTCGAGATATTCGATATTGAAAGGGGCAGGATGTCCATTCTTGGCTCTCATCGCTCCATATTTGGAGTCAACTGGCCCATTGGCATATTCCAAGGCATTCATACACTCATCAATCCAAGGCTGAATGCTGTCGACAGGAGTTAAGCCACCATGCCACAAGCCCACATTTACCACATAAAGAGGTTTGGCTCCTAAGTCCTCGGATAATTGAAGCATTTCATGGAAGCCCATACCATCACTGGTTCGATAGCCCCAATTCACATTCTGATGGCCCATACGGCTCTCGATAGGTCCGACCGTTCTCTCCCATCGGAAAGCATTATCCGGACTATTCTGTCCTTCCACAAAGCATCCACCTGGGAAACGCATAAACTTAGGATGAAGGTTGTAAAGCATCTGCGCCAAATCTGGTCGCATACCATTTTCTCTATTGCGGAAAGTTGGAGGGAACAAGCTTATCATATCGAAACTGACCTTTCCCTTACCTTCCGAAGTGAGAAAGAATCGAGCATGTTTATCATTTTCCTTACTTGTAAATTCTACTTGATATTTGGTCCATTTACCTGATATTTTCTCAGTAATTGTGGCAGAAGCATATTTTCGTTCTCCCTTTTCATCACCAAGAAAGGCATTTAGCTGTCCCTTAAGTTTACCTTTTGCCCAAAAAGTGAGCTTATAAGTACGACCTTGAACAGCATTAATTCCCCAAAAGCCTTCATTGCTAAAGCCTTGAGTCTCCTTGCCAGAGAATTCAACTTCAAGACAATGTTTTTGAACGCCATTGAGTTGTTCCTTAATCTCAGATCTCAATTTCAATTTTCCATTATTATAAGGAGACCAGAAATCAGGAGCATTCTCATTATCCTCAAATGAGCGATTTCGGATAAGTTCAGCATAGAGTCCTCCATCAGCAGCATGGTTGATATCTTCAAAGAAGATGCCATAAAGATTAGGAGATACCCTGAAACCAGGATTAGATGTATCTACGCCAATGGATATTTGAGCATTCGCCTCCATTGCGGATAGCATCATAGCGGAAAGAAATAATGTTTTAATTTTCATGTTAAAAGATAAGTTGGTTTTGTTGTTTTCAGTATTAGTGGCAAAATTACAACAAATATCACAAGAAAGCAAGGAATAAAACAAGAAAGAGTGTATAATTGATAATTATTAACTATGCTACAACATAATAGAAAAGAAAAAGCAGTTTCCAATAATTGAAAACTGCTCTTAATATAGAGATAATGAGTTAATTTTTAAGTTTGAAGGATGTCTCAATAGATGAGATTTCCTCGGAGAAAGCTTTATCGACCTTCAATCGCTTTTCTACTTGGTTACAACTATGGATAACGGTAGAATGATCGCGATTTCCAACCAACTTTCCAATTCTGCTTGCAGGCATCTTAGTATGCTTTGCTGCCAAATACATAGATACCTGACGGGCCATTACAAAATCTTTCTTACGACTTCTTGTATTGATGCTGGCAGTAGTTACATTATAATGATTGCAAACTTTCTCGACAATATCATCTACTGTCAATGGCTCATCGTCTATCTTGACAGCACGAGCTAAACACTGCTGGGCAAGCTTGACATCAATCTTGCAATTATTATAGGTGATACTGTTTGCTAAAAGTCCATTGATAACACCCTGCAAATCACGTACACTATAGTTGCCATTCTCTGCAATATACTGAAGTACATCCTCAGGAATATCCAAGCCATCACGCTTCATCTTGTGCTTCATGATGTCAATGCAAAGCTGAACATTTGGCTTTTCCATCTCAGCAATCAAACCACAAGAGAATCGAGTAAGTAATCGATCAGGCATACCCTTCAGATCTACCGGAGGACGATCACTTGCAAGAATAATACGCTTGCCATTGCGGAAAAGATGGTTGAAGATGTGGAAGAATGTCTCCTGAGTCTTAGTCGCATTCATCCATTCCTGAATATCATCAACAATCAGCATATCGATCGTCTGATAGAAACCGATGAAATCATTCACCTGATTATTGCGGACGGCATTGGTATACTGTAATTGGAAAAGACGAGCGCTAATATAGAGCACACGCTTCTGAGGATACAGTTCCTTTGTCTTAAGACCAATGGCATTGATAAGGTGAGTCTTACCACATCCAGAAGGACCATAGATAAACAATGGATTGAACTGAACACCCTGTGGATGCTCTGCGATAGAGAAACCTACTGTGCGTGTGAGTTTATTACTCTTACCTTCAATAAAGTTATCAAAGGTGAGTTTCTTCTGCAAATGTGGGTCGAGATCCTGAGGCTGAGCAGCTTCCATCTGACCTGGAGCCTCATTAGCACGAGTAACAGGCTGTTCTTTTTCGCCACCATCGGCAGGATCAAGTTCTACAACATTCACCACCTTAGGACTCTGAACCACCAAAACTCTATAAAGAAGACGTGTGCCCTCACCGAAACAACGACCAATAATTTTTCTAAGTAAGTCTACATAGTGCTCCTCCAGATACTCATAGACAAAAGTGCTAGGTACCTGAACCGTGACTGCCTTTGTCGAAGGATTATACGACTCAAAGACAATCGGCTTGAACCATGTATTAAACTGCTCCTCTGAAACATTCTCGCTAAAGAGCGTAAGAGACTGATCCCAAAGAGCTTTAGGACTTACATTCATATAGAAAATGTATTTTTAAATTATTTCGAAAGACGACGACCCGTCTAGTTTTGCAGTGCAAATTTATAAAAGATTTCTGAAATAAGCAAATCTTTCCTTTTTTTATTTTATTAGCAATTGGATGTAAAGCACTCATTAAAGGCACTTTAGGTCACTTTTACATCAGAAGTCTCATTTTTTCATCTTGCAATCTCATAACTTCCTGAAAATAAACAAGATGTACATTGTTTTATAACAACAAACAATATTTAGTGAAACATTTTTGAAATAGCGTCCAATCTCCTAATAAACGTACTAATAAACAAAAATCGAGATGCTGTGAAACATCTCGATTTATTATTTAGACTATTTTTAATTAACGACTTATTTATCCTTTTTGCCAAATACAGAGAAATGTACATAACGCTTTGGATGTGCCTTCAAATCAGTAACCAAAGAATCTGCATGCTCTACTGTGCTATTCAACTGATTATAAAGGGTTGGATCATTCATTAATCTTCCCAATGTTCCTTCATTACTATTCAGCTTCTCAGTGAAGGCCTTAGCGTTGGCTACAGTAGCATTAATCTGATTCATTGTACCCTGTACATCTACCTCAGCCAATTTTCCGGTGAAGGTATTGGTATTTGCCAACACACCATTGGCCTGATGAAGCAAGCCTGGAACCTGATGATTCAAATCAGCCATCAAACGATTCAACTCTGCGGTTGAAACTGTGAGATTCTTTGTAGTAGTCTGGATATTTGCCAAACTTCCCTTGATTGCAGGATCAGACAAAATTGCGTTCAAATTGGTCATAATAGAATCAATCTTAGGAACCATCTTCTCAATAGCTGGCATCAATTCTGTCACCTTAGACATAATACCCTGAGTCAAGCCTCCAGAAATTGTCTGTCCTGGCTCTACCCTTTCTTTTGGATTGTTTGCAAGAAGCAGATTCACCTGGATATTGCCCATTACATCCTTGTCAATTTCGGCAGTACTACCTTTAGGAATTCGCATATTCTTATCAATGCCTGCAACTACCTTGGTAGGACCATCTTGACCATAATTATACTCAATACTCTTAACGGTACCTACTTTATAACCATCAGCATAAATAGGAGTAGCTTCACCTAACCCCTGCAAATCGTCGAAAGTAATATAATAGATATCATCATCCTCGAAAAGACTTAAGCCTTTGAGGAAATTCATGCCAAAGAAGAGAATGATTATTCCCACAATGGCAACCAATGCAATCTTAACTTCCTTTGTGAAGTATTTCATAAATGTATGCTTATTATTTTTTATTTGTTCTAAACTCCTTTATCGCTTTTGAAACATCTGTTCGCTTTCCATCTTTAAAAGCCACTATGAATGCCTCTGGAAATTTCTCCAGCAATGATTTTCTCAACTGATAGATTTCATTATAATCTGAAGATGAGCCTAATGTGTATTTATACATCGAAGACTCTTGGTATAAATCATAATTTGTCTCTCCCTTGAAACGGCTGTCGTTTTTCGCCAGTTTCTGACTACTTGCCAATATCTGTACTTTAAACACAACCGAATTATTTGAAGCAGTTTGTACCTTTGTATCCTTAACAGGTTCCTTTTTGGCAACAACGATCTTTGGCTCAACTTTTGGTTCTACCTTTTTTACCTCAGACTTCTTTACTACTTCCTTTTTCTCATCAACTTTTTTGGTCTCAGCTTTTGATGAATCTTTCTTTATGGCAAAGGTAGGTTTCATCTCAACTGTCTTGATCTCCACACGCTTTTCTGTAGATTTCTTCTTATACTTAGAAGGAACCAGATTAGGAACATTAGTCTTACTCTCCTCAGAAGTACGATAAGGAACCGACAAATGATTGTCGTATTTTTCCTTATATTCCTTAAATCCGTGGAAGATAGATAATGCTATTCTATCCTGACTTTCCCCATCGTTCAAGATATCCTCCTCGTCTGGAGTGGTAATGAATCCCAACTCTATCAAGCAACTCGGCATAGAAGTTTCTCGAAGTACAAGGAATCCAGCCTGGTGGACACCCTTATCAGGTCTACCTGCACCTGATTCTGAGCAGACATTAGTCTGAACAAAACGAGCAAGCTCAACACTCTTCTCCATATTTCTGCCTTGGATGAATTCAAACATGATGTAGCTCTCGCTCGACTTTGGATCAAATCCTTCATAAGTCTGCTTATAGCCCGTCTCCATTGAGATTACACCATTCTCTCGCATAGCGACATCGAGATTATCCTTAGCTCTATGCATACCCAACGTATAGGTTTCAAAACCTCTGGCAATCTTGCCGGCAGGGAGTGCATTGGT
>REGX01259824.1_pt1 | contig 10510 bp, 10 predicted proteins | sample 2276321 | NCBI WGS metagenome assembly REGX01 (sample SAMN08335021, study PRJNA423103) | bovine gut metagenome | biome: bovine gut metagenome; feature: rumen; material: feed digesta; isolation source: rumen digesta from from 15 high feed efficiency cows and 15 low feed... | host: Bos taurus ... | reverse complement strand
GTATAGATTTTACCATCCTCGGTGTCCATCTCAAAGCCAACTGATGGATCCCACAAGTTTCCATTCACTTCTCCCAGGATGTAAACGCTATCATATTGTGGAGCCAGACCCAGGATGATGTTGTAGACGGCAGTGACATCGCTACCGGTCACTTCTCCGTCACCATTTTGGTCGCCATTAAAGATCTCGGTGTCCTGTCCGAAGAGGATGTGGTTGTAAAGCGCTGTGAGATCGCTACCGGTGCACTCACCGTCGCCGTTAACGTCTCCCTTGACTGCTGCACTCGCCTGGCTGGAAAAAGCGAAAATTCCTACCACAGCAAAAACTGTTGCCAGCAATGAATTAAGTAATTTTTTGTTCATAAAAAAATGATTAAGAAGATTAATAAAATCCCGTAAAATGGTATTCTCTTTTGCCACGATGCAAAAACGGGTTTTACACATGGCTGTTTTTTCAATTACAAAATTAAATATATTTTCTTAGATAACAATGAGATATGGCTTCATTTTTCTTGTTGTGAAACGCAAACCATTGCACCTGTCCGAAAAATGGTAGCAAGCTCTATGGTAAAAAATAGGGCGATTGCTTAGTCAGCAACCGCCCTCGTGGAAAAGGGAATGTTATAAGGGGGAGTGTGTATTACTCGGCCTTGCCGTTACTACCCAGCACTTCTATAATCTTGTGCTTGTAGAGCTTGGTCATCTCATCGCGAGCGGGACCACAATACTTGCGTGGGTCAAACTCACCAGGCTTCTCGTCAAATACCTTGCGCACAGCGGCGGTAAATGCTAAGCGGCTATCGCTGTCGATGTTGATTTTGCACACGGCACTCTTAGCGGCTTTGCGTAACTGCTCCTCGGGGATGCCCACTGCGTCGGGCAACTTGCCACCATGAGCATTGATGGTGTCGACATATTCTTGTGGAACCGACGAAGAGCCATGAAGCACGATGGGGAAGCCAGGCAGTTTCTCCATCACGGCGTCGAGCACGTCAAATGCCAGTGGGGGAGGAACGAGCTTGCCTGTCTTTGGGTCGCGAGTGCACTGCTCGGGCTTGAACTTGTAAGCGCCATGGCTGGTACCAATAGAGATTGCTAGTGAATCGCAGCCAGTGCGTGTTGCGAAGTCGATAACCTCCTCGGGCTTGGTGTAGTGTGATTCCTCGGCTTGCACGTCGTCTTCAACGCCTGCCAGCACACCGAGCTCAGCCTCAACAGTTACGTCAAACTGGTGAGCGTACTCAACCACTTTCTTAGTCAAAGCGATGTTGTCTTCATAGGGTAGTGAGCTACCATCAATCATCACACTTGAGAAGCCAAAGTCTACACAACTCTTGCACAACTCAAAGGTGTCGCCATGGTCGAGGTGGAGGCAAATTTGTGGATGTTCCCATCCCAGTTCCTTAGCATACTCCACAGCACCTTGTGCCATGTAGCGAAGCAGTGTTTGGTTAGCATAGTTGCGAGCACCTTTCGAAACTTGCAGTATAACAGGCGACTTAGTCTCGGCGCTAGCTTTGATAATAGCCTGCAATTGCTCCATGTTGTTGAAATTGAAAGCGGGGATTGCATAACCTCCATTGATTGCCTTAGCAAACATCTCACGGGTGTTGACCAGGCCTAACTCCTTGTAACTTACCATAATTTTTAGATGTTATTTTAATAAAAAAACAATGTATGTTTAGATTTATCTTATTCATGCAATATCACAAGCGCAAAGTTAGATAATAATTTTGTTTTAGCAAAAAAAATTATTGTAGGTTGTGCAAAAACAGCTACAATTATTAAGAAAACGTTTTACTATTATTGTAAATGTTGTTGCGGATTATTAATTTTGTAAATTTGAACTGGATACCATGCAATTAATTGGCAACTTGTTACGTTACATTATGTAATGTGGGCTTTATTAATAAAGTAATATTCACACTGGTAAAAAATGTGGAAATAAATGAGAATTAGGCTACATAATCCGCTTGGAATCTATGAGATAGGCAAGCGACAAAAGCAGGAAGACGCGATTTATCCGCAGCTTGAGCAGCTATCGGCTAGTAGCCGAGTGTTTGTAGTGTGCGACGGGCTAGGTGGCCTTGATAATGGTGAAGTTGCTAGTGCGGCTGTGGCTAGTGCCATGGGAAAATGGGTTGATGAATATCTCGCCACCGGCCAGCAACTCACTCGCGAGAAGGTGAGCGAAGCGGTGTTAAATGCGCAACATGCCCTCGAGGCGGTGGCTTCAGGATTTGATAGCGAGAAATTGATGGGTACTACACTCACCATGCTTGCATTCACGAGTAATGGAGTGGTAGCGGCGCACATTGGCGACAGCCGCATTTATCACCTGCGTCCCTCAACGGGGCAAGTGATGTATCGCTCGCGTGACCATTCGCTAGTTAATGATCTCTTCCTGATGGGACGTCTCACACGCGCCGAAGCCGAGGCGTCGCCAAAACGCAACATTCTCACTCGCGCCATGATACCTGGTCGCCCGGTGAGGGCCGACATCGTCTTTATTGCCGATATTAAGCCTGGCGACTATTTCATTGTGTGCAGCGATGGTGTGTGTGGAGAGATTAGTGACAAGCAACTCATGGCAATACTTGCCGATGAGAGTAAAACCAATTCTCAAAAACTTGCCTACTTGCAAATGAAAATTCAAGGCGGGGCCGACAACCGTAGCGCATTCTTGCTTCAAGTAGATGCTGTTGAAAAAGAAGAAGGAGATGAGCCACTTGTCAGCACTGCCACAGCGATTGGCGAGAAGGAAGCAAGTGCGACTGAGATAGTTGCGGCATCACCACTTGCTGTTGAAACCGGTGGCGATGAGGAGCAAGATGTTAATGAGGCTCCTGTGCCGGCTCTAAGTGATGACTCACTAGCACCTCCACCCATTACACCTGTTGAAGCTACCGAGCGCAAAGAGGAAACCGTAGCCCCACCACCAGCCATTGAGAATGCTCAAGGTGTGGTTGATGAAAACAAGGGCAAGGATGCCCATGCGGCTGTGGCAAGCGATAAGAGCAACTTGAAAAAAGGCCTTTGGATAGTGCTGGCTGCTGTGCTACTGGCAGCAGGCATTACTGCTTGCTTCATGTTGCGCAAGCCTAGCACACCAGTAGTGAATGCTCAAAAGCCCGACACGCTCATTAATCCCGATGTGACCATCGACTCGGTGCTTCCCGAGGAACCTGTCGATTCCATGGCTATTGGTACCGATGTGCCAGTGCCTCCCGCACCACGAGTAACTTCAGTCCCCACTCCCGATGTGTCTTACCCTAGTGGTAGCAATGTGAGAGTGCCTCGTGCTGAACGTTATGATCCTTATCCTGCGGCATTTGACGATGACGACGACGAGGGTTACACGCCACCGGTTCCACCACAACCCGAGGCCAAAGTGGCTCAAGAACAGCCAGTGCAACAGGCACAGCCCTCACAGCCCTCACAACCCTCACAACCTCAATCTTCAGCGTCGAGGAGTGTGCCACCAGCCCGCAGTAGCGCAAGTAGCGATCCTACTCGCAGCAATCGCAATGTGGCTGTACCACCTCCTCCAGGTAAGCGTCGCGTTACTCAAGCGCCTTATTGAAAATAGCAAGAAACCTTGCGAGCTAATGAGAGTTGTTTTAATTCGCCTAATTAGCAGTTGCAAGCTTGTGGGTGAATTCAATATAACTTGAGAAACTTTAATTTTGTTACAACTCAAGCAACTACAATGCAAGATATCAATAATGGAATAATAAAGCTGGTGTCGTCGCTGGCAGTGAAAAAATATCGCGACAAGGAGGGGCTATTTGTTGCCGAAGGCTGGAAATGCGTGCGCGACACGTGGCATGCCTTCAACTGCCGTTACCTCATTGCCACGCGTGCCTGGTATGAGCAGCAAGGCACCGCCGAGCACTACCACAAGATTGTTTTTGCCAACAAGGGGCAAATGGCAAAGATGTCGCAATTTACTACCGCAAGCGATGTCATGGCGGTGTATGAAATTCCACAAGTGGATTATACCCCTAGCGAAGTGCGCGGTGGTCTTAACCTCGTGCTCGATAACATTCAGGATCCAGGCAACCTAGGCACCATTATGCGCCTTGCCGACTGGTATGGTATAAACAATGTGTTTGCCAGCAAGTCGACTGTCGACGTTTATAATCACAAGGTTGTGCAAGCCACAATGGGGGCTATTAGCCGCGTGAAGGTTCACTATTGCGACCTTGATATGTTGCTCGATGATTATAGCGATTTGCCGGTGCTGGGAACATTCCTCGATGGCGACAATATTTACACAAGCGAGTTGCCCGATAAGGGAGCGTTTGTGGTGTTTGGCAATGAAGGACAGGGCATTAGTGCCAAGGTGGCATCTCATGTCACACAGCGCTTGCACATTCCAGCCATGCCACGCCGTGGAGCTCATAGCGAGAGCCTTAACGTGGGCATAGCCGCGGCAATTACCATCAGTGAGCTATGTCGCTCATCGCTCAAGTAGCGAATTATTCTTTCTCTACAATTTATTCAAGTCAATCTTCATTCCCTCGTTGCCCAGAATGGTGGCGGGGAATTCTTCTTGTGCCTGCCGCAGGAGGATGTTCTCATCGTCGTAGCGATTGCTGTAATGCCCCAGGATGAGGCGTTTTACACCAGCCTCGCGTGCCACCATGGCTGCCTGTCGAGCTGTGCTGTGGTATCGCTTGACGGCATTTTTCAAGTTCTCGTCACCATAGGTCGACTCGTGATATAGCCAGTCGACTCCCTCCACGGCTTTTATCACACGCTTGGAATACTTGGTGTCGCTACAGTAGGCATAGGAGATTTCAGGGTCGGGCTCGGTGGTGAGTTCTTTATTGGGAATAACGATGCCGGTGGGAGTCACAAAGTCGGCACCCTGGCGCAGGCTGTTCATGAAGTGCTTGGGGACATCGTGGTTGCGACACGCCACGGGGTTTATGTGGCGTAGCTTGGGTTTCTCGCGAAATAAAAAGCCCACACAAGGCAAGCGGTGAGTGAGAGGAAAAGTGCTTACCGTGATGGCGTCATCCTCGTAGATTACCGCCTTGTGGGTATAAATGATATTAAACTTGAGTTCATAGGGGCGCTCGCGGCAAAAGTAGTCAAGCAGGCGTCCAAACTGCTCGGCGCCCTCTTTAAAAATGTGCACAGTGACAGTGCCACCTTTTCCTTGCAAAGCCATTGTCGACAGCAGTCCGGGTAGTCCAAAGCAGTGATCCCCATGCAGATGGCTGATGAAAATGTGGTTAAGCCGCGAGAACTTGAGTCTCATGCGTCTCATTTCGAGCTGGGCGCCCTCACCGCAGTCAATCATCATGAGATGCCCGCGCACATTAATCACCTGGCTCGATGGCAGGTGCCTCAATGTGGATGTTGCCGAGCCACATCCCAGTATGTTCAAGTCTAGTTCGGTCATTAGTTATTAAGCGATATATTCCTTTATCCCTACCCAAACGGGTAGGAGTTATAATTAATTGATGTTCAGGGCACGAAGTTAGTTATTTTTCTTCTATTTTCTTGTAAAAAAATTCTGTTTCTACCCAAATTGGCGATAGATTTGCACATTGTCGCTAAAAAAATGTTAAAAACAAGTTTTTTTTTCATTCAACACTTGCAGGATTAGCTCTGGAGGCATATATTTGCAACAAGTTTTTTCATAGGATTAGATTTTTAAGGTTTACTTTATGCGGCTGTTGAGAAACACCTGCATAATTTTTTTTATACCTATACACAAAATAAACTCACCCTAATTTTAGGCTAAAAAAAGAAAAACGCTATCAAGAGGCTTTAACTCTTGATAGCGCTTGGAAGTAATTATTCTAATTTGTTTTCCTTTCTACTAGCAGTTAACCATTATCTCACACGCCAAAGGCGAGGATGGTGTAGTTGTAGTCGGGGGTGTATTGCAAGCCCAGGTTCACGAACCCAATGCCGTCGCCTCCATACCAGGAGTACATCGCATTATTGTAGCTAACAGGGCTGCCATACATGCTGCACAGGTAGTTGTAGAGGCTGTAGTAGCGGCTGGTATCATAGCTTGAATCCCAGTAAGCAAACTCTACATAGTCCATCCTGTTGTTGCCATCAAACTGGATCATGACGTCGTCCCAGTCGTAGTTGAGCAAGCTCACGTCGGTCAGGTATACTACGTTGTCCATGTATCCGTCGATGTAGTAGCCACTGTAGTAGAGGTAGTTCAATACGTTGCCGAATGAAGTTCCCCATGCGAGGCCCAGCACGCCACCAATGGTGGGATAGCTTGAGTAGCGGCTAATGTTCACTGTCACGATGGGACGGTATACCCAAACGGTGGTGGGACGCCAAGGGCGAACCGAGGGACGAATGGGACTTGCCCAGTTCCAACTGTTGTAACGATAGTTGTTGAAGAAGCGGTCGCCATCGTAGCGAGGACGCCAGCTGCTGGTGTAGCGATAAGCATTGTAGTCAACCTTGGGACTAGCGCCTGTCATCACTGTGCCAGCCACCTTGGGGCGGTTGTCGCTTGGGCGACGGCTAGGAACTGCTACGTGTCCTCTATTGCTACCATTGTTACCAGTTGAGCCATGGCGAACGGTGTTGTTGCTGCCACTGTTGTTGCTACCGGGACGAAGGTTGCTGCTGCCGTTAGTAGTGTTTGTGGCAGGGCGAACGTTGCTGGTGCTGGTGTTGATAGTGGTGCTCACGCTGTTGCCACTTGCCGAGCGGTTGCCTGCCGAGGGACGCACTGAGCTTGAGCTGTTGCCACTAGTGCTAGGACGTGCAGTGCTGGTGCTGGTAGAGCCCTTGTTTACACTGGGACGAGTAGTGCTGGTGGAGGTCGCTGTGCGGTTGCTGGCATTGCTGCTCGCGCTGCTATTGCGATTCACCTGGGGGCTACTACTTACCGATTGACGTGCCGTTGTGGCAGTCGAGCGGCTTGCGGGAGCTACATTGTTAGTTACTGTTGCGGCATTATTATTTCGTGGAGTGGCAGTGGCAACACTGCGGTTGCCTGCTGCTGCCGCATTTGAATTGGATGCTGGACGACGGCCTTGTGCCATTGCTCCAGTCGATGTCATGGCGAGCCCGCATGCGAGCATCAAGCCAATCATTGTGTTGTAAACTGTCCTTTTCATAATGCTCTAATTTTAAAATGTGAATAATTTAAATGTTTTTCTTTGCTAGTTTGACCTTAATAAATGGTTTAGGTTTAACACAGGCATTTGCCCCGATGACTGCTATTACTGCCGTTTTCATCGTTTCTATAGACCAACTGCCTGAAAAAATCTACCAAAGGTAAGCATTTTTCTTCACTTGCGCAACAAAAAAGACAATACACCCATTATGCGACTTGAAATCACATGTGGGTGTATTGTGCGATGTGTGTGTTAACTATATTTAATCCAAACCTTATGAACGAATCGTGTATAACAAGATGTTAACGATAGAGCTTCTTGCTCACGCGGCTACCTTGTTTCTCGATGATGATGCCGCTTGTGGGGGCGAGCAGGCGGTTGCCTTGCAAGTCATAGTATTCAATGGGTTGCTGCTCGGTTGCCAGCACACTGTCGATGGCTGTGATAGTGCCAGAGTTGTAAGGGAATACAAGTACTAGCGTGAACTCAGCTCCATTGTTGTCGCGAATTATATATTCCACCTTAATGTTGCTGTGTGTTTCGGGGGTGAGCAAGTGAACTATTGAGTTAACTTCAAAGTCATAGTTTTGAAATAGGCTAGCTTTGCAGCTCGACGTGTTGCCATGGATGTCGGCGGTCTTGTCTTCATTTGCGCATGACTGCTCAATACTCCAGTCTTCAGTGCTCCAAGTGCCATCTTGGGAATTCTTGGCAATAATTTCTACTCCAAACCAGTTAGGGCTGAGCCTTACATTTTGAATGTCGACAGTGTATTCAACACCAAATATTGTTACAAGTTTGTTTTTTAAACTTATGCTACTATTGTTGATATAGTTATAGGGGATTTCAATTACTTCGCGATCCACATCCACATACTGCTGCGCGTAACCGCACAAAACGCAAAGCGCAAACACTGCGCTAAATAATAATTTTCTCATACTCTAAATATTATTAATAATGGGTTTAAATATTTTATTATATCTCGCTATGCGTGATTTCTCATCACAAAAGCGACTGCAAAGGTATAGTGTTTTTGTGAATTGGAAAATGGGTGATACTGGTGGTATTTGGAGTTATTAGTGTTCTGAAAGTCGCAAAAAAAGCCAGCGTCGCTTTCAAGATTGCTTGAGGCGACGCTGAACTTGTGTATAGAGCAAATATAGAAAAGGAATTTTTGCTAGTGATGAATGAGGCTGGCGGTGTTATGCTCCAAATGTGAGCACTGTGTAGTAACGACCAGCGTCGTAGTTGAAGTACAGGTTGATGTAGCCGGTTCCGTTGCCTCCGTACCAAGAGAATTCACCATTGTTACCACGGATGGGGGAACCATAGGTGTTGCACAGGCTGTGGTAAAGGTTGTCGAAGCGATAATTGTCTTGATAGCTCGATGAGGTTGTGAACTGAGCGTAGCACATGCCACCGCCATTGTCATACTGCAACATTACGTCGGGCCAGCTATAGCCCATCATCTGCACGTCGCGCAAGTAGACCACATTGTCTTGATAACCATCAATGTTGTAGCCATTGTAGTACAAGAAGTTGAGCGAAGCATCAAGATAGGTTCCAAATTCCAAACCCAGAACTCCAGTGATGATGGGTGCTGAGGCATAGTAGCGGAAGCCTACAGGAATTACGGGGCGGTAATACCACACGACGCGTGGACGCCACATGCGCACGGGAGGAGCAATGGGAGCGCGCCAGCTCCAGCGGTTGTATCGATAGTAGTCGTACCAGCGGTCGTGACGCACGCGAGGACGGAAGCTGCTAGTCCAGCGATAGCGGTTGTAGTCAGGGCGTGGACCGCCGTGGTTGATGCCACCATGGTGTGGACGATGTTGTGGACCGCCGTGACCATAGTTGCCACCCGGGCGATGGTTGCCGCGATTGTCGCCTGGGCGATAGTTGCCGCCATGGTTTCCGCCGCCGTTGTTGTCGCCAGGACGGTAGTTTCCGCCACCATTGCCACCATGGTTGCCTCCGTGCTTGTTATCGGCAGGTTTTACAATTTTGCCGCGTTCCATGTTTTGGTTCACTGGTTTAGTGGTGTTATAGGTAGCTTTGAAGTCGCTATTAGGGCGATTGCTAGTGGCAGGACGTGCTGTCATTCCACTACCCCCCGAAGGGCGATTGTTTCCATTGTTGATGCCACCCCATGAGCGATTGCCACTGCTGGGGCGATTATTATTGCTCACGCTACGGTTCACCTGGTTGTTGCTGCGATTGTAGCTTTGTGGAGAGGCGCTGGGGCGACTTGAGCTACTGCTGCGATTGTAGCTTTGTGGAGATGGACTGGGACGGCTCGACGAGACACTACTGCTGCGAGGTGATTGCATGGTAGCGCTTGGTCGGCTTGAAGAGCTACTGCTGCGGGGAGATTGCATTGTGGCGCTTGAGCGTCCACCTGCCTGTGGCGCGTTGCCACTGCCATGACCCCCAGGTCGGCGTCCTTGTGCGGCCACTGGCATTGCTAAAGCAATCATAGCTATTACTAAGGCTACGCTTGCGAAATAATGGGAGAAATCTTTTTTCATAATAGTATATTTTTTGTTGTTTGCAATATCTTTGGTTTCGCGCGAGAGACTATCTAGTGCTTCTCGCTGTTATTTTGACCATTTTGGGTGAGAGAAGTTTAATTCACATTGTCATGTGGTGAGTGGAAAAGGGGGTGTTTGAGCATTTTTTATAGACAAATGGTCGCAATTAATAGATGTGAGAGCAATCATTGGTTGTCCTTGCTGGTGCAGTGAGAGCAAATACCTTTGAGCACATAGTTGATACTATGAACCTGAAAGTTGCCAGGAAGCGATACCACGGGAACATGGATGCGACTCAGGCAATAAGTGCGGTGGCAACGCTCACAGTAGAAGTGGGCGTGCAGGTCGTCGAGATGCTCGCCTTCCTCACCACAGTGGCAACTGCTGTCGCACACGGCATATTTTATAGTTCCTGTTCCATCGTCGATGGCATGTATGAGATGGTGGGTAAGGAACAGAGTGATGCAGCGATAGATGGTGGACTTGTCGACCGTGTCGAGACGTTGCTCAAGGCTGAGCAGCGAGAAGGCCTCGTCGCTCTCAAGCATAGCGCGTAACACCAGCAGGCGCATGGCTGTGGGCTTAATGTCGCGATGCTCGAGAATGTGGGTGAGATGTTGCTGAGAATCCATCACTATTATTCTATGTTTTAAAGAGGGGGTGGCATGTCACCATCCTTTCCAGCCACTATTTCTGTTAGCATTATGTGGCTGGTTGTTACCATAGAGATTTTGGCTCGAACCCTGGTTATAGCCTTTGTTATACCCTTGGTTATAACCTTGATTGTAGCCATGGTTGTAGTGTTGTCCCTTATCGTTGTTGAGGATGACTAGAGCAGCTATCACTCCAGGAATCCATCCACAGC
>REGX01156784.1_pt1 | contig 10518 bp, 7 predicted proteins | sample 2276321 | NCBI WGS metagenome assembly REGX01 (sample SAMN08335021, study PRJNA423103) | bovine gut metagenome | biome: bovine gut metagenome; feature: rumen; material: feed digesta; isolation source: rumen digesta from from 15 high feed efficiency cows and 15 low feed... | host: Bos taurus ... | reverse complement strand
GGTATGGAGTGGTGCCGCCAACCTTATATGTCTTAATAAGATCAGACAGGTCTAAACTGTCAACGATACGACTAAGAAGCCTTACGGGATGGTTTTCCGGGATTCTTTCACCTAAATCATGAGGAAAAAGAATCATTTCGCCTTGATTATAAGATTTAAATTGTATCTTTGCCATGGATTAAAATTATACCCTAAAGATACAAAAATTTAGGGACATGACAAAGCCCGAGCTTGTGAAAGTTCGGGCTTTAAATGTTAAAAAAGGTGTGCCAGTACTTTTGACACACCCTCTTCTTAACTTCCTATGCAACCATCCGTGAAGCTAAAAGTAAGAAGTAAGAAGTAAGAAGTAAGATTGTCAGAAATCACTGTTCATAGATATCAGGAAGCAGTATATAATATATCGCAACTCAAAATATACTCTCTTAGAAGCTAATATATATACTTATAAAGGTTGATATTTATAGACTTTATAAGACTTTGATTTTCAACCTCTTACGATCCACATAAATAGCTCAAAAATACCCTATATTTCTACCTAGCATGTAGGTGGCCATCTCTGTGTGACCACGCACTGAGCGAGCAAGCAGCAATATCAAAATCTTTGTAACAATCAAATACTCAGCAATATGCGAGTATTTGAAAATATCTTTAACATCTCTTCACAATTAAGAATTTGCGAGGCTTTATAGAAAGCCGTATCTTTGCATCGTGAATCAGAAACAACGTCGACAATGCAACTGAAAAACACAAAGGGATAACCAACGGGAAGAAGGAAAGTGATAGCTGGAGCGACAGCAGAAAAACACAAGAAAGCTTCAAGCAGCTAAAAAGCCAAAGCAGAAGAAGCAGCCCCAAGCAAATCACAATTACTAATTCCTAATTACTAATTACTAACTAAAAGCATCATGTATTACGAACTTTACAAATGTAACAGAAAAGGAAGCGATTTCTTCGGTAAGTTGTATGGACGAGCATCCATCGTAGGCAAGCCTGTTACAACCAAAGCACTTGCGAAAGCTATCAGCGAAAAGTGCACAGTCACCTACCCAGATATCCTCGCAGTAGTGAGCGCACTCGAGGAAGAAATCGCCAAGAATGTCCAGGCTGGACGCAAGGTAGTGCTCGATGATTTCGGCAGTTTCAAGCTCGGATTGAAGACCGCTCCAGCCGACAGCCCTTCAAAATTCGGCATCGGAAACGTAAAAGGAATTCATACCATTTTTCAGCCAATCACCAACGTAGACCCAGCTACCGGCAAACATTATAATGCCTTCACTCATGGCTGTACCGTAGAGAGCAAAGCCGCTTACGAAGACCCTGCAGCAGCAGAGCGAGAAGCCGAGAAGAACGCCAAGGCTGGTGAATAAAAGGGACCTCTCCTCCCGTCCTCCTCTTCAGGGAGGAAGCCTTAAGGATCGAAGGTAATTATAAATTAACCATCCTCTACTCTTTCTGCAGAAATGCAGCACTCTCCCTGAAGGGGAGAGCGGGGAGAGAGGTCAAAAGTAAAACATTATGAAACACAAAGAGACATGGAAATTCGTCATTCAGACTATCATCGCCATACTCACCGCCATCGGAACAACTCTAGGAGTTACTTCATGTGCAGCAGCGATGTAGAGATCAACTTCAAGATCGAGATTACAGAAATTACAATTGTTGAATAATCAATCATAAGTTACAAGAAAGCCTGGGTGCGCGATGCATCCAGGCTTTTGCTATACTATAATTATGCCGCACCTTACAACCTTACACCTTACATCTTACATTTTGCTTCATTCAGCAAATTTGTTTTCAAGATCAAACTACTGAATATCTGCCAATCGCACACATGCTTCTTAACGAGGTGCGATGTCTCAGACATCAAAAAAGATAGACTTTTTGGTGAAGAAGCACTAGCAGATTGCTTTCCAATCATCAATGCTGCGCTTCTCTTTCGAGAAGTTTACGCCTATCTTGTAGAGCTTTCTGGCATCACCAACAAACGGCTTGACATAACCCTTCTCCTCTATTTGTGCAAGAGCTTCATCGGCTGATTTATCAAGTTTGAATTCAAAGATATAGATATAATCACTGGTCTTGATGATCATGTCCATTCGGCCATTACTCATGCTTCGCTCAACCTCTGTATAGAAGCCTAGCATTCTGGATATCAGATAGAAGGCATTCTGAAAATACAATTCCATATCGCCTGCAATCTTGTAATCGGTATCATCAAACATGGTCTGCATACGCTGCATGAATTCATCAACTTTGCCCGCACGTAATTCCTTGACAAAATTTCCTACAAAGTAGGCAGAGTTCTTAGCCTCAACTTGCGTATAGAAAGGCAACAGAAATCTTGTAAATCCTTCCTCTACCTCCTGATTAGGAAATCCAAGCTGATAGCAGTCGAATTCCTCGTCATAATCCTTAATAGTAAGGTAGCCACTCTGGTAGATAACTGGAATTGGATTGACAGAAGCAGAATCTATGCTGTTGAGAAAATCTGAAGATACTTCCTCCTTCGTCATTTGCGACAATGGATAATTAGTATTCTTCATCAGTTCAACAAGATAAGTCGGTGTACCAGTTTCAAACCAATAGTTGCCAAATTTACCTTTTGCCAAAGTATTGAGTAAGCTGAATGGATTGTACATTCCTTTGCCATGCTCTACAAAATGATAGCCATCATAGCGCTTCTTCAGCTGAGCTAAAGTCTCTTCATAAGACTTATTGTAGTTAGCGGCGAGTTCCTTTACAGGTTCTTCGAAATTCTGATGGATTTCACCTTCGGTAATACCGCATAGCGTTTGATAACGATCATCCAGCGAGAGGTCAATAAGATTATTCAAGTCACTGAATACACTTACTTTACCAAATTTGGTAACGCCTGTAAGAAAGGCAAACTTGATATATTGATCCAGGCTCTTCAAAACTGAATAGAATGCTTTCAATTCACTCCTCATTGCATCTTGCACATCCTTGTTTGCAATGGTTTGCAACAGAGGTTTATCATATTCATCTACAAGAATAACAACGCCTTTACCTGCCTTTTTGCTAGCTTTTTCAACTACAGAAGAAAACCTTAGAGAAAAGGAATATTTATTATCCTCATCACCATATATTCCTTCCCATTTAGTAAGATTGTAATCAAGAATCTGTTTGAGATCGTCAAGAGTGTCGTATCTCTGACTATTCAAATCCAAGTGGAGAATGGGATATGTATTCCAATCCTTCTCCATTTGAGAAATAGCCAACCCTTCGAAGAGTTCTTTCTTTCCACTAAGATATGCATCGAGCGTAGAAATAAGTAGGCTCTTTCCAAATCGACGTGGTCGGCTTAGAAAATAATATTTACCTTCATTTACCAATTTATAGATAAGATCTGTCTTGTCTACATAAACATAATTATCTTTACGCAGACCTTCGAAATTTTGAATTCTTATTGGATATTTCATACGGCTTTGCATTTACAAATACAAAGATAGATAAAATTGTGGATATATCCAATATTATTTTTCAAAACAATTAAGTCAATCAATCGATGAAAAAAAAGATGCACCTATTAGCAATTGTCAATGTTAGTGACAATTTCTTCAAAAGTATAATTTATATCTTTACAATATTTTGATATTACATCGTAAAGGCATCTTCTTTTATTTATGCAGAGGTCAATAAAGTCAATTATTCAATAAAAAAAGGACGCACATGTGTGCATCCCCTTTAATTTTATAATGATCATTTCTTATTGTACGTTTACTCTTGTCCAGCCTTCTGGATAGAAGTTATCGCCAGATTTAGTTTCCAATGATGCTGGGCACTCGAAGATTCCGTCTTTAGCAACCATGTTCATCCAAACTTCTGTATCCTGAGGATTCCACTGGGTAAAACCTACTTTTACATGGTTGATCATATCGCAACTGTTGAACATAGATACATAGCAGTCTTTTACCAAGGTCTTGGCTGGAAGGACTGGTGCCTCTGTCAACAGACTACAACCGAAGAACATAGAGCTATAGCATCCTTCAGCTAATGTAGTAGCAGGAAGATCTGGTGCTAATGCCAGGGATGTACAATCGAAGAACATGAGGGAATAGCAGTGCTCGCTCAAAGTGGTGGCAGGAAGTTCTGGAGCTGTGGTAAGATTGTCACAGCCACGGAAAAGGCAGTTGAATGCCCATGGCTTGCCTGCTAATGAGGTAGATGGATGATCGTAGTCAGTAAGAGTCATAATATCGCCTGAAGCAGCAATCTTGCCTGTGATGACGAAGGAATTATACTTCTCAAGAGCTCCGCAATAGTCTCCACGGAAATATACTCTATCGCCAGCTTTAGAGAGACGGATGACTTTGCCCAACTTGTATTTCTTCCAGTTGATGCCATCTGTACTAGTCTCCATAATAGTAAATTGCTCTCCTACTTTCCATTTATCGTCAAGTTTGATGGTGGAATTGTCTTCATCTGCTGAGAAGCAGAGATAATTAACATCAGCATAAGACGAAAGTGCCATCGCTAAGCACATGAAAAATGTAACATAAAATCTTTTCATCTTAAAAATTTATTATCGTTAAAAGTTGGTAAATATTCGTGTCCTTATTTTGACTGCTCGCTAATACATCTGCAAAGGTAATCATTTTCTCGCACATAGAAAAATTATAGGGGGCTTATATATTCTAATAACCCCTAAAATTGATTGGTATTGTATATTTTACCCTGACTGCCTTGCCGCTGGAACTTATACCCGGGGTCCACCGTGGCATTGATCGCACTACTCTCAGAGCTTCTTTACACATATCTTCACGAGCCTGAATGATGATCTCCTGCTGCTCTGCATGGGTATACTTAGTTGCCAGGGAAGGACTAACTTGGGGTGATGACACTCGCTTGACAAATGGGTTTTTGATTGTGCCATCAGTATCTACTACAAATTCTACAGCAACTTTGCAATTTATTCCTCCTTTGGCTGAACTTGGGTATTTTACATTTACTGCCAAGTATTTAAGCAGAACTTCTTTTCCACCAGGGAACTGTGCCTGAACTGCAAGAGAATCCTTCTTGTATTTGGTGATTTCACCAGCCTGAGCTAACTCTGCCAGCTTATTCTGAATTTTACTGAATTCTACAGTAGCCAAGATAATTCTATTCTCTTTATCTAGTAGATAATAGCTTGGTATCCAGCTAATATGATAGTCAGCTGCAATCTGGCTTTCCTTCATCTTCTTGAGTTCACTCACCTGATGATATTTCAGATTGTATTTTTTTATAGCATTTTTCCATGCATCTTTGTCGGTATCAAAAGATATGCCTACAAACGAAAGATGCTCGCCATCCCATTTCTTGCGTTCTTCCCAGACTGTTGGCAAGTCTTTTCGACAATCGCCACACCATGAGGCCCAAAATTCCAGTAACACATATTTGCCTAATAGATTTCTTGGTGACAATAGTTTGTCATTATGCACTTGAGGCAACAAAAAATCAGGAGCCAAAGCCCCTGATTTCAATAAATTCTTTGCATATAAAGAGTCTGCGTCCTGTGCTATTGCTCCCAAAAGGCTGACCATCAGCATAAACGCAGTTAATATGATTTTTTTCATCAGTAATTATTTATTAGTGGGTTTGGCGTACTCTGAATGTAACTGGCAGACTATAGTTGACTTCTACATTCTTGCCGTCGTGCTTGCCAGGTGTCCACTTTGGCATACTGGTTACTACTCTTACGGCTTCTTTCTTCATATCCTCCATAGCTGCAGCCTTGCCTTTCTCCATGTCTTCAGAAGAGAACTTCTCGGTAGCCCATGGCGCTACAGTTACTCGGTCGACATTCTTGGCCTTAATATCCTTCAATGTACCATCATCGCCTACTACAAATGATACTGTAACGCGGCCTGATACACCATAAGTGAGTATGTTTGGTGTATATTTCATATTCTTGAAGATATACATCGACAACTCATCATTTCCGCCTGGGAATTCAGGACGGCTCAATGGATTATTGACCTTCTTCTTGATCTGGCCAGACTCATGAAGCTGCTTCAGCTTGGCTGATATCTCATCGAATTTGGTGGTTGCTATCATTACCTTATTCTCCTTATCAAGCAGGTAATAAGTAGGCAAACTGTCTACATGATAAGCAATTGCGCTCTTAGTAGCTTTAAATCTGACAAGCTCGCTTACCTGAGGGAAATTCAACTTATTCTGATGGATATAGTTTTTCCAAAGCTCTTGCTGAGTATCATAGGATACACCGATAAAGAATACATCGTCGCTACTCCAGTGATTGCGCTCATTGACTACCCTAGGCATATCTGCACGAGAATCCTTGCTCCATGATGCCCAGAAATCAATCACCACATACTTACCCTTGGTATTGCGGATATTGAAGAATGAATTGTCTGATTCAAGGTGAAGTCCGATGAATGGTGCCAATGTACCTGGCGCCAGCAATTTATTTGATGCATCCTGCGCCATCACGCCTAAAGTGGCCATCAGCAGCAGTGCTGAGATAAGTAACTTTTTCATAATGAGTTTATTTATCGATTTAACTATATGCAAAGGTAATCATTTATTTCATATAATCATACATTTTAAGAATAAAAAACTATTAAAAACAACAATCCCTTCATTGCTGTCGACTGGCGAGGCAATGAAGGGAACTACAAAACAAAATTACCAATGACTATTTAATTCTCGAAGTGATTTCGGATGGAAGTTGTGGCATGGCGCCTTTCTGAGTGCAAACGTAGGCACTTACTTCGACGGCTAGTTTGTGAGCTTCTTTTACTGGCATTCCTGAGAGGACGGCCGAGGTAAAGGTGCCTGTAAAGCTATCGCCTGCGCCTACTGTATCGGCTACTTCTACCAATGGAGTCTTCTGGAAACTGTTAAGATCGTGGCCAAATACATAGCTACCATTTGTTCCGCATGTAAGTACCAGCATATCAAGATTATACTTACCAAGAATGAGCCAGCACTTGTTTTCGATATCCAGTCCTGGATAGCCAAACATACGGCCTATAGCTACTAGTTCCTCATCATTGATCTTGAGTACATTGCACTGACGCAAAGAGTCTTGAATAATCTCTTTGGTATAGAAGTTCTGACGAAGATTGATATCAAATATCTTCATACAATCCTCTGGTGTATTCTCGAGGAATCTGCGAATAGTATTGCGAGATACTTCACTGCGCTGAGCCAAAGAGCCAAAGCAAACGGCGCTGCAATTACGAGCAATCTGGTCGAGTTCGTCTGTATATGGAATGTTATCCCATGCTACATTGGTCTTGATATCATAGGTAGGTACGCCTTCGTCGTCGAGTTCTACAGCTACTGTACCTGTAGGAAAGCCTACGCGTGGCATCATATATTTTACGCCTTTCTGTTCGAATTCCTTGATGGTCTGATCGCCTAGGATATCATTACCTAAGGCACTTACAGCCAGCGAATTCAATCCAAACTGACTTACGTGATAAGCGAAATTTGCTGGTGCGCCGCCTAATTTAGCGCCTTCTGGAAGTACATCCCATAATGCCTCGCCGAGGCCTACTATTAAATTTTTCATTGTTATCAGGTTTTTACTTATTTACTTTTGGTATATAGGTGAATAGATAGATTACGCCGATGGCCATGACGATTACTGCGCCTGCCTGACCGATAGCATCACTGGCAAATCCCATGAGGAGTGGAAATACAGTACCTCCAAAAAGTCCCATGATCATCAGTCCACTTACGGCATTCTTTTTCTCTGGCATACTCTCGAGTGCCTGTGCAAAGATCATGGAGAATACATTGGAATTGCCATAGCCTACCAGTGCAATGGCGATGTAAAGTATGTTCTTAGTGGTACCTGCAAAGAGACCTGCCATACTTAGCGCCATCATTACTACTGAGATGATGAAAAATACTCGTGTCTTCATCACACGAAGGAAGAAACTTCCTGTAAGACATCCGATTGTCCTGAATATAAAATATAAGGATGTCGCAAATGCCGCCTCGTTGAGTGTCATTCCGAGGCTTTCTATTAAGATTTTTGGAGCGGTGGTATTGGTTCCTACGTCTATGCCTACATGGCACATGATGCCGAGGAAACTCAATAATACAATTGGTGTGCCTAATAATTTGAATGCATCGGCAAACTGACTGCCGATAGAAGCAGACTCGCCTACTTCATCAGAACTTTCCTCTTCGATAGGTGTAGAGGTTAGCAATACAGTGGCCAATATGCCGATGACCATATAGATGGCAAAGAGTACTCGCCATTCCAGGCCAAAGGTAGGGATAGCTGCTGATGCTCCCCACATGGCAAGATAAGGAGCCATGAATGAGGCGATGGCCTTGACAAACTGGCCGAAGGTAAGTGTTGCTGCCAGTTTACCCTTGATGACTGATGATACCAGTGGATTAAGTGAGGTTTGCATCAAGGCATTTCCTATACCCAGCAATGAGAAGGAAATGAGCATCATATTAAAATCGGTGAAGAATATCGGGAGCATCAATGATACTACGGTTACTACGAGCGATAGTAATACGGTCTTCTTTCTACCTATCTTATTCATAAGTACGCCTGTAGGTACAGAGAAGATAAGGAACCAGAAGAATACCAATGATGGCAGGATATTAGCAACTGAGTCGCTAAGATTAAGGTCCTCTTTTACATAATTAGATGCTATGCCGACTAAATCGACAAATCCCATTGCAAAAAAGCAGAGCATGACTGGTATCAAAGCCAGTTTATTAGTCTTATTTTCCATTGTCTGTTAGGTTTTTAAGATGTTTTTAATTTCTGCGGCAAATATAGATATTATGTAGTCGGGGAAATAAAAAAAATCGTTCATTCACTAGCAAATATGTTGTATTGTAACAAATTTGATAGCGAATGAACGATTATTTAAGATGAGTATTGAAGCAACATTATATATTTGCCGCAGAAATAATCTCATAATAACTAATAACCGTATCTAAAATGGAAAAGGTAAAATCTACATTCACAAAGGCTGCCTTAATAGGTCTATCTATTATGGTATGTGGAAATGTCTTTGCTCAGGACAACGACGACAATTCTAAAAACAGTAAGGAGGAGGGCAACAGAAATGTGATGCTCAACGCTGCAAGTGCAAATGGACCAAGAGAGATACAGATAGGTCTGCCATCAGCAGATGTTAATGTGCTCGAAAATGGTATTCCTGTTACTTATGCTACTAATCCTCATAGTGTGAACTCTACATGGAGAGGCGATGCTAGTCTTTCTCACCAGGGATTGCTCAAGATTTCAGAAACTGCAATTACTACGGGTAATATCGGATATGCTGTGAATTCTTTCACTCAGCTTGGCCAGGAGGGTTTTCATGGTAAACTGAATTACAAGTCAAATCACTATGGACTACAGGAGTTCTCGCTCAATCTGAATGGCAGTATGGCCAAGGACTGGTTCTACAGTGCTTCTATGTATCAGGATTTTGACCCAGGTACTTTCAAGATTCGATCTTCGCAGTATCAGGATCGTACTCAGATCTATAAATTTGCTATCTCTCATAAATATAATAATAATCGCGGTGAGTTTACAGCGCTTTATCAGTATGCTAATTCTCATCCTGTATATACTTACGCTACTCAGAGTGCACCTTTTATATATGTAGGCGATGGTAGTGTAAAAGAGTACGGCAAGTTTAAGTTGGGTACTACCAGCTATCTGCCTACCGACGGTAATATAGTATACAGAGATATGCGCACTGGCGAGCTGAAACAGACTTCGCTCTATGATGCTATCGAAAATCGTACAAGTGCCGTTACATTGATGAATAATTACGACTTCGGAAATGGTCTCAACTGGAAACTCGTCGGAAAATACGACCACGACCGTGGTGCTCTTGTATATCAGACTCCGATGTCTATCCTCAGCGTTAAGGGTGACAATACCTATAATTATATGGTAAAAGGCATTGATGGTGGATATTCGGCATATACTGGCGACTATGTGCAGACTCGTATGTCTTGTCTCAACTCTGGTACTATCGACGAGCTGATGTTCACTTCAGAACTTTCGAAGAAATTCAACACCTCTACCCTGCGCATTGGCGTAAACGAATGGTATTACAAGGCTGACTATACCTCTAATACTACTATGTGGGATCAGACGATTACTGAAGACGGCAGCTATCCACAGCTAACTTATGATGCTAACTTACGCGATTACTATTACTACGATTTCAATCGCAATGCATCTGAATACTACAAGGCTCACGAAAACAAGCTGGCTCTCTATTTCACTCACGACTGGGATATTACATCTAAACTGAACCTCTATTATGGTGCACGTCTGGAATGGAAATCGCTGAAAGGTGAGAATGCTGCTATCAAGAATGCTGCAGGCAACTATGTAGGACGATTCAGCAATTACTATCTGGGTACTACAGCTCCTGATGGTACTAAGATCACTCCAGCCAAGCTGGATTACGACTGGCTGAACTATGACCTTACAGCTGCTCTTACCTATAAAATTAGCGATCAGTTTGGACTTACTGGCGACTTCACTTATAT
>REGX01214742.1_pt1 | contig 10554 bp, 4 predicted proteins | sample 2276321 | NCBI WGS metagenome assembly REGX01 (sample SAMN08335021, study PRJNA423103) | bovine gut metagenome | biome: bovine gut metagenome; feature: rumen; material: feed digesta; isolation source: rumen digesta from from 15 high feed efficiency cows and 15 low feed... | host: Bos taurus ... | reverse complement strand
TTACAATGTTCCTCTCGAATTGAAATACCTCCCTGTCATTGAGTCTGCACTTAACCCTAACGCCGTTTCAAGAGTTGGTGCAACAGGTCTTTGGCAGTTCATGATTTCTACAGGTAAAAGATATGGCCTTGAAGTCAACACACTTGTTGACGAGCGCCGCGACCCATTAAAGGCTTCATACGCTGCAGCTCACTACCTCAGCGATTTATATAAAATCTTCGACGACTGGAATCTAGTGATTGCTGCATACAACTGTGGTCCAGACAAGGTAAATAAGGCAATCCACCGTGCCAAAGGCTCTGCCGACTACTGGCACATCTATCCTTATCTTCCAAAAGAAACAAGAGGATACGTACCAGCTTTTATCGCTGCAAATTACATTATGAACTACTATTGCGATCATAATATCTGCCCTATGGTAACCGAGTTACCTCCTAGAACAGATACTGTAGTAGTAACCAAGAACGTACACTTCGAGCAGATTGCCCATGCACTAAATATTGAAGTAGAGCACCTTCGTGCACTGAATCCACAGTATCGCCAAGATGTTATCAATGGATATACTAAACCGATGGCTATCCGTCTTCCATCTTCACTTATCGGAACATTCATCGACAACGAAGATTCTATTTATGCATATAAAGCAGAAGAATTCATTCTAAAACGTGATACAGTTGAGGTTAACGATGATGTACCTCAATATTCATCAAGAAGATACTATAGCCCTCGTCGTAGTACACCTGCAAGAAGAGGAAGAAAAGCTAAAAAGAGCCGCAGAAGTCGTGGCGGTAAGAGCATTACTATTCGCGAAGGCGATAGTCTTTCTGAAATTGCAGAGCGCAATCATACTACTGTAAAAAAACTGAAAAAACTGAATAAGATCAGTGGAAACAGTATACGTGCAGGTAAGAAGCTTAAGGTGAAGTAAAGCATACACATTATTATATAGGAGGCAGAGATTATGGATGACCAGAACATCAAGGAACTCGAAAGAGAGCAAGCCGACAATAAGATGATCAACGACGCCTTTGAGCGTCTAATCGAAAGCTATGTTGCATCACGTCATCGCAAAAAAGTCGATATTGTAACCAAAGCTTTCAATTTCGCACGCCAAGCTCATAAAGGAGTAAGGCGTCTTTCAGGTGAGCCATATATTATGCATCCTATAGCTGTAGCCCAAATTGCCTGTGAGGAAATGGGTCTCGGCTCTACCTCCATCTGTGCTGCACTACTCCACGACGTCGTAGAAGATACTGACTATACAGTTGAAGACATCTCTAATATTTTTGGTGAAAAAATTGCTCAAATTGTAGGCGGACTCACCAAGATTAGTGGTGGTATATTCGGAGACAAGGCTTCTGCTCAAGCTGAAAACTTCAAAAAGTTACTGCTCACAATGAGCGATGACATTCGTGTTATCCTTATTAAGATATGTGACCGATTGCACAATATGCGTACACTCGAGTCTCAGCCAGCCAACAAGCAATATAAAATTGCAGGCGAAACTCTATACATATACGCTCCACTTGCTAATCGTCTAGGTCTCAATAAGATCAAGACAGAATTAGAGGATCTTTCATTCCGATACGACCATCCTGAAGTATACAATGATATCGAAAAGAAACTGGCTGACACAAAGGCTCAGCGAGAAATCCTATTCGATGAATTTATAGCTCCTATCAAGGAAGCACTTGATGCAAAGGGAATAAAATACTACATCAAAGAACGTATCAAGAGCCCATATTCCATTTGGAATAAGATGCAGAAAAAGCACGTCACCTTTGATGAAATCTACGATATTCTTGCTGTAAGAATTGTTTTTGAACCAGATAATCGCAAGCAAGAAATCAATGAATGCTTTAATATCTATGTAGCTATCACTCAGATTTACAAAAGTCACCCAGACCGTCTGCGTGATTGGCTAAACCATCCTAAGGCTAATGGCTATCAGGCATTACACTGTACACTGATGAGCAAGCAGGGCCGATGGATAGAAGTACAGATACGAAGCGACCGTATGGATGAGAAGGCCGAGCAAGGTCTTGCTGCTCATTGGAAATACAAAGAAGGAGAAGAATATACTGAGGATGAGAATGAATTGAACGATTGGCTTCGTACCATCAAGGAAATTCTCGATGATCCTCAGCCAGATGCTATGGACTTCCTTGATAGTATCAAGCTAAATCTATTTGCTTCTGAAATATTTGTTTTCACTCCAAAAGGTGAAATCAAGACAATGCCTGCTGGATGTACTGCCCTTGACTTTGCTTTCCAGATACATACCTTCTTAGGTAGCCATTGTATTGGTGCTAAAGTTAATCATAAACTTGTACCTCTCAGCCATAAACTGCAAAGTGGTGACCAGGTTGAAATCCTTACAAGTAAGAGTCAGCATGTAGAGCCTTCGTGGATCAACTTTGTAACTACTGCTAAAGCTCGAGGTAAAATTCAAGCTATCCTACGCCACGACAACCGTGAAATCCAGAAAAAGGGAGAAGAACTTCTCAACGAGTGGTTGGACAAGAATACTTTGGAGTTAACATCTTCTATTCTCGATAAATTATGCGAACTGCATAATATCCAAAAGCACGAAAATCTATTCTTAGCTATTGGAGAAAGGACTATCATTCTTGGAGTAGAAGATCTAGATGAACTTCGTGGTAAAAAGAAGAAAGAAACAACCAATAAAGGTTGGCTTCGCTATGTACCATTCCTCAATAAGGAGAAAAAAGAAGACGAAAAGCAAAAGAAAGAACAATTTACTGTTGGTAAGGAATTTAATAAAAAGAAACCTATTATTATTTCAGAAGCCAACATTGATCAGTATATCTTCCCAGACTGCTGCCACCCTATCCCAGGCGATGACATTCTAGGCTATATTGATAACCGCAATCATATAGAAATCCACAAACGTGCCTGTCCAGTTGCAGCCAAACTTAAATCAAGTTTTGGTCCTCGCATCGTAGATGCAAAATGGGATATGCACAAGAAACTATTCTTCGATGCTACTATCGAAATACAAGGTATCGACCGTAAGGGATTGCTGCTTGATGTAAGTAAAGTTATTAGTGGACAGATGGGTATCAACATCCATAAACTTACAATTAAGAGCGATGAAGGTATCTTCGATGGAACAGTTGAAATGAAGGTACACGACAGAGATGAAGTTCGTGTAATTGTGGAAAACCTCAAAAATATCGAAGGATTACAAGAAGTACATCAAATCATGTAAATCTATATTCCTCCCCCAAAAAGGGAGGAATTCTTATACTACAAACAATCTATGAGAAAACTAATTCTATGCTTAATGGGCATATTATGCCTTAACGCAAATGCTCGCGGAAAATTCGACAATCCTGATACCATTGTTGTTGCAAAAGATGGTTCAGGCCAGTTTACTTCAATTAATGCAGCCATTGAGGAATGTCGTGCATTCATGGAATACCATAAGGTAATCTTTATCAAGAATGGTATTTATACAGAAAAAGTAGTAGTACCATCATGGCTTACCAACATTGAATTGTGTGGTGAAGATAAGGAGAAGACCAAGATTATCTGGTACGATCATGCCAACATCTACAATACTCATACCAATAAGCCGATGGGCACATTCCGTACCTATACGATAAAAGTTCAGGGGGATTATATTACCCTCAAAAATCTAACTATCGATAATGCTGCTCCCAAGCTAGGACAAGCCGTAACATTACACACAGAAGGAAATCATTTGAGATTCATCAACTGTAATATACTAGGCAATCAAGACACAATCTATACGGGAGTAGCTGGAATGAAGCACTATTTCAAAGGTTGTCTGATAGAAGGTACAACAGATTTCATATTTGGTCCAGGTATCGCATGGTATGAGGATTGCGAACTTAAAAGCCGCGTAAACAGCTATATCACAGCAGCTTCAACACCAAAGAATCAGAAATACGGATATATCTTCAGCAACTGTCGACTTACAGCATATCCAGAAGTTGACAAAGTGTATCTTGGCCGTCCATGGAGAGCCTATGCCTACACCCTTTTCTTGAACTGTGAAATGGGCAAACATATTGTTGCTGATGGTTGGCAAAACTGGAAAGACTATCATGATCCAGCCCAAGAAGGTATTGTAAGATATTACGAATACAATAGCAAGGGTGAAGGAGCTAATCCTAAATCCCGTGTTGCCTGGTCTCATCAACTAAGCAAGAAAGATGCCAACAAAATTACATTATCAGAAGTATTTGATGGAGATATAGACTGGATACTATAATATAAAATCCAGAAACAAAAAATAAAGTTCTTCCACACTTTAAGCTAATTTATTGATATTATGCAGCTTAACTGTGGAGGAACTTTTTTATTTTTATACAAGGATCAACTCATGATAGTTACCAGCATTCTTCCTTTTAGGGTCACCAAATATCCGCTTAGCTGCTATAGAAACTGTTCTAACTGATGATTCTCTAATCAATTTAGGAAGATGCTTTCCAAGAATACCCATAATTTCCTTGATACTATACAACTCACCATTTTCCCCTTCAGAAGGTTTTCTGAAATATCTTACAAGAGCCTCTTCCAAAGCCGATTTACGATAGTAAGCCTTATTATGCTCCTGCAAAATCTTCTCATCTTCTTTGCTGAAATAGTAAGCCTCTCCTCTTTCTAGCTCATCAATTAACTGAGCATAAATTTGATCATGGTTGATATTATTGATATCAATCATACTATCAGGCTCTACAATCAGAAATCTTCTACTACCTGTAGGATCTGAGAGTAATTCACGGCTATTGCTTGTTCCTACAAACGATGCTGTACGAGGTAAGGTATTGATATGATGCTTATAAGCACCGCGATAGCTTGGCTTCATACACTGAAGTAGAGTCTTCATCAGAGGAGCCTTCTTCGGACTTTCCTTATCCATCTCATCGTCATTTATGATAGCAAACTCTACCGTCTTACGCAAAGCCAAAGCCTTCTGATTCAGAGAGAAATCATCTGTATAGTATTCCTGCAGTTCAGCAGGAAGAAGATTACGCATGAAAGTGCTCTTATGAAGACCCTGAGTTGGGGATACGAGCACAAACATTACACTATTAGCATGTTGCTTGTCAAATCCCATCATCTGAGCAACCATAGCTCTAAGCCAGATATGTCCCATCTTCTGTAGATAATCCGAACAATTGATTCTACGAAGAAAACTACATATCCTATCTTGGCCATCCCATGTACCTTTCACCTTATTAATATATGACCTTATAGGATGGTAAAATTCAGTAGCTGAAGACTTTACCATATCTGCTATCAAGGTATTCTTGCTATATATACCCATGGCCTTCATCTCAAGATCGAGAGAATTAATAGCAGCCTGATCGACCACCTTGAAATCGACATCACTATCATCGATTTTTCGATACTCATAGATATCCTTGACCACGTTATAACGGAATTCGTATTTACTCGCAAGGCCAAGAGCTGTATCAGCAACAGGACGGAGATGTTCTCTCACTTTACGATCATACTTTTCCTTTTCATCAGAGTCAGCATTTGCCAGGAGCTTACTATTATTCAGCTCCTCTGCGATTAATTTTAAACTTCTCAAGATTATAATATTAGATAATTTGATTGCAAAGATAATACATAAATAAAGGATATGCAAATTATTATTTTAACTATTTTCACTTGAAAGGCATTCCAAAACGGCACTTTTCAAGATCGTAAATATGAGACTCTAATATCATATATATAAGGTGCCAAAACAATATATATTAGAACTTTTGCCTCTAGGCAAACGATCGTTCCCCTATAGGCAAACGCCCGTTTGCCTCCAGGCAAAAGTTTAACAACCAAACAGATTATGCAGCCATACCTATATTCCTACTACATAAATCGGCAATAATGCATATTGAGAAATTAAATCTATTAAATCAACCCGCCAAAGTTCTTCCACAGTTAAAGCAATGATATTAAGCTACTTAACCAAAAGTGTGGAAGAAAAATATTTTTTGATCTGAAAAATACATGCGCAAACTTACCTTATAACACTAAAATAACAGAAAATATGAGTTAAGATAAAAACATAAATTGAAGATAAAACAAATATTACCTATCAATATAGTTAATTTTTGTGAAAGTTACAAGGTGTGTGCCTTAACTTTTAAATAATATTTGTAAATTAGCGCTCGAAAACAAGTGAGATAATAATCTATACCTGAAAGCGACAAACTAATCTACTAGCAAGAAAAACAAAACCAATCTACTAGCAAGAAGAAACGCTTGAAGATCTCGTATAAAGAGAATAATAACTAATAATCAAATAAACTAAATCTAACGTTTATGTATCTACAAATCAAAAAAGCATCAGCAGCTTTATTCTTAAGTCTGGTGTGTGTTTCTGCATTTGCGCAGAAGAAGATATCAGGTACTGTATTAGATGCAAATGGCGATCCTGTCATTGGAGCTACAGTTAACGTAGACGGAGTAAACGGTGCTATCACCGACCTCGACGGTAACTTTACTCTTAATAACGCCAAACCATCATCTACAATTACAGTAAGTTATATTGGTTTCAAATCAAAGAAACTTAAAATAGGAGAAAGTAGCGTACTCAATGTACAACTTGAAGAAGACAATGCCAACCTCGATGAAGTAGTAGTTGTAGGTTATGGTACAATGAAGAAAAGCGATCTTACTGGATCTATTTCTTCAACAGATGGTGAAAAGCTAGCAGCTAAAGGTACAACAAATGCAATGGAAGCATTGCAGGGATCTGTTCCTGGAGCTAGCATCACCCAGACTAGCGGTCGTGCAGGTTCGGACTTCAACATACAAATCCGTGGTGCATCTTCTATCAGTAGTGAAACAACACCTCTTTATGTTGTAGACGGAATCATTTGTGACAATATCGATTTCTTGAATCCTCAGGATATCGAAAGAATGGACATTTTGAAAGATGCTTCTTCTACTGCTATTTATGGATCACGAGCAACTGCCGGTGTAGTCATCGTAACTACTAAGAGTGGAACCTCTGTAAAAGTAATGGAGAAAGCTACTATTTCTTACGATGGTTACTATGGTGTATCAAAGGTTGCAAGAATGCCTGAGTATATGAATGCACAGCAATTCTACAACTATCGTTTCTCTGAATTCTTGTCTTCAGGTCAATTCACAAATGGTATTTCATCTGTAGCTCAGCCTATCTATCAGATGAAGTCTGCTAATTTCGAACAAGGTACAATATTCGATGATAACGGAAATTCCGTTATGAAGCAAATGATTGCAAATGGTGAATCATACGATTGGCCAAGCCTTGTTACTCAGAATGGTCAGAAACAAAATCACTACATTGCTGTTAATGGATCTTCTAAGACTATCCATTATCATTTTGGAGTAGGTTATAACCGTGATGAGGGAGTATACAAAGGTGACCTTCAGAATAGATACAACCTTAAAGGTAGTGTAGACGGTCAAGTTAATAAATTTTTAAATGTTGGTTTCAGTCTGAACGCATCATATACAAAAAATGATTATGCAAGTGATGATGCTGTAAAGATTGCATTCCGTCAGGTTCCATTCGCACGCCCATATAATAGTGATGGGCAGTTAAATGAAAAGCCTGCTAACTATGAAGCCTTAGGATCAAATTCAAAATATCAGTTCTCTGATGCATACAATTCATTAGTCATGCTACAGGATGATAGTAAGCAGAAGAAAACATTCAGATTACTCGGCAACCTGTATTTCCAGGTAAAGCCAACCAAATGGTTGTCTTTTAAGTCAACATTCTCACCTAACTTTATAAACTCTCGTACAGGTTTATATACAGCTGGCAGTTGCGATAGAACAGAGACTGCTTCTCATGAAGAATATACAAAGAAAGAATGGACATGGGATAACCAATTTGATTTCAACAAATCATTCGGTGATCATAGCTTAAATGCAATGTTTCTATATAGTTTAAACAGTCAGGACTATACATATAGTCAGATTGGCAGAAGTACAACAGAAACAGGAGCATTAATGACTGGAACTCAATGGTTTAACCTCTATGCAGGTACAATAAATGAGGAAGGAACCGGAACCTCATACTATCAAGAGAAATTACAGTCATATGCTATGCGTTTAAATTATACATACGCAGGTAAATACATGTTTACAGGTACTTTACGTACAGATGGTTCATCTAAATTCCTCGAAGGACATCGTTGGGGTTGGTTCCCTTCTGCAGCTATTGCATGGCGTATGTCTGAAGAAAAATTTATTAAGGACATTAAATGGATAGACAACTTGAAACTACGTTTAAGCTATGGTGTTACAGGAAATAACAAATTCAAAAGACATTACAATGCTATTAGCGTAGACGGACCAAGTATTTATTCATATGGTTCAACAGTAGCAAATGGTTATTATCCAAGCGGTATAATTAATGCAGCCTTGATGTGGGAAAAGTCCCACGAAGTCAACTTTGGTGTTGATTACAGTTTCATCGGCGGAAGAATCAATGGTAGCATCGATATCTATAACAAGCTATCAAGCAATCTGCTTTACGACAGAGAACTTCCTTTAGTAACTGGAGGCGGATCTTTAATTGACAATGTAGGCAAAGTAAGAAACCATGGTATTGAGTTCGCACTAAATACTGTAAATATCCAAAACAAAGACTGGAATTGGACTACAAGTTTCAATTTTGCTAAAAATAACAACGAAGTAAAAATAATCAATGGAGAAAATCGCATCATCAGTGCATCAGACCCAATTACTAAGTCTTTATTTGTTGGCGAATCTGTAAACAATATTTATGCATTCAAGTGGACAGGTATCGTAAGCGACCAAAACATGACAGTTCCAAACAATCAGGCAGCCATCAATAACGGTTTCACTCCAGGAGAAACAGTAAAATCAGCAGATTATTACTATAAAGTTTACAAATGGAATGAAGGTATGCCTATCATCGAAGATGTAAACGGAGATGGTTCAATCACTGACGATGACTGGACTGTACTTGGAAGTAGAGACCCATCATGGACTGGTAACATCAGTTCTACATTGACTTGGAAGAACATAGACTTCTCATTCTCTATTTATACAAAGCAGAATTTCTGGAATTACTCATACACTCTTGCAGATACCTACGATTACAACTACCGTGGATGGAATAAAATCAACATGGATTACTATATCCCAGCAGGAACCCTAATTAACTGCGACGGAGTTAATGCTGACGGTACATATATCAATCCAGTTTATCAAGAAGCAACCCATTATGGTACATTCCCATTCCCTAATGCAAGTGCAAGTGGCTATGGAGTAGGTACATATCTCTACAATAAGGGAGTATATAATATGTTGGCTATCGATAAAATTTCTTACTGGAAGGTTAAGAATATTACATTGGGTTACACTTTCCCTAAGAATATGCTAACTTCATGGGGATGCGAGAGTCTAAGACTATATGTAAATATTACAAACCCATTCGTATTTACAAAATACAAAGGATTTGATCCTGAATGGGCTGATGCATCTCAGGCCAACGATGGTCCAAGCACTGTAACATATCAGATTGGTGCTAGCATTAAATTCTAATTTATTAAAAGCAAAAATCAATGAATAAATATATATTAACATCGGCTATTAGTCTGGCACTTATGGGTAGCCTTACAAGCTGCTCTGACTTCCTGGAGGCTTCTAACAAAAGCACCGTAACTGCTGAAGAACAATTTTCCACAGCGACAGGATGGAACCAGCTTCTTAATCAGGCTTACGTCAACATGAGGAGCATATACTCAAATCCTATGATATTCTGCTCAGGAACAGATATGTATACAACATCTCAGGGTGCAAGCCAATCTATTCTCCAAACATACCAGTACAATGCAGATTATTCTGACATAAAGACTTTTTACGAAAATTGTTACAAAACTATCAATCAAGCAAACTGTGTATTAAAATATTCAAGTGATGCTAAATTAATAGACCAAGCTAAATTTATCCGTGACTATGCATATTACATTCTCACACAGCAGTTTGGTTCTGTACCTTACATCACTTCATATATAGAATCTGCAGAGACCAATTATCCAAAAACTGATCTTGCAACTATCTACACAAATACTATTAGTGAACTTGAAACCATCATAGCAAATGGTAATCTTGATGCTCAGGGCTCAGCTAAGGAAGGTTACGGAAAAGCAAGCATTCTTGCTGCAAAAGCACTGCTTGCAAAAGTTTACCTCGCAGCTGGTTGGGATATACAAACCTCTCTTGGAGATGCTGCTACAGGTACATACACAGTAAACAGCACTGAGTATTTTTCAAAAGCAGCTGCTTATGCAAGTGAAGTTGCCAATACTATTCCTCTCTCTCAATCATTTACTGCTAAATGGGATTTCGATAAGAACGAAAAAGGAGAAAATATAGAAAATATATTTGCTATCCAATATGACAGGGCATCTGCATCCGACAAAGTTAAAGGTGGTCATGACCAGCAACACTATTTTGGAGGATACATGGGTTCTAACACTCTTGGACTTAAAGCTCTGAAAAATGACCTTTGCCCAACAGAGAGAG
>REGX01213535.1_pt1 | contig 10576 bp, 9 predicted proteins | sample 2276321 | NCBI WGS metagenome assembly REGX01 (sample SAMN08335021, study PRJNA423103) | bovine gut metagenome | biome: bovine gut metagenome; feature: rumen; material: feed digesta; isolation source: rumen digesta from from 15 high feed efficiency cows and 15 low feed... | host: Bos taurus ... | reverse complement strand
GATTATTATTGCGATCAGGCCTTGGACCGTTCTGGTTGTTCTGGTTTGGTCTTGGACCGTTTTGATTTGGTCTTGGACCATTCTGGTTGTTAGGTCTTGGGCCATTTTGATTAGGCTTAGGACCATTCTGATTTTGTCTAGGACGGTTATTGTTGCCTCCCTTTGCTGGATTAGGATTGCCCTGATTGTTATTATTGTTGCCGTTGTTCTGATTGTTGTTATTACCTTTTTTCTTTTTCTTCTTGGCTTTATCAAAACGGCTGATATCAGCATTAGCAAGTAGGTCAATAGGCTTCTTTTGCTCTTTGGCCTTACCGTTAGACTGCAGACTTAATGGCTTGTCGCCAACCTTGTTCATCTCAATAATCTCATGAGCTCTATCAGCCGAAATAGTTTCGAGATTAGCTGCAAGATTCTTATCAGTAGAGTAGGTAATCATACCCGTAAGAATATCAGTCTTGAACAGATAGTAATCACTGTCGAGTGTCTGAAGTACGATTTCCTTGCCAGGAATCTTCTTACTAGCCTCAAGATAATCGTCAACCTCATAGTTGAGACAGCACTTCAACTTAGCGCACATACCTGCAAGCTTCTGAGGATTGAGTGAAATATCCTGAACGCGAGCAGCATTTGTGCTAACGCTTGAGAAGTTCTTCATCCATGTAGCGCAGCAAAGCTCTCGACCACAAGGACCTGTTCCGCCAATTCTACCAGCTTCCTGGCGAGCACCAATCTGCTTCATCTCAATTCTTACATGGAATGTTTCTGCAAGCACCTTGATAAGCTGACGGAAGTCTACACGCTCATCGGCAATATAATAGAAGATAGCCTTATTGCCATCGCCCTGGTATTCTACGTCACCAATCTTCATCTGAAGACCAAGATCTTTAGCAATCTGGCGACTTTGAATCATAGTACCATGCTCGCGGCTTTTAGCCTCCTGATACTTCTCCATATCTACAGGCTTAGCCAGACGGTAGATGCGCTTGATATCATCAGGTGACTTCAGATTTGCTTTCTTGATCTGAAGTTTAACAAGTCTTCCTGTAAGAGTAACAACACCAATGTCGTGGCCAGGATTAGCCTCTACAGCAACAGTGTCGCCTTTCTTTAATTCAAGATTATTTACGTTGTGGTAGTATCCCTTGCGAGTATTTTTGAATTGCACCTCTACAAGGTCAGTACTCAGGGTGTTGCCTGGTACATCAGCAAGCCAATCGTATGTATTCAACTGTCGGTCCTGTCGGCCTACGCCACAAGCGCATAAGCCACGATCACAGTCGTTACACATCTTGAATTTCAAATTATTATAGTCCATATATATGTCTATTTCCTTATTAATAAAACAATCATGTTCAATGCGATATCGAAGAAAACGATTTTAGCATTGGCATTTTGACTTATATCTCGTAGAGCCTTGTTGATAAGCTCTGTAATATCAATAACATTGGCTTCATTAATGAAACGGGCAAAGTTTTTAGAGAAATCTTCTTCATCCTGTGTCATGTAATTCAGCTCTGGATTGCGAAAGTTGTACATGAAGTTTTCACGAACCATGTGGACGAAATATACAAGCATTCGTTTCTGCTTCTCTCGGCCGAAAGCTGATACAGCTTCGCTCCATTTCTTCAGGTCATGAATGTTACGCAAATAGGAAAGTCGCATCAGCATAATAAACATGTCGAGAAATTGCTTGTTCTCATTTCCTGCATTCAGTTCTTCTGTAGCAAGATTCCAGTTTCCGTTAGCTACTCTGGCTATGCGATGAGCTGTATCGCTGTCAAGTCCTCTCTGTTCTTCCAATGCTTTCTCGAGCGAAGCAGTATCGATTTTCTTTAATTCAAATCTTTGAGTTCTGCTTCGGATTGTTTCGAGAAGTTTTTCTGGTTCCTCGCTTATCAGCATGAAAACCGTCATCTGTGGAGGTTCCTCAAGAAGTTTGAGCAGCTTGTTGGCTGCAGCAATATTCATTCGTTCAGGAAGCCAGATAATACAAACCTTGTATCCTCCCTGGCTTGATTTCAAGCTAAGACGACGGGATATCTCATCGCTTTCAGCAGCAGTGATAATAGACTGCTGATTAGCAGCGCCCATAGCATCCATCCACTGATTCATGGTAAAGTATGGTCCCTGAATCAGCATGTCATGCCATTCTTTGGCAAAATCATCACTGATAGGCTGATGGTCACCACCCATTTTAGGAAGTTTAATCGTAGGAAAGGTAAAATGCAAATCAGGATGTCCCCAGTTTTTCAATAACGGGGAATCCTTCAGAAGATAGCTGGCAAAAGCAAGAGCTACTGCCATCTTTCCACATCCTTCAGGACCTGTAAACAACATAGCATGCGGCACGCGATTTTCTTCGACGAGCTGCATCAGTCGCTTTTCTGCATCTTCTTGACCTATAACTTCACTAAACTTCATTTATAGTAGGTTCTTTACAATCTCACGTACACTATCTACAGCACTTACCGTAAAGAAATGCACATTGTTGATACCATGTGCGTATAAGTCTTTTACCTGATTGATCGACCATTCGATACCTAGTTGCTTAGCCTCTTCATCGGATTTGCATTTCAAGGCTTCTCTTACAAGCTCCTCAGGGAAATCGCAGTGGAAAGTCTTTGGCACAACTGTCAACTGGCTAAGTTTTGCAAATGGCTTGATAGCTGGAATAATAGGGATAGTAATACCCATAGCTTTACCCTTTTCTACGAATTCATAATATTTCTGATTATCGTAGAACAGCTGAGTAACGGCATATTCAGCACCCAGATCCTGCTTTTCCTTCAAGTGGATCAAGTCCTGCTCAAGATTAGGAGCTTCCTCATGTTTCTCAGGATAGCAAGCTACACCAAAGTCGAAAGGCTCGCCAGGATGCTTGATAGGCGTACCATCGATAAAGAAGCCTTCGTTGAATTTGTTTACCTGCTTGATAAGCTCAGTAGCATGAGCATATCCGCCTTTTACAGGGGTAAAGCGCTTATCTTCCATAGCCTTGTCGCCACGAAGTAAAAGCAAATTGCTGATACCCAGGAATTGAAGGTCGAGCAATTCGTATTCGATATCCTCAGCAGTAGCGCCTGCACAGATGATATGAGGCATAACAGGGATATTGAATTTGTTCTGAATAGCAGCAGCAATAGCTACAGATCCAGGACGGCGACGAATGCGCGAACGCTCCATAAGTCCATTTTCGAGCTCACGATAAATATACTCGCTCGAATGATTGGTAATGTTAATGAACAGTGGCTTGAACTCAGCCAGTTTCTCAATGGTCTTAAACAGATTTCCCATGCCATTTCCTTTCAGAGGTGGCAATACCTCGAAAGAAAAGTGCTTCTCGGAAGTCTCTTTATTTAGTAATTCAGTAATTTTCATCTTTACGTAAAGTGCATTTGGATGCAAATATACTAAAAAAATAGGGGATAAACTAATTTGAATCGTATTATTTATCAAAACTATGAAACAAAATCTAATTAACATGGAACAAAATGTGCAAGGCTCTAAAGCCTATCTTTTTTCAATTGTAATGGTTGCCGTGCTCGGTGGCCTGTTGTTCGGATATGATACAGCTGTGATTTCAGGAGCTGAAAAAGGTCTGCAGGCATTCTTCCTGGGTGCTAAAGATTTTCAGTATACTGATATAGCTCACGGATTTACATCTTCTTCTGCGCTTATCGGATGTATCATTGGTTCGGCTCTTTCTGGCCTTTTCGCTCAGCGCTTTGGCCGTAAGCGTTCATTGGTATTTGCAGGTATCTGCTTCTTCCTTTCTGCTTACGGAAGTATGGATCCTGAAACTTTTGGCATTCTTCCTAAGGGAGAACCAAGTTGGACTCTTCTTGTAGTATTCAATTTCTATCGTGTACTTGGTGGTATTGGTGTTGGTATGGCATCTGCCGTCTGCCCTATGTATATCGGCGAGATTGCACCAAGCGATAAGCGTGGTATGCTTGTAAGTTGGAACCAGTTTGCTATTATCTTTGGTCAGCTGGTAGTTTACTTTGTCAACTTCTTTATCCTTGGCGAGCATACACAGCCTATTATCAATAGCATCGGTGAAGGTGTGAATGAGCTAGTTGCTAGCAGCGACCCTTGGACAGTAGCTACTGGTTGGAGATATATGTTTGGATCAGAGATGGTTCCTGCAGGTCTCTTCACAATCCTTATCTGCTTCGTACCTGAAACTCCTCGCTATCTTGCTTCTATCGGCCAGGATCAGAAGGCTGAGGCTGTACTTGCCAAGATCAATGGTAGCAGCAAGGCTATGGAGATTCTGAAGGATATTAAGGAAACAATGACAACCAAGACTGAACCTCTGATGACTTATGGCTTCCTTTGCATCTTTATCGGTATCATGCTTAGTGTATTCCAGCAGGCTGTAGGTATCAATGCTGTGCTTTACTTCGCGCCTCGTATCTATGAGGCAATGGGATTCGATAACCCTATGATTCTTACTGTATTCAATGGTATTGTAAACCTTGGATTTACTTGTGTGGCTATCTTCACCGTCGAGAAATTGGGTCGTAAGCCTTTGCTTATTACAGGTTCTTTAGGAATGGCTGTAGGTGCTATCGGAGTTGCATGTACTTTCGGAAATCCTAATTTGCAGTTCCTCTGCATGATTTCAATCATGATTTATTCAGCTAGCTTCATGTTCTCTTGGGGTCCTATTTGCTGGGTACTTATCGCCGAGGTATTCCCTAATACTATCCGTGGTGGTGCTGTAGCTATCGCTGTTGCTTTCCAGTGGATTTTCAACTGGATCGTATCTACCTCTTTCGTTCCAATGGCCAATAGCCTAGGCTTCTGGGTCGTTTACAGTATGTATGGTATCATCTGCGTTATTGCTGCGGTATTTGTTTGGAAGCTTGTTCCTGAAACCAAGGGCAAGACACTGGAGGATATGACAGCATTATGGAAGAATAGAAAGTAATATTATTATCAAAATAAAAAAGCGTTTCATATTTCATGAAACGCTTTTTTTATTTTGTAGATCGAATGGACTTTATTTCTTGCCACCTTGATTACTGTTACCTCCACCTTGTGAGATACCACCTACCATATCGTCGTTCTGGATTGAATTCTCAACCTGTTTTACCTGAGCCTTCAGTTTTCCAAATCTCCAGGTAATTCCTAATCCGAATTTTTCATTTCTATTGTAGTATATATTTCTGCTCAGGTAGTCACCCTGAACGTTTCCTGATTTATATGTATCATATTTTCCACAGAATACTTCGCCGATATAGAGTCTGACAGAAAGCCGATCCTCCTTGAGGAAACTCTTCTGGATGTTAGCATAGTAATAATGCCAGTTTCCACCATATCCGTATACGCTGGTAGAGCTACGTCCACAAGAAAGACCACCACCAAGACCTAAAGTCATATTCCAAGGAAGTTGCTGGTTGATATCGAGGTTGAAGTCGGCATTCCATGGTGCATATTTCAAGCCAAGGCTTGGATTCTTATAGCTTTCATTGAATATATCAGTATTAAACTGAATGCTATTGCCCTTGAATGGCTGAGCCTGTATAAATCCAGAAAGTCCGATACTCTTATAATGCAAGGCATTGCTGTAGGTAGAAACTGTCTTGTCGGTCTCTGCGTATTTTACAGCTGTAATCTTGTCGTTAGACCAGTAGTAGCCTGGATTTACTCCGAAAGTAAACTTGCTTCCATAGTGCATGAAGTTGATAGTGATATTATTATTTCTTGCACTGTTCAGGTTAGGATTACCATAGCTGATATTCTCTGGAGTTTCCTGTTTTGCAGGATTCAGATAACTGATGCCAGGACGGTTGATGCTTGAAGCGTAGCTGATTTTCAGAGAATTGGCATCGGTAATCTGGTATTGCAGACTTGCCGAAGGACACCAGTCGTTCAGTTTCTTGCTATAATCTGCTCCGCTGTTGTCCTTATAGTTGGCCTTCAGATAGCTATACTCATATCTTAGTCCAGCGCGAGCCGACCATTTATCTTTCTTCATCATCCACTCACCATAAGCAGCTCCAACTTGAGTGTTATGGTCAAAATCAATATCAGAGTTCATGGCCGATACTCCATTGTATATTTGTCCTGTGATACTGTGGTTATCGCGGTTGATATATTTTACACCAACTTCAAACTTATGATATTTTGCAAATGGGCGAACATAATCCAATTGGAATGTATGCTCTATGAAGTCTTCCTTATTATTGTTGATGTATCCATCATAATCTACAGGAGCATTAATGGCATTTGTCATCTCTGTCACCTGGTCAGACTCATGATGGGTAGTAGCAAGCATATATGAGAAAGTAAGTACTTCACCATCCAGATGAGTCTTATGCTGATAATCAAATCGACCACCAATATTGTAGTGGTTATATTTCTTCATCCAGGTCTTGGTGTCGTATTGATATAATAAGTTGTTGCTGGCATCCTTCATAGTCCATGTGCCCCAGTGGTTGATGTCAACATCATATCCAAAGCCATTAGCCGATAAAGATACAAGGTTCAGAGAGTCGATATCGTAGCTGGCACTCAGATTACCATAAAGTGCATTGACAGGTGTAATCTGTCGGGTATTCTGAGTGAGCGTGTTGCCGGAATCTTTATAATAAGTGGTGTTCTCTTCCATCGAAGTCTGATGCTTCTTTGTACCATGCATTCCTCCGATATTGAGAGAAGTAATAAGTTTGCCAGTCTGAGCTGTGAGATATGCTGATGTGTTGTAAGAACCCATCTCGTCGGCCGATCCATGAAGCGAACCTGTAATACCATTCATGCTTGAACTGCCCATCATTACGATATTCAGAATATAGCTAGTACCCTCAGCATCCTCCTTGGCGCCTGGGTCTGTGATTACCTCAATATTCTTGATGGCAGATGCAGGAATGGATTTTAAAATCTCCTTAATGTTGCTTCCTGAAAAACTTGGATCAGGATGGCCATTGCGGTAGATCTTAAAACTGGATTGTCCTTTTATCTTAATGTTCTCCTGTCCGTCAACAGTTATCAAAGGCACTTTGCGGAGCATTTCCAGTACATTCTTCGTTTTTGATTCCTCATCATGCTGAACATCATAGGATAGACGATCGATTTCATTCTTTACGAGTTGTCTTTGAGCAGAAACATTTACTTCGCCTAATTCAAATTGTTTCCAGTACGCAGCTGAATCCATTTTAGTTGTGTCTGTTGCGGCAATCTGTGTTGCATTCTCTTGTGCTAATACAGTGTTTGAAATTGCAGCAAGCAGCAGTGACATTAATACTCTTTTCATTGTTTTTTTAGTTATACTTATTAATTTTGTCTATTAGACGTCGCTAACGCTAATTTAGTTGCAAAGGTATAAAAAAACTCGGCAAAAATTTTGCCGAGTTCCTTTTTTTCTATAAAATTTACATCAAATCGCATTTCTCATGATGATTCATTTTCACTTTCTCGCCAGTTTTAGCTGACGGATATTTTGTTGTTGCTGTCAGAATTAGAAGATGCATCGACCTGAACCATGTTTATTGTTTTCTCTTTATGAGTTCAATGTACCATAGCGATGCCTACAGTCATATAAATAATGAGTGCAGAAAGCAGTAAGCTGGTTGATAATGTCTGCAATCTTTTTCATTCTTGACTTAAAAGTTATGATTAAGTCATTAAAGGAGAAAAAAGAAAGTCGTAAAAAATCCTAATACGATATAATTAGCCGATTTTAGCCTCTTTAGAGGAAAATATTATTGTATCTTTGTGATATGATACAACAGATAGAAATTACATTACGTCCGCAACGTCGTGGATTTCACCTCGTTACAGATGAGATACTGAGACAGCTTCCTCAGTTGCCAAAAACAGGTATGATGAATCTTTTTGTCAAGCATACTAGTTGTGCTTTGTCTATCAATGAAAATTGGGATCCTAGTGTACGTGCTGATCTCGAAACTATCTTTGATAAACTAGTACCTGATGGTGCTCCTTATTATGAGCATTCGCTCGAAGGTCCAGATGATATGCCAGCCCATGCCAAAAGTGTGATGGCGGGAGTAAGTCTGAATATCCCGATTACCAATGGAGCCTTGAATCTGGGTACATGGCAAGGCATATATCTTTGCGAATTCCGCGATCAGGGAGGTAGTCGTCGGGTAGTAGTAACTATCATGGGGGAGTAGAGGATGAGCAGATTTAAACTGGTTATCCTCGACTTCGATGGAACACTTTGCGATTCTAATAATCTTATAGTCAACACGATGCAGGCTACGATACAAGAGCTAGGACTTGAATATCGTAGTCGCGAGGCATGTAGTAAAATGATAGGCCTTCCTCTGAATCAGTGTTTTACCGATTTGATACCAATGTCGGAGGAGATGGGAGATAAATGTGCAGATACCTATCGCCGAATATTTGATGAAAATAATGTGCCTGGTTCTGTTCCTCCATTTCCTGGAGTAATAGAAACTATTCGTCAACTACATCAAGAAGGCGTTGCTGTTACAATAGCAAGTAGTCGAAGCAACCGTTCGCTCATGGAATTTGTCGAAGAGCTGCATTTGAATGATTATATCTCCTATGTACTGGGTTCTGACGATGTAATACATGCTAAGCCTGATCCAGAACCAGTGCTTAAGACGCTTGAGCATTATCAGATAGATGCTAAAGATACGTTGGTAGTGGGTGATACTGAGTTTGATATAAAAATGGGTGTAGGTGCCGGAGCAATTACTTGTGGAGTAACCTATGGAAATGGTTCGATAGAAGAATTACAATCAGCAGGTGCTGATTATATAGTAGACTCTTTCTCTGATATTTTGAAGCTATAGATCAACTGGTCTTTAGCTTCAAAGGTATATAAAAAATAAAAAGACAACCACATTACTGTAGCTGCCCTTTCTCTCTCGGTGGCTCGCATGGGGCAATTTCCTAATATTATATAGGAACTGATGAGACTAAAAGCCTTTATTTTGAGGGATTTTAAGTCTATCAAAGTTTTACTAAGTCTCATTAGGTTTCTTGGTTGTTGACAAAACAAAGAGAATTTGTCAACGGATTTTCATCATGAGGTAGGTTGCGTAGATAAATATAACAAGCTATCTCAAAATCTCTGCATACCAAAATCTCATAGATTTGTATTTTTGCCAACAAATAAATTTTTAATTATTATTGTTATGGTAAAATTACATTTTAGTCTCTCAGAGAGGCAAAGATCAACTGGATTAAACGAGTTATATGCTCGAGTATCGGTAAAGCGCGGAGCCGTCTTTCGCCTGAAAACGGGACTGTTGATTCCTGTAAGTAGATGGGATCAGAAAAAAGAACTCTTACAAATACCACGGGTTAGAGTGAAGGGCTTGGAAGAATTGGTTACGTTGAATAAGCAAATAGAAGATTTAAAAGCTTATTTAATCAGCGCTATCCTTACTTCACAGACTGCCATTACAAAAGAATGGCTCTTAGAAGAGGTAAATGGCTTTTTGAATAATGCTGAAAATGGTATGAGGTGCCAAAAGGTAGAAACCCTTAGTGATGGTGAGAAAAATTTTGAGGAGTTGTTCAAACTTTACGTAAAAACTCAAGTTAAAACAACCAATAGAAAGTCGCAATTTAATACACTTTTAGGGAAGTTGCAGCGATATTCGAAGTTCCGTGGTCCGTCTTTTGAATTAAATGTTCATACAATGACCGACATCGATCTTGTCAAGTTTGAAGAGTTCATGCGTTTAGAGCATACTTTCTTTGATAATGATGGAAACTGCATTAAACACTCCAATATTTATAAGGACATCAATTTAAAACGAAAGCCACAGCAGCTGGGTACAAACGGTATTCATTATAGTATGAAGAGGTACCGTTCCTTTTACAAATGGGCGGTGAACACGAAAAGGACCAAGAATGATCCGTTTTTGATTTACAAGCTCCCAGGTTGTGTCTATGGGACGCCATTTTTCATAACAACAGAGGAGCGAAATCGTCTTTATGAATGTGATTTTTCAGATCGTCCAATACTTGCGACGCAGCGTGATATCTTCGTTTTCCAATCTGATACCGGTTGTAGAACGTGTGATCTGTACCAACTAACGAAAAGCAATATAGTTGATTTCTCATTACAATATATTCCGTCCAAAACAGTCGATAAGCATGCAGAAACAGTAGTTGTACCTTTGATACCTCAAGCGTTAGAGATAATAGAACGATATGCCGATAAGACTCGTTCAACATTATTTCCGTTTATTTCGACTCAGCACTATAATAAGTATATTAAGGAGATGCTGAAGTTGGCTGGTATCGATAGAATAATTACAATTCTGAATCCTCTTACACGTAAAAACGAGCAGCATCCTATATATGAGGTTGCTTCTTCATATATGGCTCGTCGTGATTTTATAGGTAATCTTTATAGTGAAGTTCAAGATCCAAATCTAATATCAAGTATGACAGGCCATTCTGAAGGTAGCCAGGCGTTTTCAAGATATAGAGCAATAACGAATGACTTAAAGCGGAAAGTTGTTGAAAAACTGGAATAGTAATAGTGAGGGTGTGTCAAAAGTAATGTTTTGACGCACCTTTTTTCATTTATGCAGCATATCTGTTAATTCTGTGATAATAG
>REGX01111689.1_pt1 | contig 10584 bp, 6 predicted proteins | sample 2276321 | NCBI WGS metagenome assembly REGX01 (sample SAMN08335021, study PRJNA423103) | bovine gut metagenome | biome: bovine gut metagenome; feature: rumen; material: feed digesta; isolation source: rumen digesta from from 15 high feed efficiency cows and 15 low feed... | host: Bos taurus ... | reverse complement strand
TATCTATGTTTGGCGATATAAATATACAAAATATTTGTCAAATATCCTAATTTTGTAGGGCGTAATTTATTGATTATCAGTTAATTATACCTAATTTGCAAATTGGTATTTATATACTACTTAAGAAATACAAATTCAACTAAATTAGAGAAGAACCAATAAAGTCTTCTTTCACCTTATGATCGGTGAATGAGGTTTTCTCTTGGTATTCCATCTGAATCTTAGCTTTCCAATACATATAATAATGGTAGCAGCTTACCGCAATCAATACTAAAATAAAGGTGAGATGATAAATTCGCAAAGCAAGGACCGAATCGAGGAAAAAGAGAAAACCAATACCCATACTAGGCAGGAAGAAATCCCTAAGCCACATAGGTTTGTTTACCCCTTGTTTTTCCAGTTCGCCAAGGAACAAACGATAATTATGATATACTGTCTTGGTGACGATAAGATAGCCTAGAAGAATAAAGAAAATAAAAAAGCGTCCAACCAAAACGATATTCTTCATCGAGAAACTGTCAATCAAGTCAGCCCATTCATAATAATAAACACGAAAATCCTGGTAGTTTTCCATATATGCACGGAAACATACGGCCATAACTGCTGGTAAACCAAAAATTAACCACACATAACCGACCCTATACCATTTGTAGCCTAAACCTGCATTTGTAAACATAGAAAACACGAGAATATACAAGTAAGCAATACTCATTGCATATTCATTAAGTACTTCCACTTTACCGCTCCAATAATAAATGGTGGAATAAACCATCAAAAGCGTAGAAATACCCATAAAGAACAACAGGCATTTACTATGTTCAGACATTGACTTGCCCTGTTCCTTACGATGTTTGAAATAGACGGTTGCAGAAAGCACAACTTCGAGTAAAATAGCTAATAACGAAAGATAATGCAATAAGTGTGTGAACATCATAGACGTATAGATTTTGATGCAAATATAAAATATAAAAATCACATTTGCCACAATTTTGCGGGATATTTTCTGAATTTGACATAAAAAATTGCCGATTCTATCAAATCAATAAGATAAAATGAAAAATTAATCAATAAATAAAGGCTGTATAACTATAAATCAAATGTCCGATAATGCAAAGTCAAAGAGAATTTGATATTCAAAATTTAAATTTTGAATTTGACACTATTATTTTTTTTGTACATAGTTTTCTATCTGTAAAAATATCACAAGTCGTTGTTTATCAATTAATTAATAAAGCACTACGAGAATATTTACCCTCAAAATGTTGGTAGAATTAGAATTTGACATCAATTTGTCAAAATTTTCCTTATTCAAATGTTTGCGACTTTGATTTTTTTGCCATACATTTGGAGTCGAACAACTAGAAATTCCTATTGTTTAAGATAAGATATTAGACAAATAAATTAATGCGAATGATGCCAGAGATTCTGGCAAGAGTGAATAAGTAATAAAAATGAAGGATGTGATTACATCCATTCTAAATGCAATGCTCTAACTGGCTGTGAAGCTGAGAGAGAGAAAAATGAACAGGTGTATCCGAAATGGACACACCTGTTTTTATTTCATTATAACGCTATAACTCTAATTAAGGTGAAGGCAGAGAGGCACGCAATCTCTCATTAATGTGGCTAGTTTTCTGATTATAATTTCAGTGCGTAAACGATGGCTAACCATAGCACTGGTGCGCTAAATCACCTTCACCCATCCAAATTTACATATAATATATCAATAATACAAGAAAATTAATGAATTTTAAAATTGCAAATTTATGCTTACAGAGTGTTATTTTGTTTAAAAAACACGTTTTGTGCTAATATTAGCCTTATTTATGTTAGGCTAGTATCAAAAATATTATTACCTTTGCCAACGATATAAACAATATAATTAGTAATTGACTGTCACTTTATAACATAAACATCAGCCATTAAGCAATCTGAGAACTGTGAACATGGTATGACGAGAAGTGATTTAACTTTCTAATTTATTCTAATGTAGAATTAATTTAAAGAACCATGAATTCGGATAAGAGTAAACATTTCATTATGCAATTGAACGCTCAGTTGAGTGGTGAGATTTTCACAAACTCAAACATTAGTCTTGAGGGTGTTGCGCAACGTCTTTGTCTGACCCGCGGTCAGCTTAACAGAAAAGTTAAAGCAATTACAGGATTCACCACTGGTGGATATGTACAACATGTGAGAATGAAAAAAGCAAGTCAACTTCTTATTGAACAGCCAGAGCGCCAGATCAATGAGATAGCAGTTGATTGTGGTTTTGAGAATATGTCATATTTCGTTCGACTATTCAAACGAATATATAATTTAACTCCAAGTCAATATCGCTTAGAATACGCTAGCAATCACTAGTGTATTCCGAGCACACCCCTTTAAAAAAGCATAAAGTAACTTTTCTCGATTAATCAGCATTTTTTTATAAACAATAAGAACTATATGAAATGCGCAATCCAATTTTTTATTTGGACTAAATAACCCCTATTCGCACATAACGAAGTAAACACCATTTCAAAAATCGGCGAAATTACAAGTTATGTACCAACCATAAATTTACGTAGCTAAACTCTATGCTTCGCAAAATGACTGGTAAATATAATCAAGATAAGATACATATATTATATAGAGTTATTATAAGTTATAAGTTGTAATTGAAAAACGGGCATTTCCCTTTTTCATGTTTCGTTAAGCCGGAAGCTGAAGTGATTCATCTTCCGGATTTACGTATTTATTGAGCTAAAAATTGACCCGACCAAGTTTTCACAAACCTGACCGGGCCTTCTTATCTAGTCGCTTGAGTTATTATATAATCCCTACTATATCTCCAACAATGACATCTTGTCACTATCAGAGATTTTACATCCTGCACTCCATTAGGAACGCAAGCATCTTTAGTTCATCAATAATGTGTAAAATGATTAAGTAATCTAATATTTAATGCTATTAATACAAATATAACCTGTTGTAAAGTATGTATGTCAACTTATTCTGCAAAATTAAGTATTTTCTTCGAACTTCACAATATTTTTCCTCATTTTTTAATAATTTCACTTCAAATACTTACAATTAGAACTTAAAAGGAATATAAAAATCCCACAAGAAAAATTTCTTGTGGGAAAAACTTGAAAAACTCTAACTATAAATTAAAAACAAAATCACAGCTTACCTCACGGTAAATATTATGGTACAAATGATCTGTCACCTAATTAAATAGGTAACTACTATTTGTAGAGAAGAAAAATTTCTAACTACAATATCATCAGAATATAAGATGATAGGAGATATCATAATGACTAACTTATTGTAATAAATGTATAATGCGTTATTTTCCTCAAAGATACGATATTTATTGATAAGTGGTGTATAATTTTAAGAAAAATTGTGGCAAGAGTCGAAAATTAATAACATACCCCCACAAAGATTGTCCTTTCAATTTACTACTATTCTTCCAATTAATGTTTAAGATTGAAAGAAAGTCAGAACAGATAACACGGATAATAAGGCGAATTAGCACTAATAACAAAATTTATTAAGAAAATATTTGGAGCATACATACTATTTAACTAATTTTGCGGTCCATTTGGTAAAAAGGTTAATATATTTTATATTTCGCATTAAAATTTGCATTAAATAATTTTATTAGTAATTATATGTCACAAAAATTAAATTATGTAGTAAAGCCATTAGCTTTAATGGCTGCAATGCTATTATTCACTTTGACGGCATTTGCACAGGTTACTACATCAAGTGTTTCTGGTATAGTATCTGCTGGTGACGAGGTCATCATTGGTGCAACCGTACAAGCCAAACATGTTCCAACGGGAACTATCTACAAAACAACAACCAACATGGATGGTAACTATTATATTGAAGGAGCGAGAGCTGGTGGCCCTTACACTATCATTATCCAGTATGTTGGCTTAAAGACTGTTTCCATTACTGGCGTAAACCTCACTTTGGGTGAGAACACAATCGTGAATGCCGACATGAAGGATACAAGTAAGGAACTTAACGAGGTTTTGGTAACATCTTCAAAATTAGGCAGAAACACCGACCGTTCTAGTTCTATTACAAGTTTCTCAAAGGAAGAAATTGCAAGAATTCCATCCGCAAGCCGAAGTATCAATGATATTTTGAAATACACTCCACAAAGCAGCACTTCCCTTGGTCTTGCCATTGGAGGCGGTACATATCGTCAGTCTAATGTTACAATCGATGGTGCTTCCTTCAATAATACCTTTGGTATGGGCTCTAACCTTCCTGGTGGTGGAACTCCAATCTCATTGGATGCACTCGATCAGATTACCGTATCACTAAGTCCTTTCGATGTTCGTCAGAGTGGTTTTAATGGTGGCGCTATCAGTGCCATTACCAAGAGTGGTGACAACAAGTTCAGAGCTTCTGTTTACTCTTATCTCACTAGCAATGCTATGACTGGCAACAAGGTAGCAGATCAGGATTGGGAACGTACAGATGGCCACATCAACACTTATGGTATTTCCCTTGGAGGTCCACTTGTTAAGGATAAATTATTCTATTTTATCAATGCAGAGTATGAAGACAATGTAATGGCAGGACCTACAGCTATGGCAGGTGAAGGTTCTACACATTATTCTAATACAGAGAGAAGACCGACTCTCAACCAGTTGAATTCATTTTCAAACTATCTGCAGAATAAATATGGCTATATGACCGGTGCCTGGCAGAACTATAATTTGAAACTTCCTGGACATCGTCTCATCGCTCGTTTAGACTGGAACGTGAATACCAACAATACTTTCAACATACGTCTTACAAACTCCAGTCGCAAGGAAAATACGGAATCATATCCTAGTCGTTTTGTTGGAAGTGATATCACAAATTGGGTATATGGTGGAGACTACAACGCTTATGGAAGTGAGAGCTATTATGGTATGAGTTCGCTTTCTAGCCGATACACTATCAACTTTAAGTTTACCTCAATCGCAGCCGAGTTGAATAGTAAATTTGGTAAATTCAACAATATGCTTCGTGCTACCTATTCTTATCAAGACCAACCTCGTGAGCAGGAATACAATATTAATCAACCTGTTGTCGAGATCTTAATGTCTGATGGACAGGGACATACTCCAACATGGGCTATGACAGGCGACATCTACACTCGTGGTAACCGTGTTCAAACCAAGAATTTCGTTATTACAGATGAGATTGCAGCTACTTTAGGTAAGCATCAACTTTTAGCCGGTGTACAGTATGAGTCAACAAATACCTTAAATACTTTTGCACCAGGTGCAGCTGGATACTATGCCTTCGAGGCAACACCAGAGCAAGTGACTGCAGGTGACTGGCAAAGTGTGTTCGCAGCAAAACCAAATGTATTCGCTATCACCTATGGTAATAACGCAAACTTGAGTCAGTTTGAAGCGCAGATTGCACAGAATACATGGTCTTTCTATTTGCAGGATAATATCAACTTCAGCGATCGTTTCCGTGCATCTCTAGGTGTACGCTTTGAGGCTCCTAGTTACCCTGCTCTCAAGGACGCTTACAATTCAGCCTTGAGTCAGTTGGACTTCGGTGGTATGAAGTATATTAACGACCAGGTTCCAGACACTAAGATGAGTATCTCTCCACGTGTCGGCTTTAACTGGGACGTAATGGGCACTCGTCAGTTGGTCATTCGTGGTGGTTCAGGTCTTTTCGTAGGTCGCATGCCATTCGTATGGTTGGTTAAGGCTGTATCAGATGCAGGTATGGGTCAGACATCTTACTTCACAAACAATCCTGCCGAAATGCCTAACTTCACTATGAGCCAGAAAGATATGTTGCAGCAGATTAACGCAAAGACTTCTACATCTGTTCCTTATGCAGCTACTGTACTCTCTAAGGACTTGAGCATGCAGAAGACATGGAAGAGTTCACTTGCAATGGATGCAAAGTTGCCAGGCGACATCGACTTCACACTCGAAGGCCTCTTCAACAAGGAACTCAATCCTGTTGTAGTAAACAACAAGGGTATCTACTGGGATGGTCATTCTACTGTAAATTTGGGTAATGGTGATGTTCGTCATCTTGCCAGCAGCTACAATGGTCACAACCTCTATATGCTTGAGAATGCAGGCAAGGATGCTTACTATTATTCTGTAAGTGCTCAGTTGCACAAGTTCTTTACTTGGGGTCTCGACCTTACAGCATCTTACACTTACTCAGGTGCCAAGACCTATTCACAGGGAGTAGGCGATCAGACAAGTGAGGCTTACGCAAACAGTCGCAACTCTCTCAACTTCGTTAACGATAACGAGACAGGCAACTCCTCTTATGTATCGCCTAACCGCGTACTCGTAGAGGCAGCTTATAAGTTGAAAGAAGGCAAAAATATGGCTTCTACCTTCAGTTTGATCTATGATGGGTCTGAGTTTGGTTATCTTGGTGGAGTTGGTTTCACCCGCTACTCTTACGCTTTCGCAAACAACGTAACTGGCGATGCAGCAGCAGAGGGTAACTTGATCAAGGTTCCTGCATCACGTGAAGAGTTGAACAACTGGAACTTCGCTGACAACGGTATGGTAGATGGTAAAGTTTACACTGCAGATATGCAGCGTGATGATTTCTGGTCATTCATCAACCAGGATGATTACTTGAGTGAGCACAAGGGTGAGTACACTGAGCGTGGTGGCGCTAAGATGCCTTGGCATCATCAGTTCGACTTCAAGTTCGTTCAGGACTTCACTATCAAGGCTGGCTCACAGGATCACGCATTCCAGTTTGGAGTTGATATCATCAACCTTGGTAACCTTCTGAACAAGAGTTGGGGTACTTATAAGACAGTATCAAGCAATGCACTCTTGAACTATTCAAATGGCAACTACACTTACAACACTGTAAACAACGCTCGCCACTTGAAGACATTCGAGGATTATGCTAGCTCACTCTCTACTTACAAGGTGATGTTTACATTAAGATACAAGTTTAACTAATACTCTCTTTACCGTCGGCTGCTTGCGAATTAATATCGCATTGCAGCCGACATTTTATTTGCTAAAAGAACTATTCATTCGAAACAGAAACATTATTCTCCCGATATTCCACTGGTGTCATACCAAGATTTTCCTTGAACTGTCGTTGGAAACTACGCAGACTACTATAGCCCGACTCATCAGCAATAGCTTGAATGGTGAAATTCCGATTATCTGTAAGCAATCTACAAGCATGACTCAAACGGAAATCGTTCACATAATTAGTTATAGACGTCTGTCCTAAGAACTTTACGGCCTGTGCCATTCTATTCTTGTCTGTTTTCAACAGCTTTACAAGTTTTTCACGGGACATCTCACGGTCAAGATACAACTTATCTTCGCGCATCAAGCGTTCCAATCGTTGGGCAATCTGTTCTATCTCCGGCGAATAAGTATCCTCAACCTTTTCTTTAACTGGTTGAAGTTCTTTTTGAAAATTCTGTTGTTCAAATCGTTCATTGTGTTCCTTTATGTATCTGGCTAAGACTTCATTTTTCCGTCGAATATCCTTATTCTTGCGCAAGATAATCAAAACAGAAACAATAAGAATGAGAATAACACCCACCAAAGTAATCGTGGAAACCACCATATTCCTCATACTATCCTTGGCTTCTTTTATTTCCTCGTCCTTGAGATGAATTTGATAATCCGTTGCCAATTTAAAAGCTCTGTCACGTAATAATCTGGACACAAAAGAATCCCTCAAATCATTATGAGCATTCATCAATTCAAGAGCTTTCTTTGTCTGCCCGAGTCCCTCATACGCATTTGCCTTGTACAACATCTCTCTTACATACGAGCGACTTATAGTATCCTCGCCTCGTTCTTTGTCGATAATCTCATAAGAGTCCAACAATTTTTGATACTCCTTATTATATAGAAGGAATCTACTAATATCCATCATACCCTCGATATGATTACTATAGGCAGTCTTGTCAAAAATAGCCTTATAGTACTCACTCTTAGACTTATCGCCTGTTTGAGCATACAAAACCGCTAATTTAGAAGTAGCATAACCTATTTGGCGATCGATATAGTTAACATCCTGAGAATCTTGTTTTTGTAATTTTAAGGCCATATCATACTTCTTCAGGCAATATTGTATAGCTTCCGATTTATTATCAAATGGCCTATCAGTATAAGCAGTGGCAATACAACCATAAAAATAAAGTAAGGTTCTAAGATTGGCATCCGAAGAATCATCCTTAACCTGCTCCTCTTTTTCATGAATAGCCTGCTTCATTGTCGTGAAACCATTTGAATTTGCCATTTTCACCTCACATTGGCCAATATCAAAATGGAATTCACAAACAATATCATCGTTACCTTGAAGTTTAGCTTCCTTCACGCCCTCACTATTCAGATAGATACATCTTCCATACGACTTATCCGACAAAGCAATACCCGACATAAGCGTAAGCAGCTTAAGACGTTGAGGAGTCCCCGAAACAGCAGAATCACTAGAAAGGGCTTTCTGCGCATAGTCCATAGCATCCTTGTAATTAGAAGAGCCTGTGTATAAGACTTTTGCTTTAATGTAATTCGATCTGAAATCGCTGAATATATGCCTACGACGACCTTCATCCACCAATTTTAATGCACTGTCAGTATTTAAAATTGCCAGATTAAGAATGTGCCGTTGATTGTAGATACTATCAGCAAGACGATGTTCTACAATATTCCTGTGATTGTTTTTGCAACCAATGAGAATAAAGGATAATGCTATCACTGATGCGACAATCCCTTTAATGTTTAAAGTTCTTCTATTTATGTTCATTTCGCTGCAAATATACGCAAAAACAAATATACTACCCGTCATTAATTTTGAGTATTGTGCTTAAGGGCAGAAAGATTTCTCGTTTCGTGACAAATTGCTTATTGAATGACGAATTGGCCACTTACAATGACACTTTGTCTACTTTTGATTCAACTATCATAAATACAATTTGACACTTTTCAGTGCATGTCAAATGTACTTGACATGCACTTTCTGACATTTTGGCTAATAAAAAGACATCAAAATTTATCGCTTCTCAAAGGAATATATAAATTTGCATTACATAAATAAAAAACATAACACATTAAAAATTATTTTCAATTTAAACATTAATCGCATAACAATTTGCACACAACAATACTAAAGTTAGTTTAGTATTCTACAAAAACTTCCTGTCGTTGTTGGTTAAGACAGGTAGTAACTTCTCCTGGGCTGGGAAAATTACAGGAGAAGAATTCAAACTGTCAGGGTTGTTATCCGTGAGGAGTTGCAATTCCAGGCAGTTTCTTTTTTTCTGTTATTTAGCTTTTAACGAATTTTACCGACCACTTTGTCTCTATGCCCTCCATTATTTACAAGGTGATATCGACAAGGCAGAAGATATAGTTCAGAAATGTTTTGTGAAACTTTGGAAGAAACAAACAGCTGAGGAGAGATACTACGATGGAAACCTTCTCTTATCTCCCACATAAGTGTGGGAGAAGAAACTACAATATGGTAGCTATGAAAGAGAAATATCGGTTTAATGTAATTAAAAAAGGGGAGACAGGACAAATCCCATCTCCCAACACATCAATTGGAATTCCCTATTCACATAGGTACTAATTCAAATTTAACAAATTAATAACGGAACTATTTCCGTTTGAAACACTGTTTTATAACCACAACTTTTCACGGTAAAGATAAGAATTTAATCGATAGATACTATAACAAATTCTATATTTTTTTCGATATTAGCACAAAAAGAACAATCGGGAACTTTCGCAAGCTCCCGATCTAATGTCTATTGCTAGTATACTTTTATCTTTGAAACTAATCGACTAATCTTATTTAAGTAGAATATGCGATAACACGTTACGTCGAATGATAATGTACTGATAATTAGCCAACTAGTTACAGTTATTGATGCAAATATAAGTATTTGAACGATACAACCTGTAAAGAAACAAGTAAATCTTGTGAGATTTATTTTTTTATAACAAATACTAACTTTTAATCAGAAATTCTATCAGCACGCTTTCCTGAAAATTTTCGGAAATTGTTCATAAATGATTGCACAGAAGAGTAACCCGACTCAACTGCAAGAGAAATGCGAGAAACATTCGGATTCTCTAGCATCAACTTCTCTGCATGTTGAATACGATTGATGTTGATGAAATCTGAAAATGAAAGCTGATAATTCTTATTAATATAACGGGAAAGGTAAGTACGATTTGTACCCATAATCTTCGCAAGATCCGTGATTTTTATATCTTGCTGCAAGTAGATGTGTTCCTCTTCCATTAATCGGGTCAAGTCACGATATATTCTGTCATCGGTACTAATATCCTCATTCAGATACACTCTATCCAAATTTGGAATAGGATCAACAGGCTCCTCACCAATTTCCTTGTTCATGTCATAGACAGTAAACGAATAGGTAAAGAAAATAGGTTCTTCTCTAATTTAGTTGAATTTGTATTTCTTAAGTAGTATATAAATACCAATTTGCAAATTAGGTATAATTAACTGATAATCAATAAATTACGCCCTACAAAATTAGGATATTTGACAAATATTTTGTATATTTATATCGCCAAACAT
>REGX01215615.1_pt1 | contig 10590 bp, 7 predicted proteins | sample 2276321 | NCBI WGS metagenome assembly REGX01 (sample SAMN08335021, study PRJNA423103) | bovine gut metagenome | biome: bovine gut metagenome; feature: rumen; material: feed digesta; isolation source: rumen digesta from from 15 high feed efficiency cows and 15 low feed... | host: Bos taurus ... | reverse complement strand
CTCCATCTGAGGCTCAGTGAGCGAGATGTCTGAGCGACTAGAGCTCTCGCCACTCATCTCAGCCATTTCTCCCATCGCACATACGATAACATCCGAATTTTTAGCCAGATCCAAAGCCTCCTGCTGAGCCTTAGCATCATCCACTCTTGGCAGAGGACGGCCGAAGGTAGCACCCTCCTGCGTAGCAGCATCAGCAAAGATATTGCATCCCTGAGCGTAAGTTACTGTAGCCTTGCCCTTTACAGCCTCCTGCAAAGCCTCCTTCAAAGTCTTGTATTTCTCTGGAGTATCGCCAGTAGACCAGCAGCCCACCATGTTACTTCTGTCATCACCCAGAGGGCCGATAAGCGCAATCTTGCCCTTCTTATCAAGTGGCAGAATCTCATTCTGATTGCGCAGAAGCACGAATGTCTCGGCAGCTAATTTGCGAGCAGCTGCGCGATGCTCCTCATTATAAATATCCTTGCTCAGTCGCTTCTTGTCGATAAAGCGATAAGGATCCTTGAAGAGACCTAACTTATATTTAGCCTCCAGCACCTTTCTGCAAGCTCTGTCGATATCGCTCATGCTTACAGTACCAGCCTTCAGATTCTCCTCGAGATGCTTGATAAATGCATCACTACACATATCCATATCTGTACCAGCCTTGAGTGCAAGAGCCGAGCAAACTGCCTGATCGCCAATACCATGAGGAGTCATCTCCTTGATAGCACCATAGTCAGTTACTACAAATCCATCGTATTTCCACTGATTGCGAAGTACATCCGTAATCAGCCATTTGTTGGCCGTAGCAGGCACACCGTCCACCACATTAAAACTAGTCATGAACGAGCCAGCGCCAGCCTTAGCAGCAGCCTCATATCCAGCAAAATACTGATTATACATCCTCACCCTGCTCATGTCTACCGTATTGTAATCCCTGCCAGCTTCTGCAGCACCATACAGAGCATAATGTTTTACACAAGCCATTACATTCTCCTTGCTGTAATTACCCTGTAAACCCTTTACCATCACCTCAGCAATACGAGCGTCGAGATAAGGATCCTCGCCACTACCTTCGGCAATACGACCCCATCTAGGATCAAGCGCAATATCCACCATCGGACTATATGACCAGTTGATACCCAGCGCAGTAGCCTCCTTAGCCGCAATGCGAGCACTATTCTCGATAGCCGCTAAATCCCAGCTACAAGAAAGAGCCAGCGGGATAGGGAACACCGTCTGATAACCATGAATTACATCCTGACCGAAAATAAGCGGAATACCCATGCGACTTTTCTTGACAGCTACATCCTGCAGCGCCTTGATCTTATCAAGACCCTTCACATTGAGCACAGCCCCCAGTTGACCATTAGCCGTAAGTTCGCCGAGCGGACTTTTCATTACAGCCCCCGTAGTAATATCATTACCCGGCAACAAGTTCAACTGTCCGATTTTCTCCTGCAGCGTCATCTTCTGCATCAGATTTCCGATAAACTTATCCATCTCCGATTGCGCCATCATGCAAGAGCATACAGCGAGAACAGTTGATAATAAGAAAGTTCTTTTGTTCATATCAAATACCAAGTCTAAGTTTTAATATATTAGTCGCAAATATAGTTATAATTCTCCTTAATCCCCTCAAATGCAAAGTAAATTTTTTGTTGCTTATTATATAATGTGAGAAGGTAAGTATCCCTAATTGATAATTTTATGTCATTTTAAATTTCTTAACATGTAAAATGAACGACCAATCGAAAGATTTTATATATTTGCCAACGAATAAATAGATATATTATAAAAAACACAGTAATTTATCATTGACAAAAACAATTCAAAGCAGCATGCCCTTATGGATTAAGCTTGTATGATATAATCACTAACTTATACGTTATTATTAACAATTTAAAATTCAAAATTTATTAACATGAAAAAACTATTTGTATTCATGTCTATAGCATGCGCGTTGACCGCATGCTCTACCGACGATGCTACTGATAGCATGATGAATCAAAGCACGATTAACTCTAATGCTGATCGTTTAGTCTATGCTGAAGCTCTTGCTAAAGCTAAAGCATCTGTAGGTGAAATGAGCGATAGCGTATCCCGTACAATTGACCTTAGTAATGGTGTTAAGGCTATTACACAGGACAAAGATACTTTAATGTATGTCTTTAATTTCAAGGACAATAAGGGATACTCTATTATTTCTGCTTCAAAGAAAACTCCAAATTTCAAGATTATTTCAGAGAAGGGTAGTTTTGATCCTGAAAATGTCCAAGATTCGGCTATTACAAGATGCACTAAAGAACTTTTCGCTAAGAGTATTGTTCCTCAGACACGATTTGGAGAAACACGATATGAGGAGGTATCTAGTACTGTTAGATATTGTTATGAAGAAACACTTTATCCTGCTAAAAATATTAGCAAAGATCAAGTGAAGAAAGATGTCTTTGAAAATTATGTAGGAAAAAATCAGTGGTATCAAGCTTTGACTGCACCTGCAAGTTTTACACCATCAGGAATATCTTCTGCTTTAAATGAAAGTAATAAGATATTGTTCTTTAGAAAAAGTGGCAGCCCTTGTTATGTAACTGAATATGGAACCTCAATAACAATTATGTATTGGGAAGTTAAGTATTCTCCAAATAGTTATTGGACTCGAGGAGGTAAATGTACTCAATTTACAAAGAACTACATTAAATATTCTTATGGTTCAAATGGAAAGATTTATACAAATAATGGCGGATACATTGATGATAGTGATATAAGTGATGTAAAGTTGATGTATACGGGTAAAGTATTAAACACAGGCCTTTATAATTCCAATAAGATTTCTAATAGTGGTATTTCTTTTGACATTTCTGTAACTGATACTTACAAGAAGGCTCGATTGGAAATCAGAAGAACTGATACTGGCTCTATTTATAAAAATATTGATTTAGCAGTGAAGTCTGGCTTTGGTTATCATTCTCATCATAGTTATTTTTTGCCAAAGGGTAATTATGTAATTATCTTATGGGCAACTGATAAGAATAATAGCGAGCATTCTTATGGTGCAACTTATACATATTCTTATTAATCTATCCCCCAAATATTCATAAGCAAATAGAGGGCGCAGCTAATATGCTGTGCCCTCTTCTCATTTAAGCTACTTTAGTAAATACCTTCTGATTATGTCCCGAATTGCGAGCTAAGATCAATCCCAGCTTCTTCCATTTGGCAATCTTCATGCCTGGATTACTGTCGATTATACTCTTGCTCGTTTCTATTGCCACCAAATCTTTGGTGGTAAACTCTGATGGAAGAGCATCAAAGATATTATCGTTCTTCAGGCCAGCCATGCTAGGATTAATACTCTTTTTGCCTGCTTCCTGAATCTCATTCCATGTCTTTCCAAACAGCTTGACGTGAGACTTCAAATCGTATTCGAAAGCCCATACTGCCAGGTCTATTACTGCCTGGTCTTCCTTCATTCCATTGGCCAGATATGCTACTAAGCCTACTTTGGCTCCAATCTGCAAGGCTCTGCGCATGAAATGCTCTTCGGATGGATTGGTAAGACTCTTGGTATACTTCTGGCGATAATAATCCTGACGATCGCGAAGAGCTTTCAGCGTAAGAGGCAACTCGAATGTTTCACGATCTATCTCAGGTGCTTCCAACTCACAGCCATCATCATCGTATACCGCCTTTTTTCTCGTTACGCCTACCATCTCAAGCAAGTCGATCACATGGTTTATCTTCTCCTTGTCCTCGTCGCTCATTTTCTTCATCTTGATTTCCTCCATACCTGTATTGTCGGGTAGAGGAGCGAAGAATACGCGGTCTACTAGGCCATTAGCCACATTTCTGCGATTGAAGAATTTGTACATGCTTTGTGGCTGAGCCAGCATAAACATCGACAGATAGATGCGCACGTTGGTACAATAGCTGTCGGCACTCATATAGATCTGGCCTACACGGTCGTTATCGCTCGATTTTCGCATGAAGATAGACAGGTCGTTGAAACTGCCACTTCCGTTGGAAGTTGCGAAATCGTCAATTTCTGGAGTAAACTGATAGCAATGGCGACCTTTGTTGGCTGATAACTGCTGAGTCAGAGCGGTTTTGCTTATGGTAGGTGTAAGAAGTCGGATTGGAGGTGGCAACTTTCTTCCATTACCATTTTTGCGATTGGCATTAAACTCATTCTGCTTCGCATAGTTTCCCTTTTCGGCGTTGCGAATACGGCGAGTCAGATCGTTGTAGACGTAGGTGAAGTTACCCTTTCCGCTTGCCGGCGATCCTACTACGCAGCATAAGAAACTTGGCGTGAGATACTCCTCTCGCTCGTCATCTCGAGAGATATTCACCTGAGCATCAGAGCCGTATACTCCAAAAGCAGACGCTGTAAGAATCATCATTCCTGGCTTTAGCTCGGCTGGACAGTACTTGCCTATTTCGGCAAATCCAGGAGGCAATACCTCAGGAACAGCAGGCAGAGTCCATGCGTTGTCTTTGCCCTCAGTTTCAGCCTCTTCGGCCTTTAGCTCGGCCACAATACTCTCCATTACCTGATAGCGATTCTCGTACATGCGCTGTGTGAATGCGCTCTTGATTGTAGCCTGCCATTCGCTTTCCGACTGTCCCCAGCGAGGCATCACGCTCATCACCTTGTTGATGTCGTTGTCGCAGATCGTGCGCACGTAGCTCACTGCCTTCAGCAGCATCGTGTTTCTTACTCCTGGCTCAGGTTCAGTTTTGCCGCATAGGCGGATGCTCAGACGCTCGATAATCTTGCTCATTGGCAAGCCCTTATACATCACCTCCTCATCTTGCGAAATCTCCTCAACTGGTGCAATTTCTACAGTTGGAGCGATGGCTTCTGATGACTCTCCCTGAGCATTGAAACCCTCAGGAATCTGATGGTCGCTGAAGAGCAGATCGTCGTCGCGATAGAGCACGTAATCCTTTGGCGATGCAAACGACAGGCGAGAAGCATCCTTACACTGACTGTCGAGCAAATCGCTCATTCCCAGCTTCTTGCAAATCATCTGCTGCGCATCCCATAGGCTCTTGCTCTCCTTGGGTACTACAAATACCAGCTTTAATCCTTTACTGCTTGGTGAGATGTAGGCCAAGGCCAACTGCATGTCGATGGCATCATCCTTGATGGCGGTAAACTGCTCGCGAGGATGCTCTACATCGTCGATGTCGATGACTACAAGACCCGTCAGCACAGCGTCCTTCTTAGAGCGACGACCGCCTGGGAAAGTGGCATTGAAAAGGAATCCTGGCAATCCCTCAATTCCCTCTTCGCGAGAGCCCTTCTTGTACTTGCCGATGGCCTGCTTAAAGGCGTTCCAGTCGTCGGTAGATGGGTGTTCTGGCAATAGCTTTTCGGCTAGCTCTTTCATGTGGTTGCAGTTACTAATTACGGTGTTGCTCGCCATAATGTTGTCAAAAAGTTCAGGGGTGCAGACTCCTGCAGCAGCCGTTGTGGCTGTTGTTGAATAATTTATCATAAATACTAAATTATAAATTAGAAAATGATGTGAATTTTTTCGCTTTAAGACGTTATTTTTTCTCGTCCATTCGCATTCATTCCTCTTCAGAGAATCCTTGCGTTCTGCTCCACCACGATTCTATAAAGTGGACAGGATACATGCTGTAATCGCCAAATTCGTAGGATAGGCTAGTATCACAGTCGGCTTTGCCGCGCCATATAAATAGGTAGTGGTCATAGTTGGTATACATCATCCATCCCTGCTCGTGATAGAAGAGGGCGTGAATGCGCTTGTCGCTTTCTGATAGACCACTCTCCTTTACGTGTTCGTCGTTTTCCTTATACAGGTCGTTCTCGTACACGTAGTCCATCAGTTCAAACTGTGGCTTTCTGTCGATTTTGTGGAGAGATCTCATCCAGTACTTGATTTCCTGAATTTCATTCTCCAGTTCAAAGGCCAGACGCTTCCAGTTGAAAGTGGCAGGAAGATAGATCTTCACGCAAACCTCACGATCCTCGTCAACCTCGACCACGCTGTAAGCATCGTCGGAGATGTAGGCTGTTTGGCCCTCATGATAGTCCATGTAGATTAAATCTGGTTTTTTACTTTCCATAATTTTTTTTTTTATTGCCGATGCAAAGATAAGGAGATTTTTTTCAATATCCAAGGATCTTTTTCCGCCGACCACCTATTTTGCTATTTTTCTTGCTTTAGGGAACGAAAATATCTTTTAAGGGAACGAAATAGCGAAAATATTGCTATCTTTGCACCAGAAATCGCATAAGATGGAGCAAATAAGGCCTAAAAATATCGCTCAGCTGATGGACGCAACTCGCAATAAAGTGAGCGTTCTGCTTCAGCCGTTGCTTATCGGAATGGCTTTTCCGCAATCTCCATCCTCGACCGAAATAGATGCAGCAGCCAGCGTAATCCATACCTTTACCTCTTTATTATACGAGTTGCACGATGACACGTTGGAGCATTGGCCATCGCAATTTGCCACGAGCGAATGGCTGTCGATAGAAGCATGGGATAATTTTATGATTCAGATGGAGCAGACGTGCAGCCGTGTAAAGCAGCAGACGGTCATAGCTGAAGCTCTCGCTCATTTGCATCAGCTTATCGACGATGTCCGCTCTCGGGTATCCCGCACGCCTCAAGGTCAGCGCAAATCGCGCAGCAAGTTTCTCGACACCCCCGTTCGCCGGCAGAAATACATGCCTGTGGTCTATAAATATCAGTCGTCGTTCATCGACGATTTCGACCCTCCGCTTAGCCATAAGCAGCGCATTCCGCTCTACGCCATGCTCTACGAGGCTATCCGCGTGGATGCTAACTATGACAGATGCTTTGATGGAGCAGGCTTTGACCGATTGGTATATGATGCCTGCCGCATAGACTATAATGGTGCAGATAATCCCAAGGGGCGCTATCGCGCAGTAGGTGAGGTCTGGAAACGACTCTTCATGCAGACCAGCCGAGGCTATCAGGAATATGAGTACGGGCAACTTGTGGTGATGATCAGGGAGCAGAAGAAGCTGAGTGAACGAAACGTTCAGTCAGCTATGAGCCATGCGGATAGGATGAATTATCTGGTAGAACAGCGTAAGCGTACTGGCGATGATAGTGGATTATAGGATATAAGAGAGTTTTAAAGGTTTTAAAGGGTTTTAAAACTGATTTAAAACCTTAATTACTTGATATATAGGTAGTTAAGTAGGGTTTAAAAGTTTTAAATTTAAAACCCTAGGTATCTCCCTCTATGGAGAGAAAGATATAGTGGAATCTCCCTCTGTGTAAAGAAAAATAATATTTTAAATATTATATATATCATTATTATAATATACTTTATAATAATTACTTGTTGTATATAATGTAATTACCTATTACTTTTTTAATTTCATTCCCCGAGTGTAGGGGTAGATAGGTAGGGTTTTAAATTTAAATCTTTAAAACACTATCTAAGTATCGTATTATCAACGAGTTAGAGTTTTAAATAGGTTTTAAAACCTTTAAAACCCTATTTATAACCTATTTGATGAGTTGTAACTGCTTGTCGAGCTACCATAATTTCAAGTAGAGAGTGTACATCTTAGCTGCTCATATCTTATCTCTTACCTGCTAATATAATATGTCTTGCATCCTCAAATCTTATCCAGCCTTTCCAGGTCAGATGAAATCACTTCAACAATTCTGTCAGAAATGAATGGCAATCCTGATTGAAATACTCAACAATTCGGTGCAAATTGCTTCTCAATTCTGCTCGATTTTCCTCTCAATTCTATTCGAATTGCTCAAAAATACTTCGTCTGTTATCATACAAAAAACAAACTATTGCTTTGCAATACCTTATCTTTTGCAACGCAATAGTTTGTCTTTTTATTTGCTACTTATTTATTATTGCTCTATACCTAAAGCATTGTATTTCTTGTTACCATTGATAATCAGGATATTGCCATTGCTTATCTGCTTGCGATTAACAGATACTGGTGCATTGATCTCAGTAATGCCTGTAGTTTCAGATTCAGAGAATGTGAAGTTGATTTTAGCACCTACAAAGTTCACTGCATCAATGGTATAGATTAGCTTGCCATCCTTGCGTGATACATTTACATTACCAGATACCAGGTAGTAATATTTGTTGCCGGTATAGATGTATGATGATGACTTACTGCCCTGAGATGCAGCTACAGTATGAGCCGCTTTGTCGGCTCTAATAGGATAATCGCCTTCTGCAATGCCTTCGGCGGAGTTGTCGTTTGCATCAAGATAGAAATACAACTGTATCTGATACTTATTATCTTTTGCCTTAACCAAAGTGCTGCCCTTGAAGTCTCCCTCTTCACTCTTGGTGTAAGAAGGCTTGCTTGTCATAGATGCTTTCAAATCATCATTCACGCTGATAGCCAAATCGTTGGCAACATTGCTGTTGTCGGCTACAATATTTTTAAAGTTCTTCCAAGGCTCGGCATTCTTATATAGATTAATGCTGCTTGCTGGTACTATCAACGTTGCATTTGAATAAGTGTCGTGCCAACTCCAATTCTCTTGATAGAATGTAGATTTATCTATATTTTTTCCAGTGTTAGTACTTTTGCAGATAATTGTTCTGAGCCTACCACAGTTGCACATAGACTCTTCGGCCATAAATTCAAGGGTGGAAGGTAATGTGATACCCGATATTTGATTGTTATTGTCATGGTTATGCTCAAAAATATAAGCAGGTATAGTGGCAATACCTTCTGGAATAACGAGGTGAGTTCCTGTTGGAATTACTCCCTTATATCCAGCGAAGCAGTGACTTATATATACTGGTCCTTCTGACAGCGAATTATACCAAGGAGTTTCTTTGTACAAATCAAGGTGTGTTTGATAAAGCGACTTCGGGAAGGGTATATCAGTTAGTTTAGCGCAACCATAAAAACTCGAGTACATGGTAAGCATTCCTTCTGGTATTGTAATGCCTGTGAGGTCCTTACAGTTAGTAAAACTTCCTTCCATATTGGTTACAGTAAATCCATCTATCTGTGCAGGAATTGTAATATGTCCCTTTGTGTTAGGGTCTATGGCTACAAGATAGCCTTCTGAATTTTCTCTTTCACCAGATACTTCACAGGTGCTATCAGTGATCATACGGAAAGTCATATCCACTCCTTCAATCGTCTTGCCTATAAGTTTATTACCTTTCTGACTGATACCATAATATTTTGCATCTTTTTCTGTTGTAGAGTCGTGGTATAAAAAGATCCAAGCCTCTCTAGCAGCTTTCTTGTTGTCAGAAATCGAGATCGAGAGTGTGGTAAATTCGCCATTTTGCTCATTGTTAATGGTAAGCCAATTGCAAGGTTTAAACATTTTCATTTTGATTTTCCCCTTTTCGGAAAATGCGTAGAGCTTGAGAGAAGCTTCATTGCACTCTACTACATGAAAGTATTTATTAAGTAAAGTAACAGGTTGGGCAAAAACAGCATTATTCATGCTAGGCCAAGTGCCATATTCATTGCTATAAGAGGTTCGGGTTCCTGCTACTGTAACAGTGTCTCCCGCTTTATAACCATAGTAACTAAATTCATGGGTAAAATCTCTTTCATCTTTTAGCCCATCAATGTAAATAAAACCAGTGGCATCTTTGAGATGCCATTTACATTCCTTGTCATTTTCTATTGAAGAGATGACACCTTTGACTACATAGATGTTTCCATCCTTACCATTATTAAATTCCTTGCAAGTAGCACGCTGTTGAGCAGATGCCTGCAATGAAAAGATGCTTGAAAGAAGCATCAATAACACATAATAGAGTGTACTTTTTTTCATAATATGTATTTCTTATCCGCTTAAAAATTTACGAAGTAAAAATTCTTTGGTGCAAAAGTACTAAATAATATCAGAATAATAACGTAAAAAGAGCATTTTTATCTTTTATCGCCAAAAAATAATCTCTTAATCTTGCAACTATCAAGATTATTCTCTATTTTTGTAGGGTAAACAAAGTAACCATTTATAATCTAATAACAGTGATGAAATTTAGCTTTTAGCAAAGAACTGTTCACGAATGGAAAATATTAATCAAATAATTCTTTTAGCTTATGAAAAGAACAATTACTCATTTACTTTTACTGCTGTTGCTATCGGTAAGCAGCAGTGTGATGGCGGGAGATGTAGTGACCGTCAATGGAGTTAAGTATCAAGGGCTTACTGATGACAGTGAGAAAAATGTAGTTGCTGCTGAAGTTACAGGAGCTGAACCTCTGAAGGATGGCATTCTTACTATTGCTGATAGTGTTACGATTAGCGGTAAGAAATTACCAGTTACAAATATTGGTGATAGCGCATTTTGTAGTAGAGAGGATATCTGCCAAGTAGAATTTCCTTCATCGTTGAAGAAAATAGGTAATTTCGTCTTTTCTTCGTGTACTAATTTGAAGAGCATCTCATTACCTGATAATGTAGAAACTTTGGGCGAACATGCTTTCAGGGATTGTGTCAGATTAGAAAGCGTTGTTTTTAGCGAAAAAATTACAATGATTCCTTCTGGCTGTTTCTTAGGATGTATGAGCTTGAAGGAATTAAATTTACCCTCAAATTTAAGGGTCTTCCGTTAAATGCGTAGACGCCTATCATG
>REGX01178035.1_pt1 | contig 10609 bp, 6 predicted proteins | sample 2276321 | NCBI WGS metagenome assembly REGX01 (sample SAMN08335021, study PRJNA423103) | bovine gut metagenome | biome: bovine gut metagenome; feature: rumen; material: feed digesta; isolation source: rumen digesta from from 15 high feed efficiency cows and 15 low feed... | host: Bos taurus ... | reverse complement strand
CTCCATAGGAATAGAAATCAGAGGAGGCTTCTCCGTTCTTGTTGCTTATTATAGAGGTGTTGCTCTGATAGACAGTCTGATTGAATTCTTTTATCAAAGCTTCAAGCCTTGCTCTGTTTATTGCTGTCTGCTTTGCTTGCACAAGAGAAACGTTATCCGGAACATAATAGGTATATTCCCCGCAGACTCTAACAACTTTTTGTGCATAGCCTGCGAAAAATATACATATAAATAATATGGAAAGGAAACCGTATCTCATTTATCTCTTGGAAGCCATCATCTGATCTAATTCCTTGTGAAGGTCTTCGCCTTTCTTCTCCAACTCTTCCTTTAGTACTTGCTTTGCAACTTTCATTGCAGACTCTGTATCATAGGCAATCCTTACAAGGACTTCTTTGTTTTTGTCTTTCTTTACTCTGTAAAGCTCTACAACAGGAATAGTTCTGCCTATTCTTTGAGAAATAAGGGTTTTACTTGCTGCAATGGTTCGTGTTATAGAGTTGGCTTTCTCTTGTGGAAGCTGATCATTAGCTACAGTACTCTCTACTAAGGCTGTTACTTCAGTCTGTATCTGTCCTGCAAGATTTAGTTTTGCAAGCTCTGTTGCCTGTAGTTTTGCAGCGTCATAGTTTTCACCGACACTCATTGCTTCTGCCATTATGTATTTAGGCATCATGTCTTTGTCTATCTCAAACTGCATGTTGTAAGACTTGTCCAACTGTTTGTCTATTGGCAAAGTTCCTGGAGAAACCAACCACCCTTGTTTCTTTAGTTGCTTGGCTTCTTTTCTTGCTGTCTTGGATGCTTTTTCGTTCAACTGATTCTTTGTCATTTTAGACATTTCCTTGCGTTCTTTTTTCTGTTCTTTCGTAAGTTGTGCAAAAGAAGGCGTTGCTACTGCTATCAAGGATAATAGCATAATTGTTGTAAGTACTTTTTTCATAGCATATCTTATTATTATGATTATTAAGATTGCAAAGTTATAAATAAAGAGAAAGGATTTTGAATTATACTGTTGCAGAAACTACAACAGATTGTTGTAAATATTACAACAAATTATTTTCTTCAAAGTCTTCGGATAAATCCTTAAAGAAATTGTGTTGAAGCTTTATGGAGAATCTCCTCAAAAGAGCCAAGTCTATATTTTCTTTCTTGAGAATACGATACATATTTGTCCTGTCAGAAGCACACATTTCTGCAAATTCATTTACAGTAATATGTTTCTGTTTCAGAACCTCAAGTATTCGGTTGCCTATATGTATCTGCATAGTGGTTGCTATTTTGAGCTATTTGCTACCGAACTCCTATTGTATTCCAACGACCGCAAAAAAAGAAGACGAGCAATTTCGCCTCCACTGTGCGGTCGTAGGAATTACCTTCAAGAATAGACAAAATGCCCGCCCTTTAACGAGTATCTGCTTTTTTGTCTTTCTTGAAAATGACCTTTATGAAGTTTCCTACGTTTCACAGTGGTCGGGACAATAGCAAACGCTATGTTAATTAATAAATGTTTTTCTTTATTTTATCTTATATTTTTTTATCAATCGTTCAACTGTCTTAAATTTGTAGTGCAAAGGTACGTTATTTTTCTGATACAATTAAATTTTCTTCACATTTCTCCCATTTTCTATGAAAAAACCTCAAGGATTGCAATGTAGAACCAAAACTTTTTAAGAGTCTCTATCGACTCGGCTTTCTCATATCCTTATAGGATTAGCTTTATAACTTATCTTCATGCTTGAATATTAAGCCGTAATTGAAGGAGTTTCTTAATAGAAGCAACAGAAAGAATTTTTGTAAATTTATTTTGCTGATAATGAAAATTATAGTAAATTTGCAACACACACTGAGTAAATTTACTCAGTCTATTGAGTAAATTTACTCAATCTATTGAGAAACTGAATCATGTTTGAAAGGAAAGAAATAGAAGACTTTTTAAGCATTAATCCTCAGAAACTGTTAGTATAATTAAATACAAGTTGCCCTACTTTTTAGCCATTAAGTTGAACTTTATTAATACAAAAAACAAGAGAGGATTCTAACAAGAATAGAATCCTCTCAAAAACATAATTATGAAAACAAAATAACTATTCAACTATAAGTTTTGCTGTGCGAGTAGAAGATTCAGTTATTAGTTGTACAACATAAACACCTTTCTTCATACTATTAACATCAACAATTTGTGAATGTTGTCCTTTAGCCTCTCTACCATTATCCAAAGTTGAAACAAGTCTTCCGTTCATATCATACATTCTAAATACCACGTTTGAAGGTTCATTTAGAGAGTAAGATATTGTAGAATATGTTTTTGTAGGATTTGGATATATGCTTAATGTCAAAGCATCTTTTGTATCTCTAACTGTAGGAAGTGATACATAACTTATAGCATCAGGATTTTCTTGCTGATATTTTTTATTCATAAGAATACCTCTACCATATGTTGCAGCATAGATAACACCAGCATTTGATGTTGCACCGTATGTTACGTTTTCGCTAACACCTGTTGATTGATCAGTGAAAGTAACTTGAGGACGGTTTTGTGTTTGTTGCCATAGGTGATAAACAGGAACTGTTTCTTCTCCGTCTTTTACCCATTGACCATTACCAGAAGTAAAGTTATCCATCTTATAGATACCACCTTCTGTTCCTACAAACAAAGTATTTCCTTCAAATTTTTCTATCAAAGCAGCATAAACAGGAGCTTTAAGAGAATTTTCTTGAGGAGGGTTGCTAAGAACACCAAATGATGGAGCATCACTCATCGCATTTTCAGTATACCTAACATTAATGTTATTTACATAACCATCAAATGTAAGAACTAAACGATTTACATTGTTAGGGTCTGTTGCAATGGAAGAAATTCTTCTGTCAAATTCTCCAATAACTGTTCTTGTGAATCTGTCTGTGTCTTGGATATTACCAGCGAATCTGTCTCTAATATAATAAAGAGTAGTGTCGTTTATACCATCTATTCTTATAAGTTTTGTCCCTGAATAAACTTCGTATGAAGATGCACTATTTGTTCCACTACCGTCATTATAAACGTCTAATGTTAGGAATATGCTTCCTCCATCTGCAGAAAAGGCAACATTTCTAACAGTTTCATTAAGATGTTTAGGACTGAAATCTCCATTGCTTGGTATATCACCAACAGAGAACAATCTTCTCCAAAGAAGGAATTTTGTTGTATCTGTAATGTTTAGATAACCAACATAGTCATATTTACGAGAGAAGTCCATTGGTTGTGCTGTAAGGAATACTCCCTGAGGAGTAACAACTGCCAATCTTGTCTGTACCTTTGGAAGTATTTTGAATTTATAAGCAGTTGTATCTGTTACAGCAGTATCATAGTAGAACAAAGTATCTCCACCTGCCTGAACAGCGTCTAACTTATAAGAAAGATCAAATTCATGAATGAAAGGATATCCTAAGAAATTGTTATCAGAAATAACCACTTTATCACCTCTTAAGATTTCTTGGCCTCTTATGATAGATATATGCTCATCTCCACGGATAATCTCTGTACCAACTTTCAATGTCAGAGGAATACTATCTTTAATGTTTGTTGCTCCGTCAAATTTTTCCCAATATGCCATAGGAGTTACAAAGTTTGCATACATATTTCCCTTGTACATCTTTTCAGACATAAAGTAACCCATATCATTAACATTAGTAGCACCACCAAAGTTCCATACTGTCTCTGTTTCTATTTCATCATATACTCCTTTGTTTCCGTATGTTCTTGCAACATTTAGGAAAGGTCTTGCAACAATATAAGGTTTTCTTGCATTACTTGCAGGAAGTATTTTATTTATTGCAGAAGATATTACGTTTGTTCCACTTGATGCAATAGCTGATATGGAAGAATTTGCTGCATAATAGTTAGAGCCTTCTTCATAGAAATAGTTAGAAGGATAGTTAGTACTATTTACAGCCCAAACTCGTTTAGCACTCTTCATTCCATCTTCAGATGGAGAAGGAATATATGAAATAGCATTACTTTGAGTAGCAGCCATAACAGAACCATCGCTTGCTGCAGCAACTTTATAAACTTGAGAATTGTTCATTCCTTTTCCAGGAGTGAATATTGCAGCTTGCAATATAGAATCATATTGATAAGTATAAACACCTGCATCTGTTGTATATAATTGGAATATAGAATCCATTCTACTTTGAGGGTTTCTCATAAATAGAATAGAGTGAATATTTGCTGGAACATATCCCATTCCATAAGTAACAGAAGTCTCTAAATCTGTCATATCCATAGTAGGACTTGTCATAGGAGAGAAAGAGAAAATACCATTACCATTTACATCTTGTCCTCTCAAAACACTATTAGCACCAACATAAAGAATTTCTCTGTTGTTGTTATCATCTACTGCTAATGACATAGCATAGTTGTGTTGTTGTCCATTGCTAAATGAAGATGAAGTTATACATTTCCAATCTGGATCGTCAATAGATGTTGTCTTCCAAACACCCATAGCCATACCTGAAAGAGCAGAAGTTGATGCTCCATTTGCTGATTCATAAGAATTGCCATTTACATAATAGCCACCGTATGAATGACCTTGTGCTGCAATATAAGCATAAAGAGTATTAGGATTGTTATTTCCAAACAATAATTTAACTCTACCCATAGGAAGTTGAGCATTGATTGTTGCAGAAGTTAATATTGTATTTGCTGTATGTGTTCCGTCCTCATTTGTGGAAACAATAGCAATTTCTGCACCGTTAACATCATCCGAATAAGCAACTGCAACAACTCCATTAGCATTTGTAACAACATCATAAACGTTCATATATCCTATACCTAAAACAATATCTTCTATTGAATTAGTTACTGTGTTTATAGCATGAAGCCCAGAGTTCTTTGTTGCTACATAAACAGTGTTGTTTGCGTATGTCATTGCGTTGATGTATGACCAATCTTCATATTCACTCAAAGCTGATGAAACCTCTGTTCCTTCTACTCTTGAGAATGAAAGATTGCTACAAATCCATTCATATTTTGCCTCTATAGTGTTAAGGCTTTCTGTCCAATTTGTAGAAAGAACATTGCTCTTGTAAATACCTGTACCAACTCTTCCTGTAGCCTCATCACTATATCCCAAGTGACTCATATTGTGAAGACCTGTAGTATAGTAACCTTCACCTGTTCCTACGTAAATTACACCATTTTCATCTTGTGCTAAAGCAGTAATGTTTTCATGTCCAGAACCAAGAGAAATTTCTCTCCAACTTCTTCCATTATCAACACTAACATACAATCCTGCTACTGTTCCTGCATAAACAACACCATAGTTGTTTCTATCAAACATAGCAGCACGCACACGACCAGCAACATTGTCTGGTCCTATCATTTTCCAGTCAGTTGTGTTACCTTGCTCTCCGTCAGTCAAGGCTTTTGCCAACAAACTATTTGCTGATACAAAACCCAATAGAGCAAATAGCAAAAGGCTTAAAAGTAATTTTCTGTTTTTCATAATTTATTTATTCTTTATATTAAATACTTAGTGAGAATATTAAGTGGCAAAGATACACAAAAAAAATTATATACAAATATTTTGAATATTTTTTTTGTAATAAACATCTCTTAAGAAGTCTTCCTTTACTTGGTTATATTACTTCTGGTATTTTAGAAATGAAAAGAGAAAAGTTGAAAAAAGGCTTATGTCTGCACAAATACAAAATAAAATAATATACAGCAACAAAGCCAATAGATAAAATAACTATTGCATTTTCAGATAAATCAAAAACATAAGCAGAAAGCAAACAAACCAATGCTATAAGAATAAGAGGATAAAGAAAAGCAAGACCCAATGCTTTATAGATTTTACTTTGAGGTACGTTCAACAAAACTTTCTCCCCTACTTCAAAACTCTTAGCATTTGATTGTGTTATTTCAAGATTTTTACCCGATTTGGAAGTTTTTTCACACAATGCAGCAGCAGCACAAGCGCTACAACTTTCTTTTTGTTCTACTACTACTTGTATTTTATTCCCTTCTATTTTTAATATTCTTGCCTCAGATGTATTACAATCTTCTTTTTTCTCTTTCATATATATTAATATTGTATTAGGTAAATCAAATTCTTTTATAATCACTGCTATTGATATAGCCTTCTCTTCTATCTTCTGTTCTAACTTTTATCCATTTGTTGCTTTCTCTTTCTATTATTTTTATTTTTTGCCCTTTATAAAGAGTTAAAATATCTTTAGAAGAATCATTTCTTGAACTTTTTAGTTTAATTCCCGACGTCATTATTATAGCATTGCTATCATCATTTTGCATATTTTGTCTTTCTATTCCAAAGCCCATAGAACATAATGACAAAATAAAAGCAATAATGCAAACATAAAACATCAAAACCTTTCTTTCCGAGAACCTGTAAAAGAAAAACGCTACACAAGAAACAACCAAGAGTATTATCATAACGAAAGCCCACATAACTAAAGACATTGTCCCTGCAATGTATTTTACTATTCTTATAGGGAACCATTCAGACATAATGAAACAATCTCCCATAAGCCTTGAACGAACAATATTTATGTTTAGTTTTATTTCTTTATCATTTGGAGATAGTTTCAATGCTTTTTCATAATACAACATAGCATTGGCATAATCTGAATTATGAAAATATGTTTCTGCTTTTGTACACAAATCTTTAGATGTTAGAGCCTCTTTTTTATTGTTGTTTTCTGCTATAGCAAAGGAAGAAATAAACAAAACAGTTATAAACAGTAGTATGGGCAATCCTTTTCTTATATTGCTTAAAATATCTTCTTCTATTTCTTTGGTTTTTATATTCTTTTTATTTTGCTTCATCTCCTCTTCTATTGATGTTATTACATTAATGGTATCATTATATATAGAATCATCGGCATTTATTTGTTTGTCTTGAGAAAATCTTATATACTGGCAACGATTGAATATCGAAACTAAATTATCTACTGTTTTCTTACTTATATCTTCTGAAATGAGTTTTTCTGCACACGATTCAACACTAAATTTAGATTTTTCTATTTTAAATCTATCCAAAAGGTAATTCCAAAGAGCAATAGCAATTTCATCTTCAAAGTCTTCATACTGCTGAAGAGTAAGAAGTTTTTTTGCCTTCTTCAAGCGTTTTACAGCGACTCTCGTTGCTCTTCTTCTTTTTGTTGCTACTACATCACTAAGGCTTGCTAAGTACTTTGAATAAATAGAAATTAAAATCAAAGTGATTGCCACAAATATTACGAAGAGAATATACACAAATGCTCTATCAAAAATATGTTTTTCCTTAGCATTAAGGCTAATATTTTTTGTTGGAATAATATCCATGTTTCTATACTTGGCTCTTTCATCCAATTGCTTTGCGTATCCAGAAGAAGCATCTCCTTTTGCTACATGTATATTATAACCTTCTGCTGTTATGTTTTTATATTCTTTAGTCTTTACATCATAGTAGGAGATAGAAAGTTGAGGTATTTTGAAATCTCCTTCAACAGATGGAATAACTAAATATTTAAATGTCCTTGTTCCTGTTAATCCTGCTCCTGTTTTAGAAATATGGTCTGTTATTTCTGGGTCAGATATTTGAAACTCGTCTGGAAGTTTTAATGGAAGAGAATTAATAAGAGTAAGGTTGCCTTGTCCTTCTATGGTGTAGGTAAGATAAAAAGCATCAAAAGCTCTTATTTTATTATTAGACATAGAAGAAGTTATATTAAACGTTCCTACTCCTCCAACATAGTTTTCTGCTTGAGGTTTTGGAAGTTCAGCAACATTAATAGTAACTGCATTTGTCTTTAGATTCTTTTCAACTCTTTGATAACTTGTGGCAACAGAAGAAAAGAAAGGATCATTAAGAAATCTATCAAAGAAAGGATCTCCTGTTGAAAATTGTCTTTGCGAATGAGTTTGTACATGTGCTACAATACTTAAAGGCATTCCTTGTATAGTTAGTTTTCCTGTTCTTTGTGGATATACTATAACTTTCCTTAGTATTGCTACTTGATATCTTTGTCCATTATATTCTTCTATTGAAAGGCTTGGTGTCTCTTGTCTGTCTAATTCTTCTATCCAAAAACCTATGGAAGATGGTATTTTTTGTATGCTATATTCTGAAACAGGTAAAAGAGTATAAAGTTTATAAGAAATAACCACTTCTTCTCCTTTTACAACATTCGTCTTATTAGGTATTGCACGAACAAACAAAGCTTGATTATCTATGTTTATGCTTGTTTTTTGAGGGTTTGCGTTCCGTTGTTGCGGTTGAGGAGTGTAGTTATTTCGCTGTTGATTATTATAATTGTAACCTCTGTTATAGTTATTTCCTCCTCCACTGTTGGAGTTCCTATCTCTTACATCTATTGCAAAACCTTGTGAAGAATATACCTTGCCATCTGCTTTAATTCTCGCAGGAGAAACGGTTACTTTACCTGCTCGTGTTGCCTGCAAAACGATAGAAAAAGTATAAGAATGCGAAGAGGAAACTTGTCCATTTATTATTGTTGTACTTGAAGAAGAACCTTGGTAAGGTCCAGAAACAATATTTGCACCATTTACTGTTGGAATTTCAAAATTAGAAGGTCTGTCTTTACAACTTATAGAATATTGAATAGTAAAACCTTCTCCTACGTATGCTGTTTGAGGAGCTCTTCCTCTAAAACTCGTTTGAGCAAAAAGACTAACAGAAAATAGTATTAATAATATATGTATGAAAATTCTTCGCATTTGTTTTTACCAATCTTTATCATTGTTTGATTTTGGAGACTTTTGAGGTTTAGTTTTAGTTCTTTCCAATGTTTTCTTTTCGTTTATCTTCATAGCCTCCAACATTTGTTGCATTTGTTGATTGTTTTGGTCGTTGTTGTTTTGATTATCATTTTTCATCAACCAAAGACACAAAGCAAGATTATATTTTGCATTAGTGTCTTTTGGATTTAATATAAGAGATTGCTGATAATCTTTCGCAGCCTGAGCAAGGTATTTATTTGAGTTGCTATCTTGAATATTCTTTTGCGAAAGATTGAAAAAAGAATTACCCCTATTATATAAGGTATTAGCATATTTCAAAGTATCTTTCTTTGTTTTGCCCATTGGTTGGCTAAGTACTTTGTTGTAAGTATCTATTGCTGCTTTGTAGTTACTGTCAGAAGACATATAAAAAGTGTTTCCTAAGTTATACAAAGCAGGGATAAAAGTAGAGTCTTCTTTCAACGCTTCATTATATTTCTCTTCTGCTTTAAGATATGCCTTTTTATTATAGGCTCTATTGCCTTCTCTTGCATATTGTCTTTTTTTATCACAAGAAGACATCACAACCGCAAACACAACTAACAACAACACATATATGTATCCTTTTTTCATATCTACAAAAATTTAACTTAATAACGCAAGGGCTTTATTTTTATTGTTTTTATTTTTCTGCACTTATGTAAGATAAGCCATTTTATTTAGTCAAACATTTAGTTTATGACTTTAAAGTTTTGAAATTTTTCAAAATTTTAGCTATAAAAGTCGTTCTTTCAAATTTATTTATTACTTTTGCAGGTTGATTTAAGTATGATTAACAATAAAAAGGAATATAATGATGAAAAGGATTATTTGTAGTTTTTTGATGATTTCTTTAGCTTTGTTTATGGTTTCTTGCGGTTCTCTGAGCAAGATGCAAAGCAATCACAAAACTGTTCGTTATCAACATTCTCCTAATCCAATGGAGACTACAGGAAATAAAGTTATCATAACTATCAATGGTAATATACCAAAGAATTATTTCCAAAAAGACGCTGTTGTCTATCTTCAACCTGTGCTTACTTGGGAAACAGGTGAAGTTATTCTTTCTCCTATGAATTTAAAAGGACAAAAAGTAGATGGTAATGGCAAAACAATAGAAAAGAAAGCCGGTGGTAGGTTTATGTATAGAGACACTGTTGCTTATAGAAAAGGAATGGAAAGTGCAGTGCTAACTCTTAATCCTGTGGCGTATAAATCAAAGAAAGTTAATGAAGCAAACGCTACTCGTAGCGAAGCTTTGGAAAATGCAGGTGCAATAGAATTAGGCAATGTTAAAATAGCACAAGGCATTAATTCTACTTCTAACCGTGTAGATATAAAAGGAGATATGACTCTTACTGCTCCTGATTATGCTGTTTCTACGGATGAACTTATGACAAGTGATATTTATTTTACCGTAAATATGTTCAATCTTAATTGGGACAATGCTTTAAACAAAAAGATGGAAGCTAAACGTTCCCTAAACTCTATGAAATCCTACATAGTAAATAATCAAGTTCCTCGTCAAATATATGTTAATGCTTGGGCATCACCTGAGGGAGAAGAATCTTATAACATAGGTTTATCAAAGAAAAGAGCAGAAACAACAAGAAAAGTTGTTGATGATATGCTTACTGAAGCCTTAACAGAAAGAGCAAAAGCAGAGAATATCAAGGCTGGTGATATAAATAAATATGTTGCCGATGCAAAGAAAGACATCGTCATCACTACTAACGCAAAAGGAGAAGACTGGGACAACTTCATCAAACTTGTGGAAGGAAGTTCTTTGAATGAGAAAAACACAGTTATCAATGTTGTTAAATCTCAACCAGACAAAGTACGTAG
>REGX01294646.1_pt1 | contig 10631 bp, 8 predicted proteins | sample 2276321 | NCBI WGS metagenome assembly REGX01 (sample SAMN08335021, study PRJNA423103) | bovine gut metagenome | biome: bovine gut metagenome; feature: rumen; material: feed digesta; isolation source: rumen digesta from from 15 high feed efficiency cows and 15 low feed... | host: Bos taurus ... | reverse complement strand
GAAGAGTTCTATTCTATAATCTGTGGTACGGATAGCAGCATGCTCATAAGATGGATGAAAAAATATTGGAAAACAAGGATCAGCACTCTTAAGACTTTTATAACAGGTATTAAGAAGGATTATGGAGCTGTACTAAACACAATTAGGCAAAATGTTACAAATGGAATCACAGAAGGCTTTGTTAATAAGCTAAAAGCAGTAAAGCGTACTATGTATGGTCGTGCAAGTATAAGATTACTGAGAAGAAAGATGGTTCTTGAGCATATATTTTTCAACTAAATTAAAGATGAACCAGTTTCTTCGTCATAAGAGTAATTTAGGTTTGCTCTCACCTGAAGAGCAAGTGATTGCATCCAACTATCTGAAAGAAGATCCAAACAAAACTGTTTATAGATCCGACAAAGATACAATCTTCAACCTCTTGTATGTTGTGGGCAACTTCATCTACGGCATTCTCTCTCATGTTACTTCGGAAGCACTTGATATCGACTTACTCCAGAGAGTATTCGATGACCAGTATATTGTAGTGGCCGAGAAGATTGAACTTCGTGATAAGAAGTCTATATCCTCAAAGAGCCTTCAGAGTCCAGATGATCCTGATGCCACATTTCGCAACAAGGAAGATCAGAAGGTATGGGGCTATTCAACCAACATCACAGAGACAGTAGAAGATAACAAACCTAGCATTATCACATCTGTTCAGACAGAATCTGTTACCAAGGCAGATTGCCATTATCTTCAGGAAGCTGTTGAAAACAGTGAACGGGTAACTGGTGACAAGGTTGAAGACCTTTATGCAGATGGAGCTTATCAAAGCCCAGACAACCGTAAGTATGCAAAGGAACATGATAACATGAGGCTGAACATCTGCAAGATGCAAGGTGGATTCCGCTGGGATCTCATTCCTCACGACGAAGATGGACTGACGGTTATTGACCGCAAGACTGGATGTATATACGAAGCTATCAAAGCTGTAACCAAGCAAGGTCAGCATAACAGATGGCGTATTCCATGGGACAACAAAGTCGGATGGCGATACTTCCAGGATACAGATCTAAAGGCATATCAGTTCCGAAAAGAGCTCGAGAGCCTGCCGATCAAAGAACAGCACAAGAGAAACAACATAGAAGCAGCCATGTTCCAATATAGTTTTCACACACGCAATGGCAAGACTCGTTATAGGGGCTTGGCAAAGCATCGTCTGCATGCATTCCATAGATGTCTCTGGATGAACCTCAGAAGGATCGTAAAATACCAGAATTCAACAAATCAAAGACCTATTTCTGGACTTTTTAAGTCCATTAGAGCTGTTTTGAGCAATTTCAAGATTATCCATGAAGGATATTCTGAAATAGTATTTCAGCTCATATCGATATCTTGTGAATCTAAAAATTCGCAAAGATTTCAGTTGATGTCAAAAATCGCCACTTATTAAAGTGGGCTCAGTAATGAATATACTCTCGAATGCCTTCAAATATACTCCTACGAAGGGAAATATTGTTGTTTCGGTTACTCACGACACCAAAAATGCTACTATCTCAGTGAAGGATAGTGGTCCTGGTATTCCAGAAAACACACTTCCCTATATTTTCGATCGATTCTATCAGGTAAACAATCATGCTAATAATAATTTTTGGGAACAGGCATAGGACTTGACCTTGCCCATTCGCTCGTGGAACTTCATCATGGAAATATTACAGTTCAAAATAACAAGGATGCCAGCGGTTGTGAGTTTATCATCACCCTGCCTCTTGGAAAAAAGCATTTAAGCAAGGAGGATATTCTCCTAAAGACTATCACAAACCTGCTCAATTCACATAAGTTGATGAAATTAAAGCAGCAGAGCCTCAACATCATGGAGAACAACTTTGATAAGCTGAAATTGGAAACACCTGATGAGCGCCTTCTTTCTCACATCATAGAACTCGTAAACAAAATATATCCAACCCAGAGCTCACCATCGACTCACTTTCCGAGGAAATAGGCATAAGTCGTGTACATCTTTATAGGAAAATGAACGACCTCACAGGTCAGACTCCACATGCATTTATCTAGAATGTACGCCTCAAGCAGGCTGCGAGATTACTGACAAATTCCAATCAGAATATCTCTGAGGTGGCCTATGCATGTGGCTTCAAAACACTTCATTCTTTCTCCATCCAGTTCAAACAACTATATGGAGTCTCTCCAACCGATTACATGAAAGAACGGTTGAAGAATAAATAATTATTTTGCTACTATCTCGGCTATTTCCTTTGTTAGAACTGATAATAACTGTATATTTGCATAGTAAAAAGAAACAGGAAAGAAGAAATAATGATATTCGAATATAAGAAATTCACCATCCAACAGGATCACGCAGCAATGAAAGTAGGCACTGATGCCGATTTATTGGGAACCCTCTCCGAGGGAGGTAATCGTATTCTTGATATAGGTACTGGCACAGGCGTTCTCTCACTAATGCTTGCCCAACGCTGTCCTGAAGCCCTAATCACCTCTATCGAAATTGACGACAATGCTATCAAGGATGCAGAAGTGAATTTCAAGAATTCAATTTATTCCGATCGTATTCATCTGATTCACGAATCATTCCAGGATTATTTTGCCGAAATGAGAACTGCAGGGAAACTTGCCACTTTCGACAGTGTGGTGTGTAACCCACCCTATTTTGACAAGAGCCTTGAGTGTAACGACCTAAGCAAGACTAGAGCGCGACACACTTCGAGCCTTCCTTTTCCTATACTAATTCGTGGAGCCTATGAGCTATTGCAGGACGGAGGTGTCTTCTCGGTATGTATCCCAGGCGAAGTCTTGAGCGATTTCACTTCAGAATGTCTACTCCAGGGCTTCCGTCTAAAGGATATTTACAAGATAAAGACAGTACCAAGAAAAGACCCTAAGCGCTTTGTACTAGTTCACAAGAAAGCCTGGATGGGAACTCCACAAGAGCACATACACTGCATGTTAAACGCTGATGGAAGCCGATCTGACTGGTATTTGAAATTGATGGAAGACTTTCATCTTCATCGAAATACCAAATAGACTGGTATAAGCGGAGAGGTCAAAAATTGAAAACTATTCCGTATCAGACATCGTCGTCGCGAAAAAATAAAGCATAAATTGTAATTTTTCCAATTTCTTTCTTTATATTTGCAAGGGAAATGCTAAATTGGCATACCTTTTGTTGTTATCAGCGTATTAAACATTTTATTATTGAAAGGAATTAGATATGAAAATAAGAAAAGTAATCGAGAAAGTACAAGGCTTTAATGCTCAGGATGGTGCTGGTGTGAAATTGGTTCGTGTATTGGGACACGACAACGTTTATGATTTCGATCCATTCCTTATGCTTGACTCTTTCGACAGTAATAATCCAAGCGATTACGTGAAGGGATTCCCAACCCATCCACACCGAGGTATTGAAACCGTTAGTTTCCTTGCCAAGGGTAAAATGACACACGGCGATCATCTGGGCACTAAGCAGACCATCAGCGATGGTGAAGCTCAGTGGCTCACAGCAGGATCAGGTGCATTCCATTCTGAAATGCCTGCAGGTGACAGCTTGCTCGGTCTTCAGCTTTGGCTTAACCTCCCTAAAGATGCCAAGATGAAAGCTGCCCCAGCCTATCATGGCATTACACGAAACGAAATTCAGGAATTTCCTTTCGAGGGCGGCAAACTCCGCTTAATCACGGGTGATTATCAGGGACATAAGGGATGGCAGGGAAAATATCTGCCTCTAGATTATTACGACATCCACTTGGAGCCAAATGCAAGTATCACACTAGATGTGAAAGCTACCAATACAGTTATGATTTTTACACTGAAAGGTGAGGTTGTAAGCAATGGTACACAAGTAAAGGAGAAAACTGCAGCCCGTCTCGTAGAGGGCGATGCCGTTACTATCGAGGCAGGGAATTCTCCAGTGGAAGTGATGCTGATGTCGGCTCCTCCAACCGAGGAACCAATTGCATGGTATGGTCCTATCGTGATGAATAGCGAGAGTGAAATCCGTACTGCGATCAATGATCTCAACCACGGAACTTTCATTAAGCAGAAAACGGTTTATTAAAATTAATACCAGCCCCAAGAGATAATATGGAAACAGAAAGATTCCTTCTGCGGCGTTGGAAGCAAAGTGATGCAGAGATGTTATTTCAGCTTGCTTCCGATCCCGAAGTGGGTCCTCGTGCCGGATGGCCTCCTCATCAGAATGTGGAGGAAAGCAGAGAAGTGATAGCACGTTATTTCGACAACGAGCAGACTTGGGCCATTGAGTGGAAGTCTACCGGAGAGGTAGTGGGTTGCATTGGGTATCTGGTAAACGGGCAGAGCAATATTGATATCGGCGAGAAGGATGCCGAGTTGGGCTATTGGATAGGTAAGCCATATTGGAACAAGGGCATCTGTACAGAAGCGCTGAAATTAATCATCGACTACTGTTTTCATGTAAAGAACATTCCCACGCTATGGTGTGATTACTTCATCGACAACCCGGCATCAGGTAGGGTAATGGGAAAGTGTGGTTTCAAGGATACGGGAGAAATGCATTATTGCCTCAATCTCGTTGGTGGAAATAACCGCCCTGTCAAAATCATGCGATTAAACAAATAAAGAAATCCGCAAGTAGCCGAAACTACCTGCGGATTTTCATTTTGCCTTTACGAATATAAACGACCTGATGGTAAGTGGCTGCAAGTGGAAGAAAAAATATAAAAACAGTTAATGATAAACTCAAGAATATTTTTTGTATTTTTGCAACCAGAATAGTAATAATGGAATGAGAATGAAATTTGCATTGATGATGATGCTTGCATGGGCAACCATAATGCCAATGGAGGCACAAAACGACAGTGTTCCTTCAAAGAAGGAGTTGCTGAAGCAGAGAATACGTGAGGACGTTGAAGCTATCAAGAATGCACCAACTACTCAGGCAAGAAAGGATTCAATCGACCGGATTATACAATCGAAAATTGAGAACAACACGAAGCTTACCGACAAACAGAAAGAACGTTTGCTGAAAAACTATGCTCTTGTTCAGAAAATCGACACCAAGATGTCGAACAGTTATCATTCAACGAAAAAATATGATACCCTTTATCTGCGTCGCCCCGACCAGATGTTTACGCTTACCACAAAGACAAATATCGGTGGATTGGGCATCGACCTGAAAGGCGATATCGAGGGAATCAGCTATCGTTCGCGCACCACTTCCGACCTTAGTTTCACCACAGCTTTCAACATCAGCTATCAAGGCATCGGAGCAGGATTCTCGCTAAATCCTATGAAATGGGCTGGCAAGAACAAGGATTTCGAAATTAATGTAAACTCTTACAGCAACCAATGGGGAGTAGATGTGATCTACCAGGATGCAAAGACACTTAATGGGTATTTCCAATACAATGGAAAGAGATGTGAACTGGCAAACGAGGATCTCCGCTCTAAAATGCTCAATATCAATGGATACTATGCCTTCAACTATCGCAAGTTCTCTTTCCCTGCAGCCTTTGCGCAGAGCTATATCCAGTTAAAGAGCGCTGGCAGTTTTCTGCTAGGACTTTCCTATTTAGGCGGTGAGATTAAAACTCAAAATGAATTAAGTGATGAGGTGAAGGACTACCGTGTTTATACTGGCCACTTTGCCCTGGGAGCTGGTTATGGCTATAATTTTGTTCTCCCACACCGATGGATGCTGCATGTTAGCGCTCTGCCAACAGTGGTTGTTTTCAACCGAAACAATATCAAGCTCAACGGGGAGAAGTATAAATCGCCTTTCTATTTCCCCGACTTCATTTTTACCGAACGCATGGCACTCGTTCATTATTTCACCAGCAACTTCTTTATGAGTTATACTGCCATCCTAACAAATTCAGTGATTGGAAAACCCGACAAACAACTCATGGTATATAATAAGTGGCGTGCTGTGGCTATGCTGGGATGGAGAATTTAAAGAAAGCAGCATTTTGCTAAATATTTCCGAATTTAATACATAAAATATACGTTTTTATTTGTAGGTTCAAAAAATTATCTATACCTTTGCACTCCGCAAATAAATGATGATCGCTTACAAAAAAGTAGTGTTTATTAAGAAGAATAAGTAATAAGGTAGTAATAAAGAAATGCGAATTAAAGTAGTAAACTGTATGCACTAAGAATGTTTTTAACTTTAACAAAAAGCAAATCAAAAGAAATGGCTGCTCCTAGGAGTAGCCATTTTTGGTATTATAAATAACATAATTGGTTATTTGTCGATAAAAAAATACTGATAAATTTAAATTCTTCAAATTTTATAACACAAAATTAAAGATAAATTTATTAACTTTGTATTTAAATAAACAGTGCTTCATACGCTGGAGGTCTCTTTCTAAGTTATACTAATGTGGCTAGTATGACTAGAAGAGACCTTTTTTATTATAATTCTATTTTGTTTCCATCATAAACCACTTCCTGTACTCCCTTTCCGATGACATTCACGTGGAATTTACGAGTTTTCAGCATACCTGGATATTCGCCCTCGCGAGCGCCTATCGTTAGCTTCTGTCTTTTGTTGTCCCACTTAAATGAAATGGTAGTGTAAGCACCCTGCTCGTAGTTATAGTTGTCGCCCTCGTCCTCGTAGAGGGTGAAAGTGGCATCAGCACCAGGATATACACGTATCTCGAGGTCATCCCAGCTTTTCTGGCCCACATACTCCATCTCAGGTCCGAGTGGAAGAATGCTTCCTGCCTTTACCAACATTGGGAACTCGTCAATGCGAGTAGTGAAATCATAGTTCTTGCCTCCCTTATAAAGCTGGTTTGTCCAGAAGTCATACCATTGTGCTCCTGCAGGCAGATATTTGTTCACACTCTTCTTTGCCTCAAAATCCACCTTCGCATAAGCGGATGTTTGGGTATTTTCCTCCTGGTTCCAACCAGTCATAGCATCTACCTTGATGATCTTCTCTTCAGTGTATTGAGGACGGTCGATTGGCATAGCTAGAATGTTCTTTCCGAAGAGGAACTCATTTGGCAGATCCCATACTTTCTTATCCGACGGGAAATCGGAAACGAGGGCGCGAAGATAGCTGCCCTTGCCATTAGTGGCCTGCCATGCTGTAGCATATAAATAAGGTAGGAAACGATAACGCAGACGAATGGTCTTCTCGATGGCATCGTAGATTGGCTCGCCTTTCTTGCCAAACTGATAGATTTCACGATATGCTTCGGTACCATGACTTCGGAATACAGGACAGAAGAAGCCATACTGCATCCAGCGCACGTAGAGTTCCTGGTATTGTGGATTATGGCAAGCCGAATTTGGACCTGCAGTGTTATAGGAATGTGCGAAGAAACCACCGATATCGGTATTGAAGTTTGGATTACCTGTCATGCTGAAATTCAGACCGAGTGGAATCTGTTTGCGGAACATATCCCAAGAGGAAGCTACATCGCCACTCCACATATTCGAACCATAGCGCTGCTGTCCGGCAAAGGCCGAACGAGTCATGATGAACACACGCTTATCAGAGGTGGTCTGACGCTGATGGTCGTAAACACCACTCACTGCACAGAGTGGGAAGGCGTTACGCATTCTACGCCAGGAGCCAAGGGCTGTTGGGGTTTCGTATTCTGCATCCTTTGGATTGAAATAGTCAGGATCAGTAGAGTCCATCCACCAGCCATCGACACCAGCATCGAAGAGTCGTTTCAGGTTGTTCCAATAGATATCACGGGCGGTAGAGCTATATACATCATAGATCTTCACACCTGAAGGATAGTCCATGCGAGGAGGCCAATAAGGCAAACCGCTTTGTGGCCAGGTTTCGAAATTGAAGAGAAGATTCTTCTCGGCCAACTCACGGAAAGGTTTTGATTGTGGACCAAAATTCGACCAGATGCTAATCATGAAATGTGCATTCTGCTTGTGGGCATCCTTAATAAGCTGAGGACCATCAGCAAAAGTCTCGTTGAGGAATTCCATACCATTCCACAGATAATTGCTACCCCAATACTGCCAGTCCTGGATAATACCATCGAGTGGCACATGTAATTTACGATAAGTGTCAACCACCTCGCGCACCTCATCAGAACTCTTATAGCGCTCACGACTCTGCCAGTAGCCATAAGTCCAGAGTGGGAACATCGGCACACAACCCGAGAGCTGGCGCATGCAGGCATTCACACCATCGGCATCGCCACCATACATGAAGTAATAATCGACGGCATCACCCACCTCGGCCTTGAACGACATGCCCTGGGCATCATCCTTGAAATCGGCACGAGAATAGTTGTCGTAGTAAACACCCCATCCCTTGATAGACTGGACAACATACTGGAAATCCTGAAGATTGCTCTGTTCCATGAAGATACTGGTGCCACGACGATTGAGTTTACCATCCTGGATAGTACCCAGACCATAGATCGGCTCCTCCTTGTCTAGTTGAAAAGTGATGTTTACCTTGTAGGCATCCTTGTCGACACCCTGTCCGCGCTTCTCCAGCGAATAAGCCTTCTCCTTGAGCAGGTTCTTCCCCTTGCGCAAGAACTGCACATTACCCGTTTTCTTGTTGACAACAGCCGTGAGAGCACCACTCGAAAGGGTAAGGGCAGAACCACTCTCCTTCTGGGAAATCGCAAGATCTCCCTCAGGAGCCAAGGTAACTACCAGACTCTTCTGGGAAGGAGCCTGAGCAGAAGCAGGATACTTTAACACCCGCACGATATCAGGCGAATAAAACTGAACACGACAAACATAGCCGTTCACGGTTACCTCTGCCCCATTCTTTACAGCAGCTCCTGCATTCAAAAGCGAGAACAGGGCCACCAACGATAATAGAATCTTTTTCATTTTGATTAAGTTTAGATTATTCTCAGTAATGCCGCAAATATAGCAATTTTTCTCTATATTTGCAGCCATTATCAGCGATTGTTTTCGATTTTTGGGTGTAAATGATACAATTTGAAAAGTATAGGTAACATTTCAGAAATCGAAATGGTCTTGAAGGTTGTAACTTTGCCTACACAAGATGAACGGAATATTATGAAAAAAATAAATTTACTCTTGATGCTGTTGACTGTTGTCGCAGCTCTCCACGCAGGTAATCCCCTGCGACTGTGGTATGACAAGCCAGCGGCCAACTGGTGGGAGGCACTTCCTGTGGGTAACGGCCGTATTGGTGGTATGGTTTTCGGTGGCACAACCCACGAGCAAATCGACCTGAATGAAGCTACTTTCTGGTCGGGCTCTCCTTATCAGAACAATGCACCTGAGGCAAAGGCGAACCTTGATGAGGTGCGCCGACTCATCTTCAGCGACCAGGAAGATAAGGCTGCGGGCATTATCGACCAGAAGTTCTTCACCCATAAGGATGGCATGCGATTTCTTCCACTCGGACAGCTTTTCATCGACCTCAACACCAAGGGTAAGGCGACCAACTATCAGCGTGAGCTCGATTTGAGCAACGCTATCTCAACTACTACATTCCAGATTGGCAACGTGAAATATGAACGGACGGTATTCACTTCGCTCGACAAGAATGTGATGATTGTCCACCTGAAAGCCTCCAAAAAAGGAAAGCTCAACTTCAGCGTGAAGATAAATCCCAAAATGACTAAAAGGGATGTTTCTCAAGACGACGGACAACTGGTGGGAAAATGTGCCGGTGTTGACCAAGAGGGAGTAAAGGCTGGTGTGCGCGCTACCTTCCGTGTGGCTGCAAAATGCGATGGAAAGAAAGCTATCAACGATAGCAGCATCACTATCAGTAAGGCTTCTGAGGCTACACTCTATCTCACTGCTGCCACCAATTTTAAGCACTATGCCAATCTCTCGACAGATGAGGATGCAAAGGCACGCGAGCTAATGCAAGATGCTCTGTTAGAGGACTATCCATCGCTTCGCGAGAACCATATCGCCGACTATCAGGAGCAGTTCGAGAAGGTGAGCCTAAGCCTGGACGCAGATGCATCTTCGGATAAAACTACCGATGAGCGACTCCGCAATTTCTCAACCACCAAGGATGCCTCGTTTGCAGCCTTGATGTTCCAGTATGGCCGTTATCTGCTTATCAGCTCCTCTCAAGAGGGTGGACAACCTGCTAACCTTCAGGGAATTTGGAACAACAGTGAGAATGCACCTTGGGATAGTAAATACACCATTAACATTAATACAGAGATGAACTACTGGCCTGCCGAAATAACTAACCTGCTGAAGACCGAGGGACCGCTTTTCAGCCTCATCAAGGATGTAAGCGAGACGGGTATCAGCACAGCCCGCGAGATGTATGGCTGTCGAGGATTTGTGGCTCATCACAACACCGATATCTGGCGTGTAACGGGTCCTATCGATGGTTCCTTCTGGGGAATGTTCCCTAACGGAGGTGCATGGCTCACCACCCATTTATGGCAGCACTATCTCTACACAGGCGACCGTAAGTTCCTGAACCAGTGGTATCCAGTAATCAAATCGGCTGCTCTCTTTTATCTCGATTACATGCAGAAAGACCCACGCACAGGGTGGATGGTAACTGTTCCATCAGTGAGTCCTGAGCAGGGTCCAAGAGGCAAACAAACCTCGGTAACCGCAGGATGCACAATGGATAATCAGATAGCCTTTGATGCCCTCACATCGGCCCGTGAGGCAGCACATAT
>REGX01127601.1_pt1 | contig 10725 bp, 7 predicted proteins | sample 2276321 | NCBI WGS metagenome assembly REGX01 (sample SAMN08335021, study PRJNA423103) | bovine gut metagenome | biome: bovine gut metagenome; feature: rumen; material: feed digesta; isolation source: rumen digesta from from 15 high feed efficiency cows and 15 low feed... | host: Bos taurus ... | reverse complement strand
GCTTGATGATTTATATCAGCAATATGGCAAGTTGCCATGTATCCTTGGAGGATATTCATTAGGTGGATTGTTCTCACTCTGGAGTGCTACACGCTCATCCTCTTTTCAAGCTATTGCTGCTGCATCGCCATCTGTATGGATATGTAATTGGATGGAATATGTAGCCTCTCGTCCGATACTAGCTAGTGATGTATATATGAGCCTTGGCAATCGCGAAGAGCATGTAAAGAATCGCTTTATGAAGCAGGTTGGTAATAATATACGTACCTATCATTCGATGCTCGTAGAGCAATTAGGAGAATCAAATACCATCTTAGAATGGAATGAGGGAGGACACTTCCAAGATTTTGTAAGTCGAATCGCTCGTAGCTATATTTGGTGTAGCAAAATGCTATTCAAATAAAGCTTTTACAATCGTAGGCTCCTGCCATTCGCAAGTTTTGCAATCTAATAATCCCATCCACCATATCATAGCTATCTTTCGTTTTCGGCATTCTGCGCTAACAAGCTTTGCAAACTTTTCGCGTTCAGGTAGATTACCTTTGTCGAAAGCTGCAATCTCACCAATGATAAAAGGAATTCCTAATTTCTTGGAGTATTCATCTATGCGATTTATTACCTTGAGTGATTGCTCTTGATACTCAGGTGTGTATATTTTGGGCTCATTCTCTGGAAAGCAGAATGCTTGAGGATCGTAGAAATGGACCTCGCCAATGATGTGATTCTTAACTACATCCATTGGAAGACGTAAACTGCTTAAAGTACGATCACTAGCATTGGCACTATAAGTTGTAATGATAAGGTTGCGCTGAAGATTATTGCCTCCACTTGTTCTGACTATACTTACAAAATCGTCAGAAAGCCGATTGGCAATCGTATAATTAGCGGTGGAAGTAGTATCCCATGTGCCATTTTTGTCAAGAATCTCATTGTATCCTTCAAATAGCAATTTACTTCCATAATCATTGAATCTTGTTGCGATTTGAGTCCACAGTTTCTTGTATTTCCGACTAGTTTTCTGATATTCGTCGAAATCAGCTTTTAGCCATCCGTTCTTTCCTGTATCATGATGCACATAGATGATACAGTACATACCTTCATTTAGTACATAATCAGCAATTTTCTGCACACGATCCATCCATGCCTTATCGACATTACACTCTTTGTCCATATGAGGATACCAGGAAACAGGTATTCTAATGACTCCAAATCCGCTTTCTGCAAATTTGTGAATCATATTTCGAGTAGTAACAGGTTGTCCCCAACTTGTCTCAAAGTCTTGAACAGTAATACATTTTTTGCCCTTTTTACCAGTAGCATCTAGCGTATTACCCAGATTCCATCCAATACCCATCTGATTGACAGCATCAGTTGCAGATTCGAAAGTCAATTTCTGTTGAGCTGTAATACTGCTTGTAAGCATCGCTAAAATAGCTACAAGCATAGTTCTTGTAAATGATAAATTCATGAGTTTCTGTTTTTTGCGCAAATATAGAGATATTTTGGAATAATGCCAAATAAATCATTTAAAAATCGGATAGAATGATACAAAAATCGATAATTTACTTGCAACATATTAAATATTTTTATACTTTTGCAAAATCTAAGGACTCTTAAGCATATAAGAGAGGAACACGGTTAAGCAAATTTTAACTCGAAAGAATAAACTTTAAGCATATAAAATAATGAGTAGATTACGAATTACAAGGGCTTTATTGCTATTGTTGTCTATTATGGCATCTACGGTCATGATGGCAGACGGAGTTCAACCTTCTACCAAAAATATTGGTGGAAAAACCTATTATGCAATTCAAACGGCCCAACATTTAGTTTGGTTTAGGGATCAAGTAAATAATAATGGTCAAAAGAGCATTAATGCCGAATTTGAGAATGATATCGATTTATCGACTGTTTGTGGACCTAATGTTGGTAATTGGACGCCAATTTGTACAACTTCAGACCCTAATGAGACAGGTGGTTGGACGGGTACATTCATGGGTAATAATCATTCCATATCTAATCTATATATTAATTCTGGAAATAGGTTCCAGGCTTTATTTGGCTTAGTTGGAGGTACAATTCAGGATCTTAAAGTTCAAGGCACTATTACTTTAAGTAATAATGTTTTGTATGGCGCCATAGTAATGGTTCATTCAACCTCATCTGCTAAAATAACTAATGTTACTTCTGCAGGATCAGTCAAAGGTGGAGGATCTTTTGGAGGACTTACTGCTTTGGCTCAAGGCTCTTATGAAAGTTGTACTAATTTAGCAAATATTTTAATAGAAGGAACAGGCTCTCAACAGTGTGGTGGATTATTCGGTTCTTCTATGGCTACAGCATCAAAATGTATTAATGAAGGAAAAATTGAGGCTGTAAGTGGTACAATAGGGCAAATGATTGGAGGCTTTGCAGGAATGACACAAAGAGGAACATTCCAAGATTGTATCAATAAAGGTGATATTACTTGCGGATTCAATAGAACAGATGCTTTTTGTGGATTTGGAGGTAATATTTACAATTGCTTGAATCTTGGAAAAATTACAGTTAACCCAAATTGCCCAGCTAATTATTCAGCTGATAAATGTTATACATTAGAGGGAACATATTCTAATACTTCTGTAATCGAAGATAAAGACGTAACGATAGTAACAGCAACTCAACTTGCTAATGGTACTGTTGTTAAAGGCCTTAATGCAAGTCGTGCTATTGATGTTTGGGTTCAGTCTGGTAATTATCCTTCACTTGTCTCAAATGCAGGAAGTGGTACTTCAACAGGAGGAAATACAGGAAATACCGGTAGTGAAGACACAACACCAGAACCAGATGAAACAACTTCTTTATTCTTGGATGGATACATTAATCCAAATACAGGTCAGTTCCAAACATGGGGAGATGCTAATTATACAATAAGTATTTATTATCGCATTCAAAATGATGGAACCTATAGTTTGGGAAACTGCTATAAATCTGATGGTAATGGTGGAAGAAAATATTATAAGGCTATTGAAGAAGATAAATATACAGGAAATATAATACTTCCTAATAGTATTGACGGGCATGCTCTAGGAAAGATAGAAGAAGGCGCGTTCACCGATTGTTCTATGTCAAGCATTGATGTTGGTGGTGCAACAGTAATTGATGGTGCATTCAAGAATTGTAAGAATCTGAAGACCGTTACTGCAACTTCACTTAAGACTGTTACTAACAATGCTTTTGAAGGATGTGACCAGTTGACTAGCATTCCTGCTATTACTGATGAAATCTCTAATTCTGCATTTAAGGGATGTACTAGTCTTTCTGGCGATATCGAACTTAATGCAAAGACTATCAAGGGTAGTGTATTTGAAGGTTGTTCTAATATTTCTACTATTCGTCTTACTCAGAATGTTACATCTGTATCCGATAATGCATTCTCAGGTTTGAGTAATCTTCCTGCTCTTGATATGAGTAAGTCAAAAGTGCCAAGTGCTAGCTTTGGTTCAGAGGGTAGTGGTGCTCGTAGTGGTATTGCCTTGGCAGGTGTAAATAAAAGCACATTGGTATATTTGCCAAATGGTGTTAATAATACTGATGTAAACTGTGTTAATCTAAATGGTACTACGTATACTTGTTCTCAGCTAGAGCTTACTGATGCACATGAATTTATCAATTTGTATTCATTTACAGCTAATAAACTATCTCTAGATCGTACATTCACTCCAAATGCAAATTCTACTGTTTACTTGCCATTTGCTTTAGCTGAAGCAGATGCTAAAAATTTGGGTGAATTCTATCAGTTTATGGGTTATTCTGGTGGCATTGCTAATTTCTGTTCTATATCAGCTGTTATAGCTAATACACCATTCTTGTTTAAACCAAAGATTAATAAGATTGCTATCAACCATAGTGTTTCTGTTTCTGCTTCAAATGTAGCTGGAACAGGTGGCCAGTTTACTGGTACATATAAGAAAATTGTATGGTCTACAGCTGCCGATGTTGCTAATAAATATGGCTATGCAAGTACAAGTTCCAATGGAGTTGCAGTTGGTACATTTGTTAGATTTGGTGCTGGCTCATGGTGTAATCCTTTCCGTGCGTACCTTAATTTAAGTGATTCTGCTCCTGCAAAGATCAATGTTGTATTCAATGGCGAAACAACAGGAATTAATGAGATTAATAGCGAAAATGAAAACGGTAGAAGTTATAATCTTGCAGGTCAGCTTGTTGGTAAATCATACAAAGGTATTGTCATCAAGAATGGCAAGAAGGTGCTAAAATAACTAAGAACGTTCAATACTTAATCCGAATGAAAAGAAAATATATCAAACCAAATATATTGGTGAAACATATAGACCACGAGGGCCTAATGTATGTAGAGTCTACTAGCGGTGCTGTAGAATGGACAGGAGGTGCTGGTGCTAAAGGCTACAATCCTCGATTTGAAAATGATCAAAATCCTTCATTGCCACATGCGGCAAGTGTTTGGGATGATTAGGTTAAGTTTATAGAATCATTATTAGCCCCTGATGCATTTTGTGTCAGGGGCTTTTGTTTTCTTAATTATTATTGCTATATTTGTGCCTAATTGAATATCTTATAACACATAATAAACTAAAATGGATAGAAGAGAATTTATAAAGAAATCGGCTGTAGCAGCTGCTGGGGGGATAGTGATAGCTAGTCCCTTGAGTGCTTTGGATGCTCATGCTGCAGAGGTTGAAAGAGAGGGAAGAAAATTGAAAGTATTGATGATCAACGGTAGTCCACACGCCAAAGGAAATACTTTTGCTGCACTTCAAGAGGCATCAAAAGTGCTTGAACAGAAAGGCATTGATACAGAAATTGTAAATATTGGTGTTAAGCCTGTTCGTGGATGTGTAGCATGTGGGCAGTGTCATAAACGTCAGCTTGGTAAGTGTGTTTTTGATGATGATATTTGTAATGGCATTATTGAAAAGATGAGTCAAGCTGATGCATTGATAGTGGGTTCTCCTGTATATTATGGCCAACCTAATGGTTCTGTTTTATCTTTGATGCAACGTATGTTTTACTCAGCTAATAAGTATCTCCAGAATAAACCTGCTGCTGGTATTTGTGTATGTCGTCGTGGAGGAGCATCTGCTGCTTTTCAGACTTTGAATATGCCTTTCCAGATGACCAATATGCTTGTTGTAAGTTCTCAATATTGGAATATTGTTTATGGTACTACTCCTGGTGAGGCAACTCTTGACAAAGAGGGTATGCAGACCATGAGAACTATGGGTAATAATATGGCTTGGATCTTGAAGAAGATTCATGCAGGAGAGAATCCTGATTATCCTGAAAGGGAACAAGGACAGATGATGAATTTTATCAGATAAATATAAAGGTGGACTTTAATTTGAGTCCACCTTTATTATCGATTATTTAGCTATATTCTTAAATGCTGATCCAAAAATAATATATTGAGTATTACCTCCGATAGTTCCTTCATTCTGTCCCCAGAGGAATGGGCAGTCGTCAAAATTCTCAAAATGATCAGGCTTACGGAAGAGTAAACCTGGAGCTACATTACCAGGAATAAATGAGAAGTCAGCACGATTATTACCATAGAATACTTTCTTAGGACGAGCTGCACCTAATGCTGCTACGAATGAATAATTGTGATATGGGTGACAACCATATAGCCAGTTGGCAGCACGATATATTTCATTCTTACTGATGATATCAGGTAAATAGAGATAAGCAAAACATACAGTTGTACCAAAGTTGAGCACAAAATTGCTTCCAGCCCAGTTTCCAAGACCGATAGGCACTCCATAAGGATTCTGTTTGTCAAAGTCTTGGATATACTCATTGTATTTCTTCATGTATGGACGTAGTTTCTTTTTGTATGCATCATCCATATATGGTACAGCATCTAGAGCAGTCTGCATCATATTAGGAAGGAAGTTGTCGAGATCTTTCCATATTTCTTTCTGGAATGCCTTGAGATAACTCTTCTCCTGCGTAGCTGCATAAAGCTGAAGATTAGTTGCAGAGATACCATACTTCATCTTTTTAGGATTCTTGGCTAGCTGTTCTTCTGCCTCTTTCATCAGTTTCTTTGATTGAGTGAGAGCTCTTTCTGCTAATTCATTGTTATATCCTTTAAGTGCACGACTTGCAGCTGCAAACATGGTCGCTGCTCGCATATCAAGTGATGCATCTCGGGTAGTAAATGCCCACAAGTCATCAGGTGTACCACTACTCTTGCCATCTGCCGATACTTCAAAAGGCTTGAGAGATGGATCATAGTGCAAACCATCTGTAAGTGAAGCTGCATCTCCCAAATGATGATAATTCCAAAGCACACTGTTAGAGAGTGTAGAAGCCATGTGCCCTATCTGTTCTGCCTGAGCTACGAGATTGAGTGTTCCATGCTCGATAAACTGCAGAATATCAGGAGTTCCGTCAGGACGATGCAATTCTACAAAACGTTGTTTCTGACTTACAAAAGTTTCATCTCGTTGAGGCTTAAATAGATTCCACGCGCGAATGAAATTCTCTACTACATTGATATTAGAGCCTGTTTCTATATCAAAATCACCAGCATCAAAATATCCCCCGATGTTAAGTCCAGGAATAAGTTCCAACGGCTTGTATTTAGTTTCTGTGTCTTTTCCTTGAGAATGGAGGTCAAAATGATCGCTTTCAGGTGCCTGCAGATAACCTTCCTTGAAAGGCTCGCCGTGCCATACGCGATAACCTTCCTTTACTGCCATATGATTCATGTGGATAGGTACCCAAACGTCTGTGGTAGCATCAGTTATCTTGTCATATACATGCTGATCTATCAAGAAATTATTAGTGCGAGTAGTATCATACTGTATATAGTAGATACCTGGGGTTGTAACCTGCGAGAAGTCAAACTTGGTATAGTTGTATTTATAATACTCACCCCAATTGCTAAGTTTTCCTTCAAATGCCCTGCTTACCGATCCATCTGAATTAATACGCATTAAAGATGCTGTTGCTTTTGGCGATGCATTCTTGTCGAGTTCTATTACGCTTACCTTTGGCTGGTCAGGTGTATATCCTACTTGCGAGAAGCCGATATTAGGTTGTCTTATCCATCCTGGGATAGCATGTGGCTCTACAGTCCAGCTTACTACCTTTCCAGTCTTTCCTACAGGAAGAGTGCTTCGCAATACAAACCAACCATTTTGTGCAAGCATTCGTCCATCATATAAGTCTAGTTGCGCATCATCACTATGCACGCTAATCATTCTTTCAGGGTCGTCGATAGCCATAATAATGTCGTGTCCTGATTCTATTGGCAGAGGATCGACAAACTCATTGGTACCTCGATCATTGTAAGTCTTGAAGCCTTTGAATTGGCGGGGTTTATCATTGTTTGGTAGAGTAATAGTATTGCTTGCAGCATATCTTGGAAAACGGTTCAGTCGACCGTCCATAGTAAATGTTTTGAGCCAGTAGCGAGATGGAAGAAACTCCATGTTGAAACCTGCTTTTCCTGCTAATGCATCAGGCACAGGCTTGTCAAGGTATACGGCAATTTCTACTGCCTTTCCTTTTGGACTTACTACAATACGACTATCAAAATCATAGTCATCATATCTCAGTCCAACTTCTATTGTGCCTTTATCCCTGTCTACATTTCGACTGGTCATTTTAGGTACAAGATCCCACTGCTCAGGCGTATTATTCAGTCGAACAGCTCCACCTTGAATGGCTCTTACACCATGCTGAATAATTTCGATACCTGAGTTTTTCTCATCATTAAAACCACCGTCAAAGCTATTGCTGTATACCAGCACATTTACACCTTGTCGTTCAAAATAGTCTTTTTCGTTTAGTTTAAGCTCTTGTGCCTTAGTCGTGGTAGAATAGAGGCATAACAAGACTATCCAAAATCTCATCATAGATTATACATTAATTGTTAGTTAGTATAAATCTATGATGTAGATTTTGGATAAAAGTATAATGATATATTCTTATTTAACTTTTATTGAACTAATATTAGGCTAATATATCGACAAAAGCTAGTATGTTTGCAAATAAGAACAATTTATTGTTGCCAGAATTTATTTCCGAAGTAGCTATAATGCTGATTATCAACATTAACAACAATCTGCTCAACTACGATTTCTGGGTCAATCATGACAATACGAAGTTTATGCTTACCTGAATCTACATTGCAATTAATGTTCAGCCATCTCATATTGTCGAAAACTTCTGTACGGCGTGGCAATATTTTTCCATCTTTCCATCCACTCAATAATAGACCATTTGGTGAAGGCAATGGCTTAAGTACTTTTGATACAGAAAGATTTTGAGCAGTATATTCCTGGAATATATCATCTAAACCTTGTCTTGCGTCAATAATCTGCATAGGCTTATCATCAATCTGCACGCCTAATCGTAATCCTCTGGCAGGATAAACATCCTGTGTAGGGAGAATACCGATAGCTATCTGATTGTTTTTTAGGTCGATATCATATTCTAATGATGCTCCATCACCTTTTGTATTGCTTGCCGCCATCACATTGTTGATACCCATGCATCCTTTGCCTCTTCCTAAGTCAGGAAGCATGATCCATTTAGCATCTTTAGCATCAGTCTTATTAGAATATTGATGGGCAGGGATAGAATACTCATCAGTAGGATTTGCACTTAGATTCTGAGTAACTTTAAATCCAAGTTGCAATGGATTTACATTCTTTTCTGGGATAGACCATTTGGTATATCCTATATGATTGTCGAGCATGATGCCATTCCATTTTCCGCCAGCCAGATTCTGATTATAATAATCTGTTAGTCGCTTGTCTTTCTGCATGAGTGCTTCAATAGATGCAGAATCGCCTAGAGTAGTGTAATTATAAATTTGAGCTACACCTGCACTACCTACTACAGGATAGTAAACTAGTTGATAAAAGGCATCTTGCATTGATGAAGGCAATACTGCTTTGAGATTATCACATCTTGTTACGAGCGACTGCCATAGTGTATTTGTGCGAAGCATTTCCTCATAGTTGAAGATTCCTGGATACTGTACCTCAGGTTTTCTCCACAAATTGTATTTGCTGTATTTAGCGATAATATCAGCTATCTCTGCAGCATATTCTTTTCCAAAAATACTTTCTGTAAATCCTTCCAGATACTTCATCTCATCTCCTGGCTGAATAGCATCAGGATTCCAGGCATAGTTCATGATGAAATCGATAGGCATTTCCTTGGGCTTTAAATCGCCTACATTAATAATCCAAATACGATCTATACCTGATTGATAAGCCTCATTAAGTTGTTGGCGAAGTTTAGGTACAGTAGTAGTATTTACCCATCTGTCGTTCCATGGACCACCATTCATATCAATATGATAATAGAGGCCGACTCCTCCCGAACGTTTGCGTTCAAAGTCGCGAGCCTTTCTGCGGATATATCCCCAGTTGTTGTCGCAAAGCAGAAGAGTTACATCATCAGGCACTCTGAATCCTGCATCATAATATCTTTGTACTTCGGTAAAGATAGCCCATAATTGAGGTATTTCGCTAGCTTTTTTACCATATACTTTGCTGATGATATTGCGCTGAGATTCAATTACTTTTGATAAAGTTTTCATGTTATCTGCATCATTACCAGACCCCATAGCAACATCTCCATCACCTCTCATTCCGATAGTGATAATGTTCTCATAGTTCTTAGCATTTGCGATGCCCTCAGTAAAGAATTTGTCTAATCGTTGAGGATTTTTTGAGTAGTCCCAAGGTCCAACTTCATCTCTTCTGGAAGTATACTCTTTATGTGCACGCATCATAGGCTCATGATGAGATGTACCCATTACAATTCCCATTTCATCAGCTACCTTTGGTGAGAGAGGATCGTCCTCGTTAAAACGACTATTCCACATAGCTGGCCAGAAATAGTTGGCCTTCAGACGAAGAAGCAATTCAAATATCTTGCTGTAAGCCTTGGAGTTAATGCCGCCAAACTGCTTAGTGCACCATGTTCCAAATGATGGCCATTCATCGTTGATGAAGATACCACGATATTTTACTTTTGGCTCACCATCTGTATATGTTCCTTGAGAAATGAATAGGTCATTATGCTTTTGGATAGGAGCATCAGCCATCCAATACCAAGGAGAAACACCAATCTGCTTTGATAATTCGTAAATACCATAGATAGTACCTCGCTTGTCGCTACCCAGGATTACGAGCTTGCCTTTGTCGGTAAAAATGAGATACTTTTCCCATTTTCCTTTCAGCAATTTAGCTTTCGCTTTATACTGATTAGCGATCTTGCTTTTCCCTGCAGTTGCAACTACGATAGGAGCATTGCTACTACCAGTTACAGCTTTTAGGTCATTCCTCAAATTGCCTACAGCAATTTTCACGCCTTGCCATTCATTATCGGCATAAGTAATTGTGTCACTAGAATTTGTAAGGCAAATTGCTGTTTTCTCACTCTTGCTGAATGTCACAAATTTATCTGCACCAAAAGCATGGGTAGATAGGATAGATAAAAATAAGACTAATACGTTTTTCATTGGTTTTACCGTTAATAATTTAGTGCAAAGATAATAAATTTTTCTTTAACGGCAAAAAGAGGGTGTGTCAAAAGTACTGGCACACCTTTTTTAACATTTAAAGCCCGAACTTTCACAAGCTCGGGCTTTGTCATGTCCCTAAATTTTTGTATCTTTAGGGTATAATTTTAATCCATGGCAAAGATACAATTTAAATCTTATAATCAAGGCGAAAT
>REGX01015597.1_pt1 | contig 10760 bp, 6 predicted proteins | sample 2276321 | NCBI WGS metagenome assembly REGX01 (sample SAMN08335021, study PRJNA423103) | bovine gut metagenome | biome: bovine gut metagenome; feature: rumen; material: feed digesta; isolation source: rumen digesta from from 15 high feed efficiency cows and 15 low feed... | host: Bos taurus ... | reverse complement strand
ATGTATTTGTATGACTATTATTCATGACCATTCAAATTAAATATCTTTTCGAAGTGAGCCCATGCTCTACGATAATCAGCTATGCGATCACACTTGGTGTATGGCGCATAATACGTTACTTGCTGACCACCATAGAGTTCACTCTTGGCTGGATCAATCGTATGAACATAAGTTGATTCTGTCCCTTGATATGTTAATCCATCTTCAGAGAGTTCACCATGAATGCGATTCCACTCAGGACGATCACAACCTACACCAGTAAGTCCTCTTGAACAGGTAAAAACAATATTACCTTTTTGATCATACCACGTATCATTTTCATTCTGTTGGAGAACAGGAAATTGAATGGTATATATAGTTTCCAAATCTTTAAGGCTTAATCCAAGAGCCATAGCAGATACTACATCAATCTCTATTAAAGCTTGACGACGTTCAAAAAAGTTACGAAGTGGACTTTCTCTGTTCCATTTATTTTGCAAACAAGAAAAAGATTTTAATCGTTTATCATCTATAGACCATCGTTCATTTTTAAATTCATCAGTCCATACATCTTCCCAAAGATCAGAATATACATTTGAAACACAATTTAGTAACAAAGTTCTCACGTACATTGCGCCTCGAAATTTTTGAGGTATGCCCATAGGAAGTTTTGCCAGTCTTCCTGGAGTTAGATTCTGAGAAGCAACTGTTTTTATAAAGAAGTCCATAACAAGGGAAGATGAAAGCGCAGCCATATCCACGGTGTTGTTTCCGCTGCGAAAAGCAGCGGAAACAACACCGTGGATATGTGCTGTCCTGCGAGGCAGGACAGCACATATCAACGACCGTTCTCCCGCAAGGCTAACCATTTTTCTAAAACCAACCTTATAATGGTCTATCCAATTATCATACATTTCATTTCCATTCTCATCTTGTCCTATATAAAAACCCGTGATACGAGAACAATAATCATTTATGTTAATAGCAGGCAAATAATTAGTTCTAGGCATATATTCACCTTCTATTGAAGTCAAATCTATATTGTCATAATCCGAGTTTAGCACACATTTTTTACGTGGAGATTTATAAAGAGGATTTGCTACAAAGAATTGAGGGCCATTATAAATCATTTCATAATTTTCCAAATTTGGATAACAAGTATTTCGTTTGATTGTTCCATCATTTACAGCATTTGTTTCATCAAATGCTGTAGTTATAATTGGATTTGCATCAGATGCTCTTCCTGCAAATTGTTCAATTTTCTCCAAAACGCTAATTATCTCTTTAGAATGCACACTTACTAAGCGCGCACAATCACCTGTTGTACCATCTTCAAATGTAGATGATAGTACATTTAATTCTTTATCAGTATATTCAACTATTCGATTATGATGGCCAACAGTATTCCAATTACCATTATCATCTTTTATACCACCACATAATCCCTTACCATTATGTGCAAAACATGCATCAACAGTATTCGGATGAAAAAGATTATTGAGCGAAGCGAAACAAGGTGGTGAACTTATGGTCTTTCGCAGAAGTTGACCACCATACTTTGTATGGTGGTGAACTTCTGCGAACAAACGAAGCTCATTTTGGTATTGAAAATGGTATACAAGATGTTTATACAACTCTCTGCGAAGAGTTTGACCATTTGGATCATCATAAATAGTTTCAGGAGTCAATAATCCCATATATCCATTTACTCCCATCATATTCATACCATTAGTCAGAACACACTTATATAAGTTAGTTTGTTGACCAACTAGTAAAGGATAATTTTGATATGCATTTAAAAAAGCAATAGAACATACGTTTTCTATTTCTTCTTCTAAATACAAACTAGCTAAGATTGGGTTTTCTGCAAATAATTGTTCACGCATCTTTCTAGCATTAGGAGCACTAATGTTACGAATTGCAACTTCTGGATACTTTTCAGAAATAATACCAACTTCATCAAACTCCAGTTTTATCCATGGTGGATTACCACAAATGATATCAAATCCATCTCTGAGCCAGAATACTTCAAGGAACTCCAGCATTGGATGGAAGAAATGATAACGCTTGCTCAATCGATCCACAATCTTGAAACGAAGTGAATTGCCAAAGAAATCTGTACTCTGACTCTGAACCTCAGTAAGGATCTGCTCCTTACTCATGGTAACAATCTCAGATTCCTCCTCGGTCTGCTTATCATTAAGTTCTATATCCTCATGAACACTTGCTCCCTCGCCCTCTTCTTCAAGTTGCTGCTCATAAAACATATCATTCATAGTACCCTCTGGGAACATATCTAACTGTCCCTTCTGATCTACGCCTACACGTTTACGAAGTGCCTTGGAAGTACGGCTATCAAGCTGTTCATCGCTGACATTCAGCATAGCCTCAATGTCGTTCCAGTATTCTTCACGATTAGGCAAATCGGCTGCATCCTCCAGATTCCAGAACCAAAGTGAGCACCAATAGTCCATGACCATCTTCAAGCGGAAATAGGCATTGTCATGACGATAGCGAACATCATTCAGGCGTTCCTTCTCCTCGTATGAATCCAAATTTAACTGTGGCGCACCAGGTACTCCCCAAAGATTTACCTTGTTCTGGGTTAGATTCTCCACGCTACGCTGGAACTGGAAGTATTCCTTCAGGAGGACATCGATCTTGCTGGAGAGTTTCTGAAGTCGACGGAACTCTATTTCGCTAATCGGCTTTGTCCAGTCATCAATCATAGCCTTCATACGTTCCAGGGCTGCATTGGTAGGCTTGAACTGCAACTGACTATCTGCACGTTCTGCCTTTGCCTTATCCTTATAGTCCTTGATAGTACTTACACTAAGCATATTCTTATCAGGAAGAAGGAAGTGATAGATCTCATTGACAGAGCGCTTTACACTATTTTTCTGGAATGATACCTTATGTGGAGCCTTCTCCCACCATGGATTAGGCGTGAGTCGTGTTCTGCCTTTGATACCCAGGAACTCCTCCTTGCTGTATACCTTCAGCCATGCACCTATAACCGCATTACCCAAGGCAAGGCGGTTGGAAAAGAATGGTGTCTCCATATCCTTGTGGATCACATTCAGCCATAAGGATAGCTTACCCAACTCAATAGCTGTTGGATTCAAGTCGACACCGTATACGTTATGGGTAGCAATATATGCTTTTACCTTCTGCAGCTCATCACGATAATAATCAGGTGCTATACGCCATGAACCATCTCCCACCTGGTCTTCCTCCAGGGAGTTACGCTCCATATATTCCTGACGCTTCTCTGCCTGACGATACTGGAGATAGGCCTCTGCTACCTGATTGATAACCTCGTTCTGGAAAGCAGCAGCACCCATGGCTGGCTCAAGAATCTTGAGATCAAGCAGTTCTGTAGCCTTACGCTTTCCCTCACGCACATCATCCAGGATAGCCTTCAAGGTGTACTTGACAGTACTGCGAGTTAGAACCTCAGGAGTATAGTAGCTGGCTGACTTCTGACGGTCACGGCCATTCAGACGATAGACAAAAGTTCCCTGTGGGAGAATCTTGATATCGCCATCCTCGCCATGCAGCACTTCATTCTCCTTGAAATCGTCCATTCTGCTATAAGGTACGAGGAAGGTGCCATCCTCAGGATGACCAGCCTTGTGCACCTCTATATAATCTTCTTCTGCATAGAATCCACGATAAGCCAGCAAGCTCTCGTATACACTACCCAACTGGTTGACACCCAGGTTGGCGTAAGAGATACGACCTCTACCCTTTCCCTGTTTCTTCTTGCTCAGGGAAAGCGCACAGATAATCTGTTGCCACTTCTCATTGCGATATTTCACATTGCCCAGATGGTGCAACTTGCGGTCATCAAACATTGGGGAGTCGATATGACGGACACGGAAAGACTGGTCCTGCTTGCTCTTGTCCTGATTCTCCTTATGGCCATGGCTCAGTAAATAGAAGAGTTTCTTCAGGCTGGCATCAATAAAGTAGCCTCGCTTGCTCTCATCGCTGATAAGGCGCACCTGCTCCAGATCACGAAGCATCTCAAGACTATAGCCTCGCTCGTAGACCTCATCATCCACTGGAAGGATCTCCAGCTCTGTACGGCTCTCGGCATAGAACAAGAACAACAGACGATAGACAATCGTCAAGCAGTCGTCCTTGACCTCTGCCTCAAAGGTATCATCCGTATAGTCGATGGTCTTCAGTGGATTATATATATCAGAATCATCTGGCAGGCTCTTCCAATACCACAAGGCTTCATTAGCCAGGGTCTCCACGGCATTTACCACTCCCTCCTTCAGATCCTTGGTAACCTCATAGGCATTCTTATAGCTATCCTCTACCAGGGCATCCATCATTATGCTCTCACCATCAGGAGACAGTGTCTCCTTGCTGACCAGCATGTGGAAGAGCGCATAATACTTGCGGAAGGTAGAAATACTTGCCTGAGAGAAAAGGTCGTCGAGAGTGAAGCTGAGATAGCTACCACGGTTCCACTTCTCCTTATCAAACAGGAACAAGGTGTTACCTGCCAGCATAAGGATATAAGAAGGGCGTCTGTTCTCTGGAAGAAGGAAGATACGGCTGACAGCCTTGTTGACTACAGCAGGACTTATCTTATAGCCTTCAGGCATAGAGAACACATCACTCCAGTGACTGGCTGTAAATCGGGATGGCTTGTTTGGCTCAGACTCATCATCATACTGCTGCTCAAAGAGACCAGCAGGCTCCTCATCGCCCACCTTGATAAGTGGACGCATCTCCATGATGAGCATCTGCACATTATTGTTTCGGCGAAGGATATGGCGAACTGGGATTAGTTCCTGATGATCCTCATCAAGAATATAGTGCTCGCTGTACGGTTTGCCAAGATCTCCATAGCCCAGGAGCTTAAGCAACTCTGTATGGAAATCATGGGTATACCGGATGCTATCCTTAGGTCGGAGCATCTGGGTTACGATTCGGTTCTTATAGTCATCATACTTACGACGGAACTGAACGTACTTGCTGCATACTTCAGCTACCTGGTCGGCAGTATATCCAGAAATCTTCTGTACCTTGTCGATGAAGTCCTCACCAAAATAACCTGATGGGAAGAAATCACCAACATTCTGAATGAATCTATATTTTATATTATCAGCCATACTATTCAAATTAGAAGTTATAGAATACAGCAAGAACCTTGATGTATGGATCAGCATTGTCCAGTGTGGTAAGATTCTTATAGAAAGTACTCTCCTTATCAGCGATAGTCTTGATCTCCTCAATCTTCTTGTCAAGGTTGCTACGCTGGATGGTAGTAGGCGCATCGCCCAGATCCAGTACCATCTGATCCTTGGAACGGTTGAACCATTGATTCAGATGCTGGATATATTTTTCCTGCTGACTTGCCATCTTTCCACTCAGTTCAGACTGCTTGGTATACATGTAATATACCGTACCAGACTCAATGGCCGTTGTAAGATTTCGGGTAAGAACATCAAGATCATCCTGAGATACATTTCCCTGGAAGAGATTCCTGGTGAAGTCAGGATATACAGCCAGGAAGTCATTGAAGGACATAGGCTTCTCAGCCATCTTTCCCTCCTTATCGAGCTTGACAACAAAGAACTTGCTGATGATGCTCTGACCAGCACCATTCGACTGGCTACCATACAGGAGATAGTATGCACTTCCCTTCTGGAACATATCATTGCGTACCACCATCGCCTGATTCTTTGGAACAGAGGCAGTCAGCTTAGTCAGCCAATACTGGATGACAGGATGCAACTCATAAAGAGGCTGGAACTGAGACCATTGATGGTCGTTGGATTTACGGGAATCATCTATATACTGTTTCAGCACAGTCTTGTCATCTGTCAGACGGAACACATGATCTGAAGGCTTAGCTTCCTCAGGCATATCGAAGAGAACCTCGTCCAACTCATTGGTATTGGTTATCTCGAGATAAGGCACCTCACCTTCCTTCACCTCTGCATCCTTCTGGCCGAGACCACCAGGAATACACTTGAGTTCAGTAACAAGATCTGAATAGAAGGCCATGTCTGTAGGATATAGTGACAGCTTCGGTTCAAACATATCCTGCTTGCTATGCTCCACAGCTGGTGTTGTTGACTTTTTCAGCAATGCAAAGAAAGCGCCCTTCTTCTTTGGCGCATCCTCTGTAGATGGAGCGTCTTCCTTCTTGTCATCCAGGTAATTCTCATCCTTCTTCTGCATGGCCTTGATAGTTGTATTGACTTCTTTCTCCGCACTATACAGACCTGTGACAAACAAGGCATCACCGAGGGTATTATGCACTTCCTCCTCCTTTTCCTTGAGTTTTTCAAGAATGCGCATATCACTTTTCACGTCAGGATTTTTACTTCTCGCAATGAGATAGTAAATCTGAGGATCCTCCTTCTGACCATAACGGTCGATACGTCCATTACGCTGATTAAGGGTAATGATAGACCATGGAAGATCATAGTTGAACATGATGTGACAGTAGTAATGCAGGTTGACACCCTGAGAACCAGAGTCGCTGGAAATAAAGACCTTGATCTTGCTGTCTCCACGGCTGAAGTCGTCTACCATTTCTTCCTGTTCGGTATCAGACAAGCCTCCATGGAACAAGCAGATTTGCTCCTCCCTCATGTTGAAGTCCTTCAGAATACGATCATGCAGGTATTTCATGGTCTCTATACGTTCTGTAAATATTACGATACGCTCATCACTAGCCTTGCCCTTCCATTTAAGAGCAGCCAGCTGATTCTTGAGCGCTGTGTATCGGCTATCATTTCCCAGATTGATGATTTCCTCCAGCTTCTCCTGTATATCCCTGAGGTTTTCATCTTCCACGGTTGCCTTCTCCATACGGTTGCGTATGGATGCAAGGGCTGCCTGAGGTGAAGAAAGGAAACTCTTGAATATAGAGTATGCAAAGAGAGTGTCTGTCTGATTCTCATTATTGAGAGCGATGAACTTATAGTTCTGCTGCATATCAAGCAACGCCTCTTCTATCTCGGTCATGGAAACCTCGACACTTTGGATCTGGCGCTCACGGTAATTACTCTGCACCTTTGCGTCAGCAATATCTTTCTTGAATCTACGCACATAGAATTTCTCTACATCCTCCTTCGTATACTCTCCATCACGAGGGATTGCAGTAGGCTCAAGCATATTGATGAGATTGGCAAATGATTCCGCACTACCATTATGAGGAGTAGCACTGGTGAGAATCATGCTGTCACATCGGGTGGCAAGGAACTGAGCCAAGTCACCACGATAGCTGTTGGCATTGGCAACTGTATGGCACTCATCAATGACAATAATATCCCAGTGGGTCTTCTCAATCCATGCCCTGTACTTACCATTATTCTTCAGGGTATCAATAGAGATAATGGTCTTATCGTAATATTCGAATGGATTCTTGTTCATAGGAATCTCAGAGCGAATCTTATCAACGCCGTATGAATCCAGACGGACAAGAGGGATCGCAAAGCGATTCCAGATTTCCTCCTGGAACTGAGCAAGAATACTCTTCAGGGCACATACCAGAATACGACGGCCTCTTCCACGCCGAATCATTTCTGCAAGGAAGATACCTACTTCAATGGTCTTACCAAGACCTACTCCATCTGCAATCAGCAAACGAGGGCGAGGAAGTTCAAGGGCCTTTAACGTAGGCTCGAGCTGGTATTCATTGACATCGAAGCCACCCTTATCAGCAACAATGATCTTCTGGGAGAAATAGGCATTGCTACGTAATTGCGTCTCTATAAGCAGACGGGTCTTACGGCAATCCCCTTCATCTGCTACAAGCTGAGTTTTGGCTGGATCGACAAGTTCTATTTCAGGATCTAGTTCGGTATCAAAGCTATAGTGACGGTTCTTGACCAGTTCACTGATACCAAGGCACTTCAGGATAGTGCTATTATTGTCATTAGGAACAACTTCTTCTATCAGAAACTCCTCACTTCTGACAGTGATACGTTGACCTGGAGAGTAATTGACATTCATGATTATCTTATTGTTTATTGCTTTAGTAGCAAAGGATTCCTATTCATTAGCAGGAACATCCTGCTTATTATCAATATCAGGCAAGGCTTCAAAGCGAACCAAGTCGTTCAGGTCCACCTGTAGAGCCCTTGCGATTTGCATCATAGTCTCAAGTGTTGGCTGTGCAGAATTAGTACACCACTTACTCACAGTAGCAGGATCCTTTCCCACCTGTTCAGAGAGCCACTTGTTAGTCTTTCCCTTCTCTGCTAACATTACTTTAATGCGATTTATCTTTCGTTCCATAATTAGCAATTGATATTAATGGAGCAAATATACTAAAAAAAACACACAATAGCAACTCAAAATAAGCCTTTTTCTATCAAAATTCATCAGTTTTATTGCGTTTTCTGCAAGTTTTTATGAGTTTTTCGTATTTTTGCGGAAGAGAATGTAATTCCATTAAACAATCTTGTACCAAGAATTGAAACAACATGTGGTTATATTTGCATTCGTAAACAAGACACAGGAGGAATTGCTACAGAAGCTTGAGGGAAAGATTACACCAGAACAGATGAAGCAACTATTATTTGACCTAAGCCCATTTAGTAGAAAGCATAAAGACAAATAGATATGGCGTATACGTACAAGCAAAGCGATTCCAGATTTCTTCCTCTAAAGGCGCATGATTTCTCATGCTGGGCATATCAAAACAAAAAGAGATATTCACATGCCTCTTTTTACTTTAATAGGTCTAGCATATAGCTAAACCTATGAATAAAATGTGCGATGAGTTTTCAACTTTCACAAGTTTACTTATCTCAAAACTAGGCATCTTGGGTATTGTCTTCATAATTTTCTCGCATCATATCAATCTGTTCTACCATTTCCCTTCGAAGTTCCAAAGGCTTAATTACTTCCATATAACCACCATAGCTTAATATTGCCTGCTTCAACTCCATATTATATTTCACTCGGATAGAGATGATTCCATCTCCATTGTCTTCCTTTCGAAGCAATTTTTGTGAATGATGTAATGGCTTGGTGAGGACATAAGGCAGTTCACTGGCTCTGACACGTATCTCGACATTCTCTACAGGTTTGTCCTCATAATTGGTAATTCCTATAATATCATCGAAGTAATGTTCAAAATCCACGTCTGTCGGCTCATAGGCGACTGTAGCATCAACCTCGACCTGCTGAATACGATCAAGAGCGAATGTGTATACCCGTAGATTGCCTATATATGAAGCCAGCAAGTACCAACGAAGCTGATACTGCTTGAGAAAATGCGGACTTACCTGGTGTATTGTTGGTTCTGCATCCTTAAACTTGCAGTATGTGACATCTACCACATGTTGATCGACGATAGATTCCAAAAGAGAGGAGAAGGGTTTCATTGCCTCCTGGTTATAGGAGTCGTCAAAGGACACAACAGGTTTCACCCCTTTCTGGATTACCTGGTCAAACCTTGCTTCCAGTGCCTCCAGCCAGCTGAACTGAGGCATTCCCTTGAATCTTCGTATAATATGAATCAGATTATGAATCTGAGAGAGCTCCTCATCCGTCAGTTCACGGTTATAGATCGAGAAGTCTTTCCTGAAATAAGAATAGTAGAAATCATGTCCCACCCTTTCCATACGGATCACATTCTCATGAAAGAGGTAGTAATACTTAGAGTTTATCTCCCTGATGTCAGATAAGAAAGTGGAACGGGAGGAGATTTCCTTCATTCCCCGCTTGTACAGCTCTTCATTTATAACTTCCATCAACTTCTTTCTAGTGAAGGATCTGCCAGAGGAAAGACATCTGTCGATAATCATTTCCCTCTCGGAATAGTCTTTAGTATTAGCCATAAGATGCTCAATATTTATAACCGAATATAACTCAATAAAAAGCAAATATAACATTTTTGCGTTCAGTCAAAGCGAACGGAAGAAAAAAAATAAAAAGAAATGAGATTTTTGATCACCTACCACGATTTGCCATTATAAATGAGTATATTTGTATTCAAGTCCATGATAACACATAGGCGTCAGGAAAAGTAACGACACTAATCAAGATATATGACTGAGCAAGAAAGGAAAAAGTTAATTGAGACAGCCTCCGTAAAGACTGTACTACAATATTTGCACTTAGATGATAAGCATATCCAAGAAGACGAGCAACCAGACTTCAGGCTACTTGTTCCAAATCATTTTATCGGCATTGAGGTTACTAGAATTGTCTCCCAAAAGAATCTACAAATCAGAAAAGCCCTATGGGAAGTCAGCGATGAACTGAACGAATACTTTGACTCTCTACCAGAGAAGGGATATTTTATCAGCTGCCACATTAAGGATTTCATCTATGAAGAAGATTGCAAAATCAAGATAAAGAGCATAAAGAAGGAAATCATAGAAGAGGTCAAGGGACTTTGGAATAAAGAAGTTGAGGAGTATGAATGTAGATACGTATGGATATTCACCTGTCTTCATATCAATGAATACCAGCATAACGAGTTCAACTTTAACGAAATCTACTTTTGCTCAACGGACATACAGAATCAGATCAACCATTGCGTAAAAGAAAAGGATAAAAAGTTGTGCTGTTATAAGAAACTGAGGAAAAACAGCAACACCAAGGAATATTGGTTAGTAATAAATATACCAAGTTCCACACACCTTTTTATTTTAGGGAAGAAAATAACTATAATGTACCCGAGAATGGCTTCAATAGGATTTTCATAACCAAAGACAACGAATTGAAACAGCTCAAATAAACGGGTCACTAGTTTAACCATGTGGCAAAAATTTTATTCTTATTCTCCTCAT
>REGX01392768.1_pt1 | contig 10783 bp, 9 predicted proteins | sample 2276321 | NCBI WGS metagenome assembly REGX01 (sample SAMN08335021, study PRJNA423103) | bovine gut metagenome | biome: bovine gut metagenome; feature: rumen; material: feed digesta; isolation source: rumen digesta from from 15 high feed efficiency cows and 15 low feed... | host: Bos taurus ... | reverse complement strand
GAAAACAGTCCGCAGAGTCCGCCCTTACGCCTCGGCGTCTCCCGCGGTGAACTCCTCGAGCGAGCCGGCCTTCACCTGGATGCAGACAAAGGAGATAGCGCTGTCCGCGGAGGCGAAGATGCGGCGCTTTCCGGCAGGGGCGATCCTGATCCAGTCGCCCGCCTTCAGGGGAACGCTCTCGCCGTCAACCTCGAACCTGCCGCTTCCTGAGATGATGCCGTAGATCTCCTCGTTCTTCCTGTGCCAGTGGACAAACGGAACGCTGCCTCCCGCGGGAATGGTGTTGATGCTTACCTCGGCCCCGGTAAGCCCAAGCCTGTCGTGAAGCTCGGTCCTTGCTGCGTTCTGATCCGTGCTGACAATGCTGAAATTTTTCATTCTGCGCTCCTTTTCCCTGCGGAATTTCTGACTTGGCGGATCATGTGAACCAAATCCGCCATTTGTTGTAATCTTCGTTGTTACATTTACTATTCTATCCAAGGACAAGGGAGAATGCAACATTTTTCACAGAAATAACCAAAAAAGCTCAGAACGCGGTTTGCATAATCCTAATATGCCACCATATAGATAGCATATGACAGCAGCCGTCAGGCAATCCCGCCTGCTCCGGTAACGGAGGACAGAGAGTGAAATTTCCGGATGAAGAACAGGTAAACAAGGCAGCCGACGCGGCAGTCAGGACATTCTCCCTGAAAAACAACGGCTGGAACGCCGTTCTTGCCTCAATTCTCAAGATCCCTGGAGCCCGCGTGGACAGGACCGCCTTCCTCAGGGACGTCTTCGACTCGCTCCCCCAAGGGAGCTCGTGGCTTCCGGCAGAGACTGTGCACGACTACGCCGCGAAGCGGATCAGCCGCCACACCTACGAGACGTCAATTGCGTCAGCCGCAGCCGGGCTTCCCGGCGGATTCGCGCTCTTTGCCACCATCCCCGCTGACGTAATGCAGTACCTCTGGCACACCGTGGTCCTCGCTCAGGAGCTCTGCTACCTCTACGGCACCGCGGATCTCTTCTCTGATGAGGGAAAGCTCTCCGACCAGGGCAACGGCATCCTTACCCTAGCCGTATGCATGATGCTGGGCTCAAGGGACACCGAGACGGAAAATGCCTTCACTGCGCTCTACCGGGTGATGAGGGAAAAGGCGCTCAAGAATCCCAGCTTCCTCGCCGTAACGGCAAGGATCTGGTACCCGGCCGCCGAGAAGGCCGCGGAATGGCTCGGCGCCCGCCTTGCGGGAAATGCCGCAAAGGGCGGCCTCAGCAAGTTCCTTCCGCTCATCGGCGCCGCCGTGAACGGAATCGCGTCCTATGCCACCTTCTCATCGGCCGCAGCCTATTTTGAGGGCCGTCTGCTCAAGGACGCGAAGTCACTGCCCGGCGCCTGATAAAGCTCCTGCCCGGCGCATCACGCTCCGAGCTGCCTAAGGAGCCGGGAGCTCTCCAGCCCTGCGCCGGCCTCCGGCATTCCGGAGGCCGGCCTTTTCATTCCCACACTTTGGTGTAGTTTTACATCCGGGCTCCTTTTCCTAAAATCATGTCAGTTTGGACAAATATTGTCCAGATCATGCCTTTCCGTGCAAATTCAGGGCACAGCAGCCCCTTGCGGCTGACCGGTCTGTGACAAAACGCATGAGCGTCAGGCATTCATACAGAAAAAAGAGGATAAAAATGAACAAAATCGCAGCAGCAGTATGCGCCTCAGCAGCCATGATCATCGCCGCTCCGGCATTTGCAGACACCAATGAGGTTGACGTCGGCAAGATCACCTGCGGAGAGTTTCTCAAGGCGGATGACAATGGCAAGACCTTCATGCTGACCTGGATTGACGGCTACATGTCAGCCCAGAGCGAGAACACCGTAATGAGCAACGAGTGGATGGCCAAGCTCGGCACCTTCCTCGCCACCTACTGCACAAAGAATCCCAACACTACCGTTCTTGACGCCGTAGGCAATATGGAATAATAGTTCCGTCCGGCAGATTATCTGTTTGTCAATGCATCCGCTCAGGTGCCCGGACGGGTGCATTTTGCGTCAATAGGCATTAAGGGCACAGCATTTACGGAAAAAACAGCCTAACGGGATCCTGCCGGCAGCATCAAAGCCCGGCAATAAGACCAAAACACCAGCAGCCACGGGGCCAGACAGCATGAAAATACATCACATAGGAATTCATCTCCGCACAGTCCTCATGGCAGTGCTCCCGCTTTTCCTTGCCCTGCCCGCCAGCGCCGACACCTGGCTTTTCTACTGGTATCTTGTCGGCAGCAATCTGGAGAGCGAGGGAGGCGCGGCATCCGCGGATCTGCAGGAGCTCCTGAACGCGAAGCTCTCGAAGGACGTAAAGGTCTATATCCAGACCGGAGGAGCAAAGGAGTGGGCCAACCGGCAGGTGAAGGCCTCAAAGTCCCAGAGGTTCCTCGTTGACAGCGACGGGCTCCACGAGATCTACAGCGGCAGGGCCGTTGACATGGGCGCCACGGAGTCATTCAGGGACTTCATCGAGTTCGGAAAGAAGAACTTCAGGGCTGATCACCGCGTGCTGATCTTCTGGGATCATGGCAGCGGCCCGACGGGCGGCGTCGGCTACGACGAGCAGCACAACTTCAACTTCCTCTCGTTCAACAAGATCAACAAGGCGCTTACCGACGTTTACGGAGGCCCGAAAAAGGTCTTCGACATCATCGGCTTCGATGCCTGCCTGATGTCATCGGTTGACTCTCTGTTCTTCACCTCGCTCTGGGGCGACTACATGGTTGCCTCGCAGGAGCTTGAGCCGGGAAACGGCTGGGAGTACACCGGCTTCATGAGCGATCTCTCCAGGAACACCTCGATGTCACCGAGGAAGCTCGGAGAGCTGATTGTTGACAGCTACCACCGCGGCTGTGAGGAGGCGGGCTCCGAGGAGGCGGCAACGCTTGCGCTCACCGATGCCCGCCACTCGGCAGCATTCCTCGGGAGCCTCCAGGAGCTCGGCGGCAGCATGATAATGGACCTGACCGAGGCAGAGACACAGGATGAGCTGGTCAGCTCCCTCACTAGAATCGACAGAAAGGCGGACTCTGCCGAGCGCTTCGGCGACTCAAGCGACTCGTCCGAGGTAATCGACGTCGGGCAGTTCATCAGCAGCCTCTGCTCCGGCGGCGGGCACCAGGAAGAGTGCAGCGCCGTCAGGAAGGCCTACAGCGATGTCGTTCTCTACAACAAGACTGGAGACGCCTCCGAGGGCACCGGCCTCTCGCTCTATTACCCGGTGTCCAAGGACGAGGAGAAGTTCGGCGCCGTCCTGGAGAACGGCTATTTCCCCTCCCCGTTCATGGTCATCGCCGGAATCCTTACCGGCTCCATCGATGACGAGATGATCGATGCCATCATGAACGAGACCTACAAGCTCAACGAGTACTACTCAAATGCCGCCCTGGCCGGCGGCGGAGAGGCGGAAAGCTCAGGATCCTCCTCAGGCGGAAACGGAGGAGCGTCAGAGCCTTCCGGAGGCAATGAACAGGCAGAAGCCGGGGCGTCCTCAGGGAACGGATCAGGAGGAGCAGGAGGCGGGTCATTCTTTTCAGCCCTCGATAACGGCTCATCCTCTGGCGGCAGCGGATCATCAGGGCAGACAGGCGGAAACGGCTCCGCAGGCACAGGAGGCGGGTCATTCTTCTCGTCCGTGGGGAGCGGGGCCGCTGAAACCGGCGGCTCATCCGGAACGGCCGGAGGAAGCGAAGGCGGTGGGACGCAGGCCCATGCAGGCAGCAGCGGCGCCTCAGGCGGCTCCTTCTCCCTCGACAGCATGCTCACGGATGTGCTGAACTCAATACAGACACCAGGCGGATCTGTCGCGGCATCATTCACCAACGTCGCACAGTCCGTTGTGGCGCAGGCAGCCGCCATGCACAGCATAAACACCACTGTGCAGAAGGATGAGGGCGTCTCAAAGCTCGAGGATCTCGACGTCTCACTCCGCGACGACGGGACATCCTACATCGAGATACCGAAGCAGTACCTCAGCAGCGTAAGCCGCGTGACCTACATAGAAGGAATCCTGGTTGAAGAGGACAAGAAGGAAGGCACACCTCCGTTTGTCATCTTTATCGGAGAGGGCGGGAAGCTCGACGCCGACTGGGACAAGGGCGTATTCAGCGACCAGGTCTACGGCAGCTGGCCGGCAATCGACGGGAACCTGCTGCCGCTCGAGGCAAACAATGTAACCGACCGCTACATTACCTACGACTGCCACGTCAAGATCAACAAGAAAGACAGCAGCATGAACATCGTCTACGAGAAGAAGACCCAGAAGTACCGCATCCTGGGCTTCACTCCCTGGGATGACACAGACACCAGCATGGCCCAGAGAAAGATCACGAAGCTGAAGAAAGGCGATGTCATAACGCCGGTATTCGAGGCCGTAACAACCCCGGAGGACGGCTCTGAGGACAAGGACTTCGAATTCGAGGGCGACAGCTTCAAGTACAGTGAGTCCATGGAAATCAAGGACGAGGACGTGGGCGACGTCGAGCTGATGATGTACTACCAGATCAGCGACTTCAAGGGCAACCAGGCCGCCTCGAAGTTCGTCTACTTCACCGTCAAGGGAGACAACATCGAGGTTGAGCTCGATGATGATGAGGAGGACGGTGAGTCTGACTCAGAAGATGGTGGCAGCGGATCCGGCCTGCAAAAAGGCACTGCCGCTGCTCCATACACAGTCACAGGACGGAAAATAGGAGAGTAGCAGTCCCCCTCCGCTGCAGCGCCGGGCGGAAAAGCTCCGGCGCGCGTCCTTCATGAGCGCTGCACCAGCAGCGCTTTTTCATTTCTGCACTTCCTAGAAATGGCGGGTTACGGTAAAGCGCTTAAGGGAGACCTTCTCCCCATCTCCGATGCCGGCCTTGCGCTTCGAGATCGCAATCTGCTGCTCAGGCGTATCGACGCCGTCGAGATCCGGAAGAAGGAGTCCCCTCCTTCCCCTGCTCTCCACAATGACGCCGTACTTCTTCGGATCAAGCTCTGACTCCGACTCAATGCTCTCCGGCTCGCTCAGCACGTCGACGCTGTACTCAAGAAGCGCAAGCTCATCAGGCTCCACGGGAGGAAACCTCGGATCCTCCGTTGCCGCGCAGACGGCGTTCCGCATTATCTCCTCCGCGATGGAGCCTGTTACTGGGAGTATGGTGCCGATGCAGCCGCGGAGCTTTCCGAGGCGGTGGAGAGACACGAACACGCCGGCCCTGCGTCCCGTCATCTCAGGCGGAAGGCCATCGGGCATGACCGGCGTCTCCCCTCTGATGTGCTTCTCGATAGTCATTCTCGCAAGGCTTACATAGGGATCCTCCGCACGCCTCTGCTCCGCTATTTTCTCCTGCAGGATCCGCTCGAACTCATCGAGGAAGCAGCGCCCCTTGTCGGGAGCACCGGGAGTGAAGGTAACGACTCCGTAGCCGACGCCGGTCACATCCTCATGGGATATGGGATCTGCCTTCACCGACACGCCGTCGAAGGCGCCTGCCATGATGACAAAGCTCCGGTGGCCGCACTCCGCGGCCCTGCCGCAGAAGTTCTCATCAAAATCCAGGAGCTCACCGAATGAGGCAGAGCCCATGACGCGCATGATCCGCTCATCGTAGACTGGGCCCTCCTCCGCGAAGCCGTACGGGCCGTAGTCCTTGAGCTTATGGGAGAGATCGCCGCTCGCGACGAACACTGCCCTGCGGCCGAGCTTCTCCACAGCGTCCTTTATAGCGATGCCGAGCCGGTAGTGATCGCTCAGGGAAAATCCTGAAAGCCCTATGCGCACAATGCGAAGGCGCGGCCTCGCGTCATTGATGAGCCCGGCGTCCTCAAACGCCTTCCTGAGGAAGTAAAGGGGAACCAGCGTGCCGTGATCAAGCGATGGATCGCGCTCACCGAGAGTTCCGGCATGAATGCCGCGCTCGCCTGCAAGGGAGCAGATCCCGGCAACAAGCTCTGTGTCGTAGTCTGTCTCAATTGAGACCTCCGGCGCGCCGAAGCGCGAGAGATCGCCTGAGGCGGAGGTTCCCGGCGAGATGTGGAAATAGTCGCCGTACATTACCGTGTGGGGGCTCGTGATTATGAGCGAGTCCGGACGGAGCGACGCGGCGAACGCCGCTGCCTTCCGGTACGCGTCCGAGGTTTTCACAATTTCGGACTCACGTCCGCCTCCGACCTCAGGAACGATGAGGGGCGGATGCGGAACCATGATGCCGCCGACTATCGACATAGATGCCTCCTAGCAATTGCCTGCATATACATGCGTGAGATATTTTCCTGCCTCACGGGCAAGCGAGTGAACGAGATCCGGATCGGTCGCCTCCCGGTCAGCCATCCTCCAGCGCGGGAAGAAGCGCGTAACATGGAGGGGGATTTCAGGATCGACTGACGACACCCACTCCGCAAGAGTCCTTATTTCATCAGGGGAGTCATTCTCCCCGGGGATGATGAGCGTCGTGAGCTCGACATGGCACGAGCGGGCGGCTGTCTCAATGTTGCGCTTCACCGTCCCGAGGTCTCCGCCTATCCTCCGGTAGAATCCATCCGTGAATGCCTTGAGATCGATATTGGCGGCATCCGTAACGGCCATCAGGCGGTCCCAGATCTCGGGCGACGCGCCGCCGTTCGTGACGAGTGCGAGCCTGAGATCCGTCCCCTTCATGGCCTCCGCCGTGTCGATGATATACTCCCACGAGACAGTGGGCTCATTATAGGTGAAGGCGATGCCGATGTTTCCCCTGCTTCTGAGCTCAAGCGCCAGAGATACCAGGCTCTCCGGCGGCACATACCTGTACTCCGCCTCCTGCTCTGAAATCTGGGAGATGCCGTGGTTCTGACAGAACGGACAGTGGTAGTTGCAGCCGAAGCTCCCGACAGAAAGGATGAGTGAGCCAGGACAAAAATGCCTGAAGGGCTTCTTCTCCACCGGATCGAGCGCCATGGAGGTGATTTTCCCGTAATTTGCCGGGATCACCCTGCCGCCCTCTGCCTTTCTTGCCCGGCAGATGCCGTATTCCCATTCATTAAGGCTGCAGCGGTGATGGCATCCAGGGCAGACTGTCTTTTCTCCCATAAAAACCTCTGTTAAGCGGACAACCCAAGGTTCCTCCTGAAAGATTATTGGTCACCAGGCAGGTTTTCAGCTTCAGGTGAGCCTGCAGACGAACCTAACTCATTATGTTCCGGCTGGTTCCGTCAGCCTCTTTGATCTGTTTAAGGAGCCTGGCCTCCTTCATCTTTTTAATATACCGCTGGACTGTTCTTGAAGTTACTCCGCACTTTTCTGCCAGCTCCTGCACCGTCATAAAGGGATCGTCTTTCAGCAGATCAACGATCTTTTGCTCTGTGGACGGCACTTCGTTTCTGGCAGCCACTCCGTTGCGTAAGAAGGTAAAGCGGAAACCTGTTGAAGTCTCTGCATACTCATACCTTACCTTCTTTGCCCTGCAGGCTGCAAAAGTCCGCTCAAATCCAGTTGAAACCTGCTCAATCGTGCCATTCCGGAAAAGGATATCCGAAATGGTGATATTAAGCGGAATTGGTTCAAGCCCCTTGTTTGCATAGTCTTCAGGAGTATATGGCTTTGGAAACATTCCCGGTGAATAGATTGAGACCCGATCGCTGTATACATCGAGCTCAAAGTCCGTCCCGGTATCGTAGTCTCCGTGGCTGAATGCGTTAACAATAATCTCACGGTACGCCTCAGCAGGTATCTCAGGCTCCTCCTTCCGTCTGATATCACCGTCGAGAATGAACTTCCAGTCTATATTCGATGCCAGGAATTTCATTGAAGCCTCTATGCACTCGAAGACATTTCCCTCGAATACCTGCAGGCTGATAACCGTCAGCCTTGTAGCACCTGCAAATCTCACCAGCTTGACTCGCACAGGGCCATTCCGTGAAAACAATACATTGCCGGCATTATTGAGATTAACATCGCTAAACATAAGACCAAGCCGGCTGAGCACATGATCTGCTGCCGTGTACTTCAGTACCAGCCTTCCTTTTTCCCTGGCATTAGCCACATAGGCTTTCAGCTGCTCCTCATTGATGTTCTTGAAGCTGCAGCCTGAATCAGCTTTCTCCCAGTCAGAATAATCTGCTCTCTGCGTCATGTAATACTGCCGGAGAGTCTCATTGTCCATCTGGCGGTCTTCATCATGAAATCTGAGAAAATATCTGCCTCTCGCTGAATACGGGGCCCTGTTCCCGCTGAACTCCACCTCAATGAAATGCTTTCCGTCAGCAGACACACACTCTGACACACTGTAACGACACTGAGGCTTCAGATCCCTCGCAATATCCTGGGAAAGCCTGTTTAAAGTAGAATCACCAATTGTCTGGCCTTTCACGTCACCATTGTCCTTGACGCCGAAATAAAGTGTTCCCTTCCCATGTTTATTAAGGATTGAAGACATGGACTCAATCCCCTTGTCCTTGTCTGCTGTAGATTCCTTAAACTCGATGAACTCAGTCTCTTTTCCGATATTCATGCCAGTCTCCGTGTAAGGTCAGATGTTGCAGCGACATCCGCGACTCGGTTCAGTGTCGTTTTGCGACATTATATCATGTCGCAATTGTCGTCTGCAGATAAAAACAAAACGTAATATTACGACTCATATAACTTTTAGCCAAAATATAATCATGGATATAGAGCTATATGCACACAGAAGGCATTATTGATCGAAACAAATAAAACAACGTATATTTCAATATCTTATCAATAAATATTCAGAATTTTAACCAATCATATATTCTAAATAACGACAATGCGACATCAGCGACATCGGTCAATGTCGCTTTGCGACATTTGCCATGTCGCCACAGCGACATCAGAACAAAAATAAGCGATAAATGCTGGAGTTACAAAATTATTTCTCAAACAGAGCAATACAGCATGCCAAAGATGACAGATTTTTTAATTATGTAAAATATCTTTATATTTCAAGAACTTATACGAGAATATTCAGCATTTTCTCAAACAGACTCAAAGAATAAACGATCATGCGACATCAGCGACATGACTCAGTGTCGTTTTGCGACATTTGGCGTGTCGTCACAGCGACATCCCCAAAAGCACAACGCAAACATGGACTGCAAGTTTTTTCATGAAAACAAAGCTTTAGCAAAGGCTGCCACTCACCTGTGAGACCCCAGGAGACCCATCCATGCGGCATCAGAGTCACTCTTAGTGTCGCTTTGCGACATCCTGCCATGTCGCTTGTGTCGCATGCCGGCAGGATGATGAAATGCGCAACCGCCGTGAGTTTTCAGCATTCAGATTAATATCCTCCTGAGACCAGCCTGCATCATGCCCCGCCATAACTGCCCTGCCCGGCCACAGTCCGCTCAAGCTCGGAGAGAAACAGATCCGCCGCCCTTGAGCGGCCCTGGAACTTCTTCCAGACAGCCGTAAGGCTCACTGAAAGCTCCGGCACGACAGGTATGAACCTGAGGTGCGTCCCCGCCATATTGAAAATGTGTCCGAGCGTCAGTGCATAGCCCATTCCCTCCTCCACCATCATCTTTCCGGTATAAACAAGGCTGTAGGTGTCCCTGATGTCAAGCTCCCCGGGATCCTTACCGAGCCACTTCCTGAACTTGCCGGACACTAAAGGCTGCCTCGCTGCGATAAGCGGCAGGTCCCAGAGCTCGCTGATCTCAAGCGAGTCACGCACCGCGAGCGGATCGTCATCCGGCACCAGGAGCCCCCAGCTGTCGGTGTACGGAAGCGGCAGATAGTCGTACTTGGACTGATCCACGTCGCCGAAAAGGATGCAGAAGTCAAAAAAGCCGCTGTCAAGGCGGTCGGTAAGATCCTCGGTCGTGCCGCTCGTGAAGTGGAAATGTATGCCGGGATGCTCGTCGTGAACCCTCCTTGCCGCCTGGATTATGCTCCTTATCGCCTCTGACTCTCCTGTCCCGATGCAGATGTCGCCGGAGACCTCCTCCTCCGAGGACTTCATCTCGCTCACCGTCCTCCGCGCGAGGCTCAGGATTTCCTCGGCGCGCCTCCGGAGGAACACTCCGTCATCTGTCAGCGTGACCTTCCTCTTTCCCCTGACGAGAAGCACCTTGCCGAGCTCATGCTCTAAATCCGCGAGCTGCCTCGAGAGCGTCGGCTGCGTGAGGTGCAGGAACTCCGCGGCCCTCGTGAAGTTCTGTTCCCTTGCCACGGCAAGGAAATACTCAAGCACGCGAAGCTCCATTTCGCCCTCCTTTCACGATGCCGGATCAGCCGCCGATTCGCGGCAGCGGCAAATTGTTATCATGCTTAAAAAGCATCATACACTATTTTCCATAAGTATTTGATATTGTAAAAATTACAGTTACAATATTCTTCACCGTAAAGAACGGCCAGCAAACAGGAGCACTCAAATGGAAGAGAAAATCTGCGGCATGACAAAGGAAAGCCTCAGGCAGTGCCTCAGCGAGTGCGGCTGCTGCTGCAAAACCGCCGACTCTGTAATTGAGAAGATTGAGAGCAGCGACCGCAAGGGCGCCAGGAAGATCCTCGAGCAGAAGAGAAAGGAGGCGCTTGAGAGCCTCCATCAGGAGCAGCAGAAAATCGACAGGATCGATTTCCTCTCATGGCAGATGGACAAGGAAGAGAAGTCCGGCGGGAAACAGAAATAGCGCTGCGGCAGCAAGGTTTCATCAGTAAGCAAGCAATCAAATAAAGCAAGGAAATGGAGACAGCAATGGCAGAAATGGAAAGGTTCAACCCCAAGTCAAGAAAGAACGAGGAGATTCACCAGGAGAGCCTCAGCGGCGAGCG
>REGX01336867.1_pt1 | contig 10788 bp, 11 predicted proteins | sample 2276321 | NCBI WGS metagenome assembly REGX01 (sample SAMN08335021, study PRJNA423103) | bovine gut metagenome | biome: bovine gut metagenome; feature: rumen; material: feed digesta; isolation source: rumen digesta from from 15 high feed efficiency cows and 15 low feed... | host: Bos taurus ... | reverse complement strand
TGATAAGTCTTGTCGCCCTCATATTTAATCAGATTTCCATATCTTGCACCACCTTTAGCCTGCATTACTCCTTCTGGAGTCAGATCTATACGAGAAGCAGCAATGCCCTGCTTATCAAGGAATTCTATCTGAAGCTGACCATGATGATTCTGGCCTGCCTGAATATCAAATTCTACATTCAACTCGCTGGTAGCTGGTATCTTGCGCTCAACTCGTGCATAGTCAAACTTATCAGAATCGCTGAGCACAAGCCATTTTCCATCAAGTCTGACCTGTGCCTGCAATGGCGAATAGATATTCCAGGTATCAAGATCATGCAGAGATTTGTATTGACTAAAATCATCATTTGCATGAGCATGTGCATCTGTAATTACAGGTACAGGGATATGAGATACCCACATATCCTCCTTATTCATAGAATAGCTTACCCAAAGATCACTGTCCTTAGGAATGCCATTGCCTTCAAGAATACCTCGTACATACTGAGGACCAAAACTCTTATAGTTTCCACCATATCTCATAGGTGGCACTTCGCCATTTACCAGATGAAGTGTCTTATAGTCAAGGCCATCGCCTGACAGAGAAATGGCTAATGGCCATCTAAACTCAGAAGGATTATAGAGCGTAGCATAAGTACCATCTGTAAGGCGCTGTCCCCATATCTTGGCATTACTATTCACAAAACCCTTAGCTCTGTTTACAGGCTGAGACCAGGTTTTGCCTCCATCATTTGATACTGAGGTAAGTGCATGCTTCCAGAAGGCTACTATACGTCCATCAGGTAAAGTATAATCATTATATGCCTTATAGGGTTTGGCAAGTGGGATAAGAGAGTCATTGCGATCAGCTTCTTCTACCCAGCCCATCAGCATACGAGGATTGTGGAGTATTTCCTCACAAGCCTGTCGCATGGCCTTATTGCCCTTGGTGTAGTATGGATAATCGGTATTACCCTCATTAAATCCATGATTATAATAGATAAAATAGATAGGTCCTAGCTGTCCATTCTTCTTGATCTCGCGGATTACTCTGCCTATGCCATTTCCATCATTATTATGATCTTTCTTGTTGAGGCAGATGCCATAAGTACCCATGGCAAAGAGATGTCCTGACTTGGATACATAGAAACCCTGTCGCTGATGCATCACCGCTGTAAGATTGTGAGCTTCGCCTTCTACCCCCTCCTTTTTAAATCCTTCAGGAACTTTGTATTCAGGAAAGAGCAGTTCCGGGTTAGTCCAGGTATAGCCATCAGCCGATGTCATGAGCATCGTATGAGATGGAGGTACTTGCTCATCCTTCTCATCACAAAGATAATGCAGATAGAACTTACCATTCCAGTAAGCCATCATAGGTTGATGATTATAGGTCCAGCCCATGCCATTAGCCAGGGAAGGATGCTCGCGGTTGGCGCGCATGATCTGTATATTGTGAACGCCCATTACTGGCGAAAGTCGGCCATCATGCGAATTAGGGTCGCTCATCTCACTACCACTGTAATGAGGTAAGGTTTGGGCATGCAGCATGAAGTCCTGGATGTTAAGCATACATCCTGCATTCATCAAGGCTGTTAAAGCTATCGATCTATAATATTTCATTTTTCAGTCTTTCAATTTTTTGATTAGTCTTGCTGGTGCCTTAAAAATAGTACCGTGCTTATGACCTGCCGGGATGCTGATCTTATCTGTTACATCTTCGAAATGCTTGAAATCGCGGGTCTTCATTGCACCAAAGTCCGCTTTTTTATAGCGATCGAAATAGATCAGATAATCTTTGCCCAACTTTACTGTGGCAGGACCTTCTACAAATAGTTCGGTAAATCGCTCGGATGCTTTGGTCCATGGGCCATGAGGATCGCTGGCAAATGCTATCTTCAAATCGCGCTCTGGTCGGGTATTATCCTTTAATACCATCACATAGTCGCCCTTTCCTTGCTTCACGAGAGTTGCATCTATGCAACTGAAACCAGGATCGATAAGCAACTTGGCCGGGGTAAAGTTATTAAAATCTTTGGTTGTAGTATAATACAGACGATGATTATTTTTCTCGTCTTCTATACCTTTTGGAAATTTATAGGGAATACAGGAAGACCAGATAATCATAGTCTCCTTTCTGTCTTCATCGTAGAAAAATTCTGGTGCCCAGACATTTACAGTTGAAGTATCCGACATTACTTCAATAAAGCGCTGAGGTGTCCAGTGCTTTAGATCCTTGGATGACGAGTAGCCAAAGCCTCTGTCGCCTCGCCAACTACTAGTCCAGACAAAATGAAAGGTGCCGTCGGGTGTGCGCTCTATTGAAGGGTCGCGCATCACTTTATGATTGCCAATTTCAGGCTTAAGCCACGTACCAGGTACCGAATCCCAATGCATGCCATCCTTACTATATAGATAGCGCAGGCCGTCGGTAGCTGGTTCGTGGAATGAACTATAAACGTATACTTCGCTCGAACAGGCTGAAAGCATCAGCCCAACGAGAGAAGAAATTAATATATTCTTTTTCATCTTATTTCTAAGACGAAGAAGAAACCAAATTGTAACTAATTGCCGAAGGTAATCACAATTCCAGCAGAGAATCCAAACTTATGCTGGAAGTATTCAGGTTCGCTCTTTCCCCAGATTGTAGGAAAGAGATTCTGATGAGCCTCAGCATACAAGCCTACTGTTTCGCCAAGCATGAAGCGAGCTCCACCTAGTACCTGGAAATTGCGAATACCAACAGCAGGACCTACATACAGATCCACCTGTGATGGTAAATCCAGCACTTCGCTAAGATGTCCCAACACATGCAAATCAAGATCATATCTTCTGAATCCAGATGCTGTTTCATCAATATCATCATTAGCCACATCATCCTTTCGCTTTTGAGCTATAAAGCGGAATTTTCCTCCCATGGAAAAGTAGTCGTTGAAACCATAGTCTGAACCAAGTTCAAATCCACTCTTTCCATCCACATTCAGATATCCGCCTAATAGTTTCCAATCACCTTCGCCATCAAAGGCTTGTGCATTCGCTGTTGCTGACATCAGCAACAAAGCAAATAGTGATAATAATAATTTTTTCATTTGATTACTTGATTGAGTATTTATTGAGGTAAGTTAGCTTGATACGGTCGCCAGCTTTCTTTACGATCTGAGTACCAATGACGATAAAGCTATTGTCGTACCAGTGCTCACATCGTGCAGTTCTGGTCTTCTTTACATCTTCATTTTCATCTGTAGCCTCAATCATATTGGTCTGGCGATCCTGCAGTACTTTGCCATCCTTATTGCTGAACAATTTGGATACAAGTTTGCCTCTGTCGGCAAATACGCAGTTTACATTATTATTCTGAATGCTCAATGCTACACGCGCTCTCAGATAAGGAGCCAACTCCTTGCTGCTCATCTCAAAGCAAGCATCCCAGAGCTTGTTTCCATTCTTATCAAACTTCATCAGCACTGAGTGGGTGTACTTATATCCTGCAAAATAGGTAGTAGTACCCATACCTGTGCTTACCGTATGATATACAGGCTGATAGGCCTCACCCAGGAAGAAATAGCTGTCGCCAACCTTCTTGACATCATGACACAGGATATTACAGTTGAGCAATAACTCCTTGCCATGCTTCTCTGCCTTTTCTTTTTTACGCTCCATCTTCTTTTGCTTACGACCAGACATAAAATCTGTGAAGTGAGAAAGATCGAGGAAATTGTAGAACTTGATAGACTTGATCTTATCTGTGCCCAACTGTGCAAAGTACACGCCATTAGAGCCACCTTTGCGATCAAGCGAATAAGTACCCGTCATCAGCAATTCATTGTTCACCTTGCAGATTGAGGCTGTAAGAATCTGCTCCTCCATTTCTGTAGTCAGACAGATACGACTTAACTCTTTACCCTGCAAAGTAGATTTAATCAGATAAAGTTCCTGATCGGCTCTTACCAGTGCATAGGCATTATGATCGACTATCATAGTCTCGATGATAAATACCTTACGGTCTTTTACCTTGTCGAAATGAAGATCATTGAATACACAATCGCCCGTCTTCAGATTCATAAATCCCAAGCGATCTACCTTCTTGACAACAGAACGGAATACCATATAGTCGTTCTTGATAAAACTATTGCTGATATCACCTTTCTTGCCAAAATTACCATTTACGATCGACTGCTTATGGGTCTTGGTATCATACTTGACAATCATCAGATCTTCTCTGTTTCTCATGAAAGAATACAGATTACCATCTGAATAGCGATAAGATTCAAAATCCATTTTCTTGTCAATATGGATAGAATCCTGAGCTATCAGTTTCAGATTAGTACCATAATGCATAATCTTGAAAAGGCGCTTGTCTTTGTCGTTGTCTTTCGCCATAAAAAGAGCACCAACGCCTTGATTTTCCATCTGCATTACCCATGGATATCCATAGGATCTTTGATACGGAATCTCCGCACGAGCAGTTACTTGAGCATTTCCATTCACACTTGTCAGCAGTAGTAGAGCTGGCAAAATCATTCTTAGATTCATGTTTGAAATTTTAGTTTAAAATAATGGTTAGGGTGCAAAAATACACTTTTTTCCCGATATACAAGAATTATTTCGTATATTTTTACTCACTGGTAAAATAATAGTCCGACATCCGATAATATCAAAAAAATGATGTAACTTTGCATACTATATGGGAAAAGAACAATCTGCAGTACGCGAGAGAACCCGTACAGGGATGAAAGAACCTCGCAAATATAAAGTTACGATCTTCAACGATGATGAAACTACAATGGACTTTGTAGTGATGATTCTCGTAACTATTTTCTTCAAACCTAAGAGCGAGGCTCTTGCCTTGATGCTGATGGTGCATCATAGTGGACAGGCTATCGTGGGTATTTTCACTTACGATGTTGCTCGCTCTAAAGTAGAGAAGGCTACTCGCCTGGCGCGAGAAGCAGGTTTCCCTCTTCGTTTAACTTATTCCCCTGAATAATATGATTTTTTCAACATACCTGGAAGAGGCTATTGAAGATGCCTCTAGATATGCTCAATATTTTAGAAATGAATATGTTTCGCCTGAAACATTACTCTTTGCATTTAGCCAGCAGGATTATTTTGAGATGGCTTTCAATGGCATTGACGGCAATTTGAATGAACTTACCAATGATTTGAAACAATGGATGGATCAGCAAGGTGTGGTACCTGAGGGTCAGCAATATATTCCCGACCAGTCGTTTCAGTATCAGGAGGCTTTCAAGATAGCTGCCAAGGAAGCTGAAGGCAGAAATGAAAAAGCTGTCGATGTTCCTCATCTTGTCATGGCCATGCTTCAGCTGGAAGATTCTGTAGCTAACTTCCTGCTACATAGATATATCGGCGATGATATGATCAAGAATTTCATCCCTTATCTCTTCAGCATGTACGAGGAGCCTGATGAGGATGAAGACTATAGTGATATCACTGAGGATTTCGATCCTAATATGTTTAATATCTCTCCTGGCCAGACATCTTCTGATAAGAAATGGACAGATCTTGTAACTTGCATCAGCGATCATGTATCCGACCATAATCCTCTGATTGGCAGAGAAAAGGAACTTGAGCGTACCATCGAGGTACTCTGCCGAAAGGAGAAGAATAATCCACTTCATGTTGGTGAGCCAGGTGTGGGTAAGACTTCGCTCGTATATGGTCTGGCTCAGCTTATCAATGATGGCAAAGTGCCTGAGCGACTGAAGAATGCCCGCATCTATAGCATGGATATGGGACAGATGCTGGCTGGTGCTCAGTATCGCGGAGATTTTGAGGAACGTATCAAGAAAGTGATGGATGGTGCAGCCGAGGAAGGTAATGCTATTATCTATCTCGACGAAATACATAATATAATAGGTGCAGGCCGTGTATCAGATGGCGGTCCTGATGCTTCAAATATACTGAAGCCTTATCTGGAAAGTGGAGAAATCCGTTTTATCGGATCTACTACCTACGAGGAGTATAATAGATATTTTGCCAAGAGCAAGGGTATCGTAAGACGCTTTCAGCAGATTGATGTCAAAGAGCCTTCTACTGAAGAGGCCTTGCATATTCTAGAGGGATTAGTGCCTTCGTTTGAGGAGTATCATCAGGTTTCTTATCAGCATGAGGCTGTAGAATATGCTGTAGAAGCTAGTGCTAAGCATATTACCAATAGATATCTGCCAGATAAGGCTGTCGATTTAATTGATGAGGCTGGTGCTTATCTCGAACTTCATCCTACTCCATCTCAAGAGGTCGACAAGGCTTTGATTCAGCAGATTCTTACTCAGATTTGCAAGATCGATGCTGTGGCAATGAAGGAAGATAATAACGATTTGCTACAGACTTTGCAGGCTCGTATGCTTGATAGAATTTACGGTCAGAATGAGGCTGTAGACAAGGTTGTGGAATCTGTCATGATGTCGAAAGCTGGTCTTATCGACGATGATAAGCCGCTAGCATCTCTGCTCTTCGTTGGTCCTACGGGAGTTGGAAAGACTGAAGTTGCCAAGGTTCTTGCTCAGGAATTAGGTGTAGAACTAGTACGCTTTGATATGTCGGAATATACTGAGAAACATACAGTTGCCAAGTTGATTGGTTCTCCTGCAGGATATGTAGGATATGAGGATGGTGGATTGCTGACTGACGCTATCCGCAAGACTCCTAACTGTGTATTGTTGCTCGATGAGATTGAAAAGGCGCATACTGATATCTACAATATCCTGCTGCAGGTAATGGACTATGCACGACTGACTGACAACCGAGGACAAAAGGCTGATTTCCGCAATGTAGTGCTTATCATGACTTCAAATGCAGGTGCTCAATATGCATCTCAGGCCAGTGTAGGTTTCTCAGGAAATACCAGCCGAGGCGAGGCTATGCTTACTCAGGTGAAGAAGACTTTCAAGCCAGAATTCCTCAATCGATTATCAGATACCATCGTATTCCATGATATGGACAAGCAGATGGCAGAGCTTATTCTGATGAAGAAGATTCATCAGCTGGAAGTTAAGCTACAGGCTAAGCAGGTTACTCTTCAGCTATCAGATCAAGCTAAACAGCAATTGCTGGAATGGGGCTTTACTAAGGAATATGGTGCACGCGAAATGGATCGAGTTATCAATAGCCGATTAAAGCCTTTGCTTATGAAGGCTATCCTCTTTGGTAATCTGAAGAATGGCGGTATTGCCAATATCGAATTGGAAGACAGCACATTAATTATTAAGTAAAGGGCTTATAAAGGAAAATGGTATACAGAATAGGAAAAGAGATTGCATTTCCTGATCCTCGCGAAGGAGATGATGACGGATTATTTGCAGTAGGTGGCGACTTATGTGTCGACCGTCTGCTGCTTGCATATAGCTATGGCATATTCCCTTGGTATTCTTTTCGCGACCGACCAGAAATCATGTGGTATTGTCCTATGCAGCGCTTTGTTATCTTCCCAGAGGAAATCCATATCAGCCACTCTATGCGCTCGCTGATGAATAAGCATCAGTATACCATGAGTATCAATGAGGATTTTGATGGTGTAATTCACAATTGCAGCAAACTGCGCTATGATGAGGAAGGTGCATGGCTTGGCGAGGATATGATCAAGGCTTATACCGACTTACACAAGATGGGCTTTGCTGCAAGTGTTGAGGTTTGGGATGAAGAGGATAATCTGGTAGGTGGATTGTATGGAGTATCGCTTGGCGACTGCTTCTTTGGCGAGAGTATGTTCTCGCTTGTTCCTTCAGCTTCCAAACTTGCGCTTATCTATCTGGCTCAGTTCATGCAGGAGCATGGAGGCAGACTCATCGACTGTCAGTTTGAGACCTCCCATCTCAAGACAATGGGAGGCCGCTATATTCCTTATAAGGATTATCTTGCTATCGTAAATCCTGATAGCGACATATAAATTATTCAGCTATTTTATAGGTTTGCTTAGGGCTATTAGGACTGTCTTTCAGCATAGGTTCTATTACTCCAAGTGTGAGCAGAGGAGTAAGTATTCGCCTGCGGAAACTAGTACGACTTACATATCCTGCTGCATCTTGCAGAGTAAGCAATGGCCTGGCTGTCGAGCATAGCATCAGCACTCGCTCTACCGCTAATCTGTCTCGCTCAGGAAATTTCTCTAATATTTCAGTAAATCGATGGCGACTTGGAGATGTAAAGAAATCGCTTGCAGGAGTCTCGCCGGCAAAAGTTCCAGCCATCATATCGCAATCAGGCCTACGGAAGATCACCTTAAACTGATTTCCACTCTCTGAATTTTCAAACGACATTTGTGCTCCCTCTTTTCTTGCACGATTGATACCTGAGCCAAGACCTCTGTAATCCATTGTCTTAGCACACCATAGAGCAATCAGCGGATTTCTTTGACAAGTATTGCCAAACAAAATATCATCAACGGTCATTCCATTTGGCAAGCAACCAGGACTTACGATCTCTACTCTATTATCAAAAATCAATACTCTCACAGGAGCTTGCTTGATATATTCACGATGTACCAAGGCATTTTGCAGGATTTCACTCAGAGCAACTTCCGGCACTTCAAGATGACCAACAGAATTAAACGATTGTCCATCTTGCAATCCGTGCAGACTAGCTTTCAGGAACATCATTCCTTGCTCAAACAAATGAGGAATAGTACCTGTAAAGTCCTTAGAATCACGATAATTTACGCTACCTATATCATTGCCATAGAAAGAAACAGCCTTCAGCATGAACGAAGGTCGAAAATATTGCGGATTCTTTCCAAAAAAGAGCAAACCTGTCAAAGTAAGACTGCCATTATCGCTGAGTAACTTAAGGTTACGGAGTAATTGAGGACGAGATATTCCAAATTCATCAGCCGTTTTATCGTATGCTTTGCGCAGATAATCGTTCAACTGATACATATCTATATCATCTATAGTAGTACCAGCAACAGGTTCTTCATCAGGATAATAATTCATTGAATTATGAAACAACCTCAATATTTCAGAATTATCATTGATCCTTAGCTTATCAGCACCTTGCTTTACCCAAATATTGCCATCCAGATCTTTATATGGCTTATTATGGCCTTCCTCTACATAAACTATTAGTACAGCCTTTTCTGAAGAAATAGATACAGTTTCAGTTTGTATGAAGATTACAGGTTTCACCATTTCATTAGCGGTATTGCCAACTTCAAGGCTAACTTTTTGTAATTCTTCATAATCAAGACCAATTATGCTACCGGTCTTGTCTCCAATACCGAATATAAGCATACCCCCTTTGGAATTAGCAAAGGCGGTAATCTCTGCAGCGATTTTCTTTTGAGTACTCCACATTTCTTTGAATTGTACAGTACTAGTTTCGCCACATCTTACAATATTTTCTAATTCTGTCTTGTTCATATCTTAACCATTTTCTCTCTGCAAAGTTACTAAATAATCCGCTAATTGGTTAAGTCTTAACCATAATTCTTATCAAATTTAACATTTATCGCTAAAAATACACCATTTGCTTAACCAAAAACTATTATTTTGGTCAAGCACAACAGAACTTTGATTAAGATAAATACGATTTTCTATTTATGGAAGAGTTGTTTAGAGTCACTCTTGATTTGGGACGAAATAACTCTTATAATTATCAAAAATACATTCTCCAGAATTTTTAGCTATCATCCAAATCTTTTTGTAATGGAGATTATTTATAGCATCGTCAAACTCTCCTTCTGTAGTATTATATGGCCGGATATAATCGATGGAAATCAAGATGTCATTCCTGTGTTTTACTGCCTTCTTAAAAGATTCAAGAGCCTCTTCTACTCCTTCCTTATAGATAAATGCATATATCTTGTAACACTTTCCTCTTTCTTCCTTGAAAGACATATCCGCCCAATAAATTTGTTTAGGAAATACTATTTTGTTCGCATGAATATATTCATAAAATGTACTAAGCATACATTTTTCTGATGCCAACGCGTCATTGTACATTTTTTTCATAGCTATCAAAAGTCCATTTACCTTCATAATAAGGTTCTATTGATTCAACATTTATTGGAATTTTATCATATGAATCAAGTTCTTGTTTTATCTTAAAAAGAGCAGTTACCAAATCACTTGCTTTTTGAAATGCAAAGACAGTTCCACCAATAGCTTTTTCTTGATTTTTATTCTTAAATTCAACCTTTGATATAAATACATTATCCATAACTATCTTATATTAAATATCTTTTTAGTTAGTCATTAATACTAATATACACAAATGTCAAATGTCCAATATCCATTCTCATCTTTTATCCACCTTGATCTATTGGTATCACGGTAGTAAGCATCAATATGATCATCATCTGTAACCAAATCACTTCCTTTAAAATGAGTGATAAATTCTTCTAATCTATTACAATTCTTTATATCTAACATATTATTTAAATTTATCCCTTCTAGTTCTTCCACAGTTAATTGTATTAGGGAAAGAATCAATAAATTTTCCTTTTATAAATATCAGTTTAGCAGGAGATTTATAGCGAGAATTAATAAAGTCGCGTTTATCCTTCACGTAATTAACAGAAACATGATTAACAATATTCCTATCGAATTTGATCCCCTCTTTTTTTAAAAGTTGGTTCTTCAAATGTAAAATCAACAAAGATAGAATCATTTGGCGCTAATACAAATTTATTATCAGCAAAAACCATGTGCATTATGTCAACTTTATTATTTGTTAATAGTTGAAAATGGCTTTTATATGGGTCTTCCGTTAAATGCGTAGACGCCTATCATGTAGTGCATATAGCCTAAGTGTAAAATATTCATCATTTCTGAAGCCATATATTTGTCTTTTGAGC
>REGX01080064.1_pt1 | contig 10847 bp, 7 predicted proteins | sample 2276321 | NCBI WGS metagenome assembly REGX01 (sample SAMN08335021, study PRJNA423103) | bovine gut metagenome | biome: bovine gut metagenome; feature: rumen; material: feed digesta; isolation source: rumen digesta from from 15 high feed efficiency cows and 15 low feed... | host: Bos taurus ... | reverse complement strand
GTGTAGCCGAACTGGCAATACTCTTATGCCAATTAGAAGCATCCATATCCACCTTCTTATACAACAAATGCGAACCATTACCATCGGAATAGCTGATAAAGATATAGCCGACAGTAGGCAGGGTATGCGATTCAGCAACACCAGGATCGCCAGGAGCATCAGCACGAGTAGAAGCCTTAGCCTCCCCCTTCCCAATATTCAGCGTATCCTTTACTTCAGCCTCATCAAATGCAGGGTCGCCATCAAGCGAAACGTTGATCTTCAGTGTCACCGTCTCCGTCTTCACAGCAGCCTTCTGCAAGTTGTTTTCTTCAGGAGAGCACCCCCAAAGCAGCCCCGCTGCCAAAATAATAGCTATATAAGAATAGATATATTTCATGTAATTAATTATCGAATTAACGAGTTAAGAATTAACGAATTAACGAATTAATAGTTATTATTTTTGAATTTTTGAATTATCTCTAAATTTTTGAATTACCCTCCTCCCCTTCGGGGAGGCCGGGTGGGGTCAAATCGTTACCTCCCATCCCAATCCTGTCTGATACCAGGTATCAATAGAGAGTTCCACCTCAATATGATCGGCACCCAGGGTAATGGTATAGGTATATACTACACCTGGCAGCCACTCCTTGAAGCGGGAGTCCTTGAGCAGTATGGTTTCCTTCTTAGGTTCCTGAGGACCCTGAGTAGACTCATAGGATATCTCATAGCTAAAGGTAGCTGGAGATGATGCATCAAACTTCTGTGGCATCAGGATAAAGGTAGTCTTCTGATTCTCAGTCTTCTCGCCCGTAGGACAATCATAGCTCTGAGTGCCCGTCTGTCCTGTCCAACCGAAAGAAGTAGTATAGGTATTATCCTCGTGCTTATTACAGGTAGGGGTAAGAATTCCCTTATCATTCAGATTGGCAAAGCCCAGCGACTTGATATTATAGCTGGTAACATCCTCACCCTTCTTGACATTCACAACCACCTGAGAAAGCATGTGATGGAACTTGAGCACTACGCGCTCATCGATCTTCTGCTTGGTAACATTCGCCTCCATATCGCTTACCAGGAAGTCGGCCTGATCCTTTTCGTCTGGCTTCACCGTATAGGTAAAGCTGCCCATACCAGAACCCGCCTTATTGGTAAACTGCAAACCATTCTCATTGGTAGAAGAAATACCTGAAACAGGATCTGTACCACTAGCCACGAATGGATAATAGCCGAAGAAGGAACACATAGCGCCATCAGTATTAGGCCAATAGCGCTTAGGCGAATAATCCAGCGGAGCACGGTTGCCCGTAACCACACCCTTGCTATCAGTGATAGCCACATTCTCGCCCACAGTCATCGACTGATTATAGAAGAAGTTGGCCGTCTTCTCGCTCCACGCATCCCAATCCTGAGTACCCTGATAGAAGCCGAATACACCTACCAAGTCGCCTTCAGGAATATTCACCACATTAGTACCATCGATAAACTTATCGCTGGCACGAGTCAAAGGCTCCAGCTGTGGCTGACTGCCAAACAGCACAGGCACACTGTCTGCTTCTACCACTGGTGAAATCTCATCAATGGCAGAAGAAGAACAGCTTGCTAAAATAATAGCTGTTACTAGGATATAATATATGGTTTTGAATTTCTTCATAAATTTTATTCTTTGATTGGCATAACAGGAACACCATCTGCTCGGGTATTACCACCACGTTTATAACTTTTATTTAAAGTATTCGTTTGGATATGGAATGACCACATAATACGAAGTTTATTTCCTCCAGTGGTTTCATAAGGAGAAGTAGTCCAGAACAAACATGAGGTATTTCTATTAATACGGGTTGCAGGATTCCATTCGTCCTTTGCATTTCCTGCATCACGACCACCAGTTGATGGCAAATAGAATTTCTCTTCTGTTGAATTCTTATTGGCATACACAGTAAACAAATTATTAGAATACTCTGCATTATTTAACCCGTCAACAGAAGTAAATACAGCCCACTGAGGCACTCTAAATCCTACAGGACTTGGATCAAAGATAGTCTTGTAAGTGAGTCCCCATAGTTTAACAGGTTCTGCACCTACAGCATCAATTGTTTGCCAATCGTGTGTAGTTCCCCAGTTGGCTGTAGATGTACCAGGACCACCAGTTGGATATATCCTATAGTTATAGAAAACTGTAGGAGTAGCTATAGCCTCATAATATTTAATTCCGTTTTCATACTGAGTACCAATATCAGTAGCGACCTTATCTCCAGGCTCATAAGAATATGGTGAGATATTATACAGAATACCAGTTGATGGGAAAGGATCTTTACGCCCCCACTGATAGAATGAAACAGTGCCACCAGTATACTTATTAGCAGTCTTACCTTCTTGCTTAATGACAAAGGTCTTGGTCATTTTATCATTATCACCTCTTTTTTGAGTAACCTCTACCTCAATTGTACGATCGGGATAACGATCGATAGTTTGGCTACTTGACACAAAACCAACTTCATAAGGAGCTAAATAATAGGTATTACTACCATTTCTTATCTCTGTCACATCAGTATAGTCGACAGCTGTAAACCAAAGCTGCCAGCTCCATAGAATACGGCCTGAATTCTGATTGGTAACTGCAATTACCGCATTACCAGGCTTGATTTCATTAGTAACTTGAAAGCGCAGGAACTTGTGATCCTGATCGACGGTTACATCTGTGATCGTACCTGTTGTAGGTTCTAATACCACCTTACCAGCAGTAGGGGTTTCAGGGGCATTATTCTTAATCCAAGGATCATTAAATTTGCTTCCTGCTGCATATTCAAAATCTTGATAAGCTTGTATATTATTAATGCCATTCTTAAATGCATTACCATAAACCAAAGGAATGCAATACCATCCTGGACCATCAATCAAGTAGGTATTGGCAGTATTCACAACATCTTTTGACATTGGATGCTCCTCATTAGATAGGTTATAGCATTTATCTACTGAATTATGATATGTAGAGATATTTGTATTCTTCAGCACTGTAGCATGATCCAAATCAGGGGTAGGATTGGTCTGTTGGTCATATCCTTTAATCAATTCATACGACATAGTAGTAATACCCGTAGTTTCCTTACCGTTCCCCTCTACTTTAGATGCAGTTGCAGTTCCGTATGTGGTTGGGAAATTCCCATTACCTAAGTCGGAACCAACCTTATAATTCAATGTTACAGGCACATCTTCTCGCTTGGTTACATCTCCAGGGAAATCTGAATTATACCTATAGCTGGTAATCTTGACTGCATCAGTCTGTGTGCCACCTTCAGAACCAAACAAATCTAGATTAGAGAAATCTACATCAAATTCATAGTCATAGGTGGTAGCATCGGCTGTAATGGTATAGGTATAGAGCTTGCCACGAATAAAGTTGGTAGAACCTCCGATATTGGCAAAGAGGGTTTTGGTATTATCGCCTGCTTCTACAACTACTTCCAGGCGAGCACCCGATGGTACATCCTGAGGCTCACCATCAGGACATCATCGCCAGAATAGAAAGAATCGTAATTGGCATATTCAGAATTTTCTAGCTCATAGGAAGTCCCGCCCTCCTGATTAAGCCACTCCCAAGCACCAGAAGCCACATTGAAACGGAAGGTACCGCTATTCAGCATCACGCCTTCGCCACTACTATTCTTGCCAAGAGAAATGCTCTTGATCTTGTAGCCATCTAGCTTGCCATCATCATTACTGAATTTGAAGCGAATACCTGCCAGGGCATGCTCGAATACCATATCGACTACCTGATAGTCGTAGCCCTGATATTCATTGCTGTAGGCAGCCAGAATATCCTTTTGATTGGTGATATCGTCTGGTACGGTATAATAGAACGACATACCTCCACCATACGATACTTTCATACTACCCAAACCTGCTGCATCGCCAGGGGCATAGGCTCCAAAGCGGAACTTATCCATATTGCGAGGCCACATATAAGTAGTAACCCATGTATCAGATTTGTATACGCTGAGACCTTCAAAGATGGCATCATTCTGATCGTCGTATCCCCATACCTTGAAGGAACTATAGATATTATCGTTCTTGACGATTTCGGCACGAGTAGAAGGATTAACTGCTGGCGACTCCATCGACATAGGCATATTCTCGTTTTCGCTCTCGTGGCAATGCAAGTAGAGAGGCTTGCCATCGCTGAGCGTGCCCTCCAGGGGTACTACGCCTACACTGCGGTCGGTGACGAATGTCATCACCTTGCCCTCAGAAGCACGAGTCTTGGCTAGCTCTGTAGGAGCCATGCTTACGCTGAATGCCACGTCCTTACCATTGCCGTAATACGGCTGTGGAAGCTCGTCGGCACATGCAGTAATAAGCAGGATGCCTATTACTGTGAAAATAAGTTTTATTATGGTCGCCTTGTTCTTCATTACTTGCTTAATTCTTAATCCTGTGTAATTTTTACCGTTGCTCCTCGTCCCTCGTCTACCCAGTCGGTAACTGTAGGGTTAAAGATAATCGGCTCTTTCCAGTCTTCTACCTCTACCGAGAACTTCACGGTGGTCATACCGAGCAGCAGGTGGAGGGTGTATATCTTGCCAGCTTCAAAAGCCATATTGATAGTTTCTTTATTGGTTACCACATTCTCTACGCGCGATAGTCCGCCTGTAAGCAGCAGAGAGGGATCGTAGGTATTCACGTGGTAGGTGATTTCTACCTGCACATTGCTCTGATCGCCTGTAGGAGGAATGAGAGCATAATGCCTATCGTCGGCATAGAGATTCTGGGGAACCTCTGTTACGCCCGTCGGCATATTGCTGGCTGTCTTGGCAGCCTCATCGCCTGGGTCTTTCAGATTCTCGTTGATCTGAGCGCCATCGAAAGATAGCTCGTGCTGCTCTACTACATCTATCCATTTCTTGGTATAGAGGTTGAGCTTGCCCGAACCAGGGATATTCAGATTGGAGATCTTGATGCCATCGATGGTAATGATGGTGCCCTTGCCGTCCTTGTAGGCATCGATCTTATTGCTGCCCGCCTCTACTTCGTCGAATACGCCACGCACATCGATGCTGAAGCGAGAGAGGGCATGCTTGAAGAGGAAATTCACCTTTTCCTGCAGATTCTGCTTGGTAAGGTTGATATTAGGGTCGCCATCGGAATTAGTACCCACAAGGATATCGATACTATTGGTAACATCGTCTGGGAGAGTATATTTGAGAAGCGGATCGCTGGTATCAGTATTGAGGATACCAGGCTCGATAGCTTCAGGGAAATTGCTGGAATAAGGGGCGTAGGCGAAGAAGCTTACGCGGTCGATAGTGGTGCTGGATGCATCCTTGCCATATTCATTAGGCCAGTACTTTAATGGCTCGTACTGCCATTTATTATCCTTATATTCAATCTTCTGATTGAACATAAAGTTAGGGTTTATAGTTGTATTAATGGTTTTGTCGTTGGTATTTAGCTTGGTGATGGCAGGATAGTCCACGTCATCAGTATAGTAAGCAAAAACACCGAAGCCCGCTTGCTGTAGAGCTTCGGTAGTAGTAATGTTATTGAGCGAATAGTCGACCGCTCTCGTGGTATGCTGCAAAGACGTATAGGTATCGAAGCGCACAGGCATCGGTGTAGTGTCAGCAGGGAGATTGAAATCTTCCTCGCTGCTAGTACAAGCCGAGAATAGCAATGCTATCATCGCTAGGATATAATATGTTTTGAATGTGCGCATTTAATTTTGTTTTCCATCAGGCCGACATCTTCGGCTGAGACTCTATACTGTGCTTTTGCGAAATCAGCAGGTTTTTTATGGTTATTACTTTAAAAGTTACTTGCTGTCTTAATTCCGATAGAATCGGATAAGCCATTGCTGGCTTTGAGTTTTTAAAAGATGTAGGGGGCCACGCCATTGTGGCCACACCTACACTTTCCTGTTTAATCCATCACAATTTCAGATGGGATTGTTTTACTATTTTTTTTGCTTGAATCAAGCTTAGTCTGCAACGTTGATTGGGAGGTTAACAACCTGGTTAACTCCTGTGTAATCAGGATCCTCAGAGTTCTTTGTACCATCGTTATCATCATCACCATCAGGATCAGAAGCAGTTTCCCAGTTCTCAACTGTAGCATCGAACTTGATAGAAGTCAAGCCGAGGTGCATAATCAAGTTATAACGCTTGTTAAGCTCTATTGTAGGGAAGCTAACCTTCTTTGTAATAGTCTGCTCTGCTTCACTATAGCCATTAGCTAGGTGTGCATCTTCTGTACGAACGATATAGGTAACAGAGATCTTGAATGCAGGTGTAGTATTTGGGATAAATACCAAAGGATTAGCTTCATCTGCATATACATTCTGAGGATCAGTAGTAACACCTCCCTTAGTAAGATCTGCCCATGCAGCAACACCAGCAGGCTCAGCAATTTCTTCATTAAGAGTTGCATTTGATGCTGTAGCATCGTCACCTGTTGTAGCATCAGAAGTGATTACGTGCTTGATGTCTGTTTTCTTTGTATTATCAACAGTCCAAAGACCAGTTGCAAGGTCAAGAGTACCTTGAGAATAAATGTAATCCTTTTCATCAACTACATTATCACCATTCTGGTCTGTATTAGTAGAAGCTGCATCATTCACAATCTTGATAGTCTTAACAGTAACCTTTGTAGTAGTTGGTTTTGTACCACCAGTAATATTACCATCCTGATCAATATCAAGCTGTACCTGAAGACCATGATTTGTAGTTTCTTTAGTTACAGGATCTGTTGTATCATCTGTTACCTGCAAACCACCACCAATCTTAGCCAATGCATGTTTGAAGTTGAACTTGATCTTCTGACCTGTTGTCAACTTAACAAGATTAATATTAGTAGCAGCAAGAGCGTCATCAGATACCTTTGCTACAGTTACATCTGTACCTGTAACTGTCTCATATGTCTTTCCTGCTTCTGCAGTACCCCAAAGAAGGTCAACCTGTTTTCCATCTGCTGCAAGAGCATAAGTTACGGTTGGATTACCAGCATCGCCATTACCACTCATCTCAATGATACCTGAAGTTCCAGGAGCAGACATTGTACCATCAGCATTATCACCTATATAAGGAGCATAAGCAAAGAAGCTAATCTTGCTTGATGTTGGATCACCTACTGCGTTTGCATCATCAGCAGTTTCATTTGCATTAGGCCAGAACTTTACAGGGCTGTAAATCCAGTCAGGGGTAGCACCTGTTTCGTCTGTAGCACCAGATGTGTTATAGGTAACCTTCTGGTTCCACATAAAGTTTGGAGTTGCTGAAGTAGAGTAATCTGCTGTACCTGTAGAGTAAGCGAATACACCGAAGCCATAATCAGCTTTCTTCAAAACTTCAGTAGTGATGGAACCAGTAGCTCCAGCACGAGTAGATTGTGCCTGATAGGTACCGAATGATACAGGGGTACCTTTAGCAGCCTGAGCTGTGATTGGGTTTGATTCGAATTCCGAATTCTCAGAGCAGCTTGCTAAAGCAAGTACTGCTAAACCCGCTAAGTAATAAATCGATTTCATAATCTAATAATTTTTAACGCGTTAATAAATTAATTAATATCTTATTTTTAATCGTCTGTTGTTTCGATCGGTTTAAATTGTATGTAGTTACCTGTTTTTTTGCTGAATCGAATCTCTTTATTCTTAATTTGTCCTATTTTCGATTGAAGATTCTAAAGCGAGTTTGTTTAAATGAAGGTTTGCCACGTAGGGGCGTAATTTATTACGTTCCTAATCGCTGCATTGCATTTCAATTACTGTTTATCTCTCTTGCTGTGAGGAACGTAATGAATTACGCCCCTACATGCACCTCGTGGCATACCCTCTCTTTAATCTCCCCCACGAGTGGGGGAGAAATTTATTTTTAATTATGTTTCAATTATTCTACGTTAATTGGAAGATTAACTTCCTGAGTTGTTGTTGTAGTTGTTGCAGGATCTCCACTTGTTGTAGAATCAACATCCCAGTCAGATACTGTTGCTTCAACCTTTACGCTTGTCAAACCAAGACGAAGTAAGAAGTTATACATCTTATTCATCTCAACTGCCTTTGTAAATGTAATCTTCTTTGTAATTGTGTTCTGAACATCAGAGAATCCTGTAGCAAGAGCACCATCCTTAGTTGTAACATTATAAACAATCTTAATATTGAATGTTGGAATTGTTCCAGGAATCAATACGATAGGATTAGTTTCCTCTGCATATACATTCTGAGCTTCAACAGTAACACCTGTATGAGTAGCATCAAAATCACTACCAGAAATTGGAGAATACTGTAAAGCCTCCTTCAATGTTGCATTTTTGCCTTCTGTTGTTTCTGTACCAATTACATTCTTGATAATAGTGTATGTTGTTGATGGGGTCCAGACACCAGTTGCAAGGTTAAGTTCACCACCATCAGCAATTGATTTCTCATCATCATCTACTTCACCATCACCATCAAGGTCATTTGTAATTGTAATAGACTGAATGGTAACACGAGTATTCTCTGTATCAAGAGTTCCATCCTGAATAGCATCAACATCAAGTTTCACCTGTAAACCGTTAGCTGAACCAGAACCTACCTGAGCACCACCAAGCTTAGCAAGAGCGTGCTTGAAATTGAACTTAATAGATCCATCAACAGTTTGCTTTGTTAGGTTAGCATTAACTTTGCCTTTACCGCCACTTAAAGTCTGACCTGTATTTGCAGCATCTTCATTTGACTGACCTGTAGTTGTACCAGCAATGCTACTTTCTGTACCAGAAGTACCCCAAAGCAAATCAACATTATTACCAGCTGGGTCAATCTTATATGTAAGTTTTGGATCACCCTTAACTGCATTACCTGTAACCTTAGTAATACCTGTTGAGTTTGCAGTAACACCATCTACATCAGATGTCGTACCAGATGCATCAGCTTTAACGTAAGGAGCATAAGCAAAGAAACTTACTAAGCCACCTTCTGTACCTACAGCTGCAGGATTCTGATCATCTGCTGTTGTATTAGCATTAGGCCAATACTTCAATGGAGAATATTCCCACTTTGTTGTCCATTTAACTTGCTGGTTATACATGAAATCTGGAGTAAAAGCATCTTGTCCTGCTGTATAAGCAGTAGATTTTGTGTAATATGCGTATACACCAAAACCTCCCTTAGTATCTTTCAAACCATCACCTGCAGCGATACTTCCAGTCTCGCCTGCACGAGTAAGAATACTTGTGTATGTTCCAAATGTTACTGGCACCTCGTCGTTAGCAACTGGAGATGCAAACTCATCATTCTGCGTGCAACTTGCCAATACTGCGACTGCGCTAGCTGCGAAAATTAAAAGTCGTTTCATATGTCTATATTTTAAATGTTTAATACTTAATAATAAATTAACTCTCTTTTAAATGTTTAGAAGCCGATATCTATCGTACCTCCGTCTTCCCATGGTTCTACCTCTGCATCGAAGCCGCTTCCGCCGTCTCCTCTACCTTTTACCCAAGGTATCTCGATCAGGTCGACTATCGTCAGGTCGAGTTCAATTACTGCATGGCGCTTATATATCGCTGTGCCATCGATGTCCTCACCGTTCTGGTAATGTATCATGCGACCTACGTCGAAGGTGTATGTCTTCTTGCTACCGTCTATCAGGGTGAAGCATAGCTTAAGTTCATTATCTTTCTCAACTCGGTTGCTCAGCAATTCCTTGCCATGGCGTAATCCAAAGGTGGCGATGTTGGTCGTCAGGTAGCCATCGGTAATGGTGTCGGCCTCTGCTCGCGTCTTGTCTCTTACTCGCCAGGTTTCCAGATAGAGGGTTCCTGGGTCTTCGTGGCGCCATACCTGCGAGAGGTAGAAGCCGTCGGCAAGTCCGGTAATGTTGCCCTTCAGTGCATTGACGTATTCCAGTCCTCTTACGTGCACGTTGACCGTGAGCTTGGTAGTCATCGGCTCTGGCGTCTCGTAGTAGATGTAGTCGGTCGTCTCTACCGCATGGCTCTTGTCGCGATTGCGATAGTCGGTGAATACCAACTGCTCTTCCAGCATCTCCTCGGTAATGGTGATGGTGTCGAGCGCTACGCCTATGGCCTCAGGGTCTCGTACGTAGGTGGTACCTGCATCCCAGTCTTCGGCTTGATAGGTGGTGAGCGGACGGGCGATAGCGCGAAAATTCGTATAATCGGAAGGATCGCGGAATCCCATGGAGCCAAACTCATCTACACTCTGATTGAATATCACTACTTTGTAGGTGCCTGGGGTAAGGTCGACGTAGGTACTCTTCACATCATTGGTGAGGAAGGTACGAGGACTGCCCCCTTCTATCGGATAGAAATAGAGCGACATACCCGTAGGCATCTGCCCAAATTCCTTCATCCAGTCTACATCGATGCGTATTCTCGCCGTTTCAGGGTAGTACACTTCGAGGGGTCGGCGATCGCAGCTTATCATCACTGCGGATACCAGCATCAGCAACACGATTACCACCTTATTATATATAGGGGTTTTCATCGGCCACCTCCTTTCTTCTTTCCGAAGAGGCTCTTCAGCCAGTTCTCGTCGAGGAAGTACACCAGCGAGATTTTCGCCTTGGTGAGTCCCCAGTACTGGGTTCGACCGTTGTGCTGCCAGATGAGGTGCTGATCGTTAAACATGGCCTCGTAGTAGCGATAATGGGTACGTAGGTATCCTGCTCCCACTGAGTATTCCAGGTTCCAGCGCTTGCCGATGCGATGAGCAAAACCGAGGGTTACACCTGGCGACATGTATTCGCCCTGATAGCCCTTGCCGCTCCACTCAAGGTCGTACTTGCCGCTCATCAGGTAGATACCTGCAAACCAGCCAGCCAACCATCTGTGGCATTCAGTATTTGAATTGATCCAGTAGCGACCCTCTAGTCCTACGT
>REGX01236239.1_pt1 | contig 10869 bp, 8 predicted proteins | sample 2276321 | NCBI WGS metagenome assembly REGX01 (sample SAMN08335021, study PRJNA423103) | bovine gut metagenome | biome: bovine gut metagenome; feature: rumen; material: feed digesta; isolation source: rumen digesta from from 15 high feed efficiency cows and 15 low feed... | host: Bos taurus ... | reverse complement strand
GATTCTTAGGTGGTGGTATTTCTAATTCTGCTATCAGTTTTAATGTAGCTAAAGAATCTGGAAATATGACTTCTGAAAAAGCTATATAGAATATAGTAAGTATGGCAAGAGATCCAGAACAAAAAGCTAAACTTATTAAAATGATAGATAAAACAGAATTAGGAAATAAAAATCTATCAGCTACTTAGTATGTTAAAGATAATGATGGAAATATTATAGGATTTGCTTCAGGTACTAAAGAAGATAATTAGGATTTAGCATCTAAGAAATTAGTTAAATCTTATATAGATTTAGTATCTTCTACATTAGATGCTGCTGGTGCAAAAATTGATAATGATAGTTTATTTGATGAAGCTACATTAAAAGATTTGAGATTTTAGAGTTTGTATAACTCTCCTATGACTGGATATTTATTTTAGAAATTTAATGATTTAGGTACTTAGTATATAAAAATAACAAATCAAATAACTTCTTTACAAAAAGATTTAAACATTCCTGATTAGGAATATAAATAGGACGACCCAATAGTTAAAGAAAAACAAGCTTAGATAAATAAGCAAATAAAGTAGTTAGATAATATTAAGCAACAAATACAAGATATACGTGATGGTAAAAATACAGAAATGTATATGTTACCCGCTTTACTTGAAGCTTCTCCAAGTATAGCTTTAGGATTTAATAATGCTGCCACATTTGCATAGTATGTAAAAACAAAAACTGGTAATGATATAAATGAAATATCTGATACAGAATTAACTAAGTTATCTGACGAATACAAACAATATAAAAATTCTACCGGTAAAGATGATACTATTAATATGGCTACTAATTATAAATTAGGGGCATTATTAATGGCTTCAAAATTTGCTGATATACAAAAATGGTTTGATTCTGATAGTTAGAAACTTTTAGGTAATTAGTCAGAATTAAATGCAGCTTTAGCTATTAAATCTATGGAAGAGAATCCTGAATAGCCTGATGAATCTAAATGGTTGGATGAAGCATAGAAATTAGCTACAGCTAAAACTGAAAATAAAGATAAATATGGTAATATATAGTTTGATGAAACTACTGGAAATGTAATACAAAATTAGTAGAATCCAGAGGCTGTTGAATTATTTAATAATTTTGATGAATTATTAAGAAATGCAGAAAGCTCTACCACTCTTTCTACAGATTCTATAATAAATAGTATAAAAAATTAGGTTACTACTACTTTATCTAAATTTGATTCATTTATTAATAATGGATATTTAACTCCTCAAACTAAGGAAACTCTTATTTAGAGATTAGAAGCTATACGACAAGTATTTAAATATAAAAACGGATATGATGAAACTGGTTCTATGATTACTAATTTAGTAGAAATGTCAAATGACCCAGAATTAGATTCATTAGAAACAGCTTTTGATACATTAAGAGGAGATGAACATAATGGGGATTCAACTGCAGAAGATTTTAACTTTATAGATAAAGCAATTGATAGTAAAATAAATGAAATAGAACATATGAATTACACTCCTATTTAGGAGATTGCAAATCATTATGCTCTTGCTACTGGACAATCCCAAATATCTTTTAAAGATTTAATGAATTAGTTGCAAACTTTAGAATCTGCAACTTCTAGTGATATTTCTAAATTTTCATTAAAAGAAGATACTATACAATATATTTATCAAGCTAAGAGAGTTTTAAAACAATTAAAAAGTTTAGTTGAAGGATCTAGGGACGATGATGCTTCACAAACAAATTTTGATAAAGAAACTATGACTCCAAAAAATAATATTTGGGGTATTAATAAAACTCTTAATGATATAGCTAAAGCATCTAAAGATGAGAAATGGAAAGAATTACCTACTATTAGTGGGGAATTAGCAGATGCTTTAAAGATAGATATTTCTAATCTTAATGCCAAATTAGATTATTATTTAAATCTTTATGGAGTAAATAAGGGATAGAAATTAAATAGTCAAACTACTATTACTTCTAATCTTGTATATAAGTATTACGATAAGTATAAAAGATTTTGTGAAATAGTAAATACTGAAATACCCGATGATTGGAATAAATCAGCTTTAACTGGAGTAGATTTAACATTTATAGAAAATAAGATAAGTGATGAAAATAAATTATAGCTATCATAGGATGATTTAATACAACTTAAAAAATCTCAGTTAGCTATGGAAAATTCTATATATGATTTCTTTAAAGCTAATGCTGATAAAGATTTTTCTTTAATATTTTAGCATTTTGATATTATTAATAATAAACCTTGTTTAGCTAATGATACTACAGAAGAATTAGATGATTTATCATTTATTGGATATATTATAGCTAATGCATCAGTACATAGTAGTACTGTAAATTAGATGTTATTAAATTGTCCTGCAATACATGATAATCAATTTATTCCTTCAGAGCCATAGATTCAAGCTATTAAATTAGCTTTGGGTAATATTATCAATGGAGACTTTACTACAAAAATGATCTCAGCATTAAAGAAAGCTTAGAAAGATAAGTTTACTTCAATGTCTTTTGATGATAGAGTATCTCTTTTGAAAAAATTGGGATATGCCAAATACATGAGTAATGTATTATCCACAGATACTTATGGATTATAGGTATTTGATAAGTTTGATTATGGATTATTTTATAATAATATAACATTATGTGAGGCATTACCTGGAGGAGGTAAAACCTCTGCTGTAGATACTTTAGTATGTCAATTAGTAAATTAGATTAACCCTGATTATTTAAAAGGTTCTTGGGTATCTAATACTACAGAAGAAACTACTAAGAAATTTAATGAAAATAATCTTAAAATTGATGATGCTAAATTATATACTAAAGAACAAATCCTTAAAAAAATAAGTAATTGGAAAGCCCCTGACTATAAAAATGGAAATATAATTGACCATAAAGGAAGAATTAATTTAGAAAATTTTGAAACAGAGTTTAAATTAAATTCATCTATTACAGATATACCAAAGGTAATATTTATTGATGAGATTGGTATGTGGACTACTGATGAATTACAATTATTAGATTAGTTTGCATAGAAATATGGAGTATCCGTAATTGCTACTGGTGATTATTTTCAATCTCAAACAAAATATAATATTACTTTAGGATTACTTGGAAATAAAATAAAAAGTAAAATTTTAAGCGAAGTACCAGAAGATATAGCCAATGATATTAAAGATAATTTTGATAAATTGTATGTACGTATAAGTACTGATTCCAATAATTTATTACATACTCCTAAAATTGGATTTTCATTTAGAACTGCTAATACTTAGTAGGATTTAAATCAAAGTCATGTACTCTCTCAAATGATGAGTATTAAAGAAAATCCTTCTAATAAAGTAGATATAAAGTTACATTATTATGAAAATGAAGATTCCAATAATTATACTTTACATGGAACTAAAGTAACTACTGCTATATAGGTAAAAGAAATTACTGATATATTAGATAAACTTATTCCAACATTATAGGATGGAGAAAAAATTGGATATATTTATAATGATACTAAAAGTGAAATTTATAAGGCTCTAATGAATAATCCTAAATATAAAGATCATATTTAGGAATATTATGGTTCAGCATAGGGTCTTGAAGGAAGATATTGGATTTCAGAATTAGCAAATAAGGATAGTTTTAGTTTCTTATAGGATTTATATACTAATATTACAAGAGCTAAAGTTGGTAGTATATTAGTAACTCCTGTAGGTTGGGACACTAAAGAAACTGCTACTAGTATATCTACAATAACTGATACTAAAGATACTGAAACAAGTTCATTTAAATTAGATAATGAAATACCTAAATATAATGAACGTTATAAACGAGTATTGGATAAATCTATAGATTCAGTATTATCTAATGTTGATATTGTAGAAAGAAATAAAATAAATCCAAATAATCCAAATCCTACTCCACCATCTTCTACTGGAGGACCTAATTATCAATAGGATTTTGAAGAATGGTATAATAATTCAAGATCTAAATAGGTAAATGATATTGATAATATTAAAATAACTTTTGGTAGTGAAATTAGTATATTAAATAAAACTATCCAAGACTGTAATAATTATTTATAGAAACTATCAAATTATTTAACTGATACAAGAATTAATATAAATGAAGATTAGAGAAATGCTATAAATAATGATATATAGGTATTATAGAATAAAAGAAATACTGCTGAAAAATTTAGAGATATTTTAGGAACTACTATGGGAACAGATGCATTAGATAATGCTAATGTAAATCTCTCTCCAGGAATTGTTCAGTTATAGTTTAATGATATACCTGTAGATAAATTATTTAATAAATGGTTTAAAAATGTAGACAATAATTATTCTAAATGTAAATTAACTTCTATAACTTGGGATAGTAGAAATCCTAATAAAGTAATTATTGAATATAAGAATGATAATGGTTCTTTAAGTACAGGAGAAGTTGATATAAATGATTTAGATACAAATACAGCAGGAAAACTTTTATATTATACATCTACTGATCCTGAAGGAGATTTTGATCCTGATGAATATGCTAAAAGAGAAATTGATATAAATCTTCCAAGTATTGAAGACAGTGAAAGTAATAAAAATCTATTATTTTTTAGTGGTACAGCATTTAATTTAGGAGTACGTATAGAAAATGGTAAATATGTATTAAGTGGTATTTCTAATAGAGTAGATGGGTTAAATGCATTTTTAACTACTGATTCTAATGGTAATACTATTATTAAACCTGAATTTAATACTCTTATATAGACTCCAGAAGACGCTTTATAGTTATTAATACAATTAAGAGGTTATGGATTAAATACAGACAAATATTCTGATTTAGTAAATTAGATATCTACTACTTTAGGTTTAAATAATATTTCTGTAAGATTTGCATTAAAATCTGGAAATATTAGAACTGATTATAATACTACAGATTATTCTAAATAGGATAAAGATGGTTGGGGTGCTTTTGATTAGTTACCTGGAGAAGCTGTAATGCATCAAAATTCTGTAGGGGAACAAACTGAAATGAATGGTAGAACTCATAGAGAATTTGTGATGCTTATATATTCAGGGAATAAACTTATTAGTGAAATATCTCTATTTAAGCCAAATAATCCTATAACTAAAGCATTATAGTTAGAAATACTTACTAAATCTGAAGTATAGGAAGCTTCTAAAGATTTTTATAAAGCTCTATAGAATTTAGCCGATAAATTACGAGATTAGCTATCTGAACTTGATAACAAACTTAAAACAGCTAAAACAGATGAAGATAAAAATAATATTCAAGGATAGATAAATATACGCAAAATGTTATATAGTTGGACCTATTATTATTTAAGAACATCTGGGCAAAGAACTATATAGTATTTACCTGAATAGAATACTCCTTCTAATCTTTTAGTTAATTAGGGACCAATATTCCAAACAAATAGAGGATTATCTACAGCTATTGATGATAAATTAAAAACTCCTGCTTAGGTAATAAATTTAAATGATTTAAAATAGAATAATCCTGAATTAAATATGTCTAAGATAATGGTAGCTAAAACTGCTTTAACAAATTCAGAAGGAAAGGTTATACTACCTGCTGGACATATATTTATATTAATTTCTACAGACCCAAATTTTAGTTCTAGTAATGAATTATTAAATTAGTTTATAAAACAAGTACAAGATCCAAATGAACCTAAGAAAGTTATTTTAAAATATGTTACGGCTCCTATAATATCTACCAAAGAGTATATAAATTCTTTATTTACTAGTGGGCAAGTATCATTAGGTGGACATATTACAGCATTTAAATTATTACAAGCATTATTCTTAAATGATAATAATCAAGATATATTAGTTGATTTACTAACTGATTATAATAATACTAATATTAAAGAAAGAAATGAAGTAGCTATTAAGGAATATACTCAGTTAAAAAATCTATTTGAGGCTTTAGTAAATGAATGGAAAACTAATCCTAAAAAGTTTTACTAGACATTAAATAATAAAGTTATTTGGAATAATAAATAGAATGGAACTAATGGTAATATTTATATTCATAATAATTCTAATATTAAATAGCATTCTTTATATGAGTAGTTTATATTCTTATTAAGAAGATTATCTTAGTCTGAAAAAATAGATTGGGATAATGATGCTAAAACCTCATTTGTTAAAGATGATTAGAAAATTGATAAATTATCAAATTTAATAGAATAGTCTAATATAAAAATATATTATTCTTCTAAATTAGCTAAAAACTCTAATAATGGTAACTTTATGGAAATTAATACTAAACCAAAATCTTATGAAGTTCCGGAGAATGTCCACATAGCTAATAAAAATTATACTATTTATGGAACTGTTGCTTCTAACAGTTATAGAACTACTAAAGATTTCTTAAAAGAATTCTTTAAAAGAAATTAGGAAAACTTTCATGATGGAACCCGTAGTAATATTGTATTTGCAGATGATAATACACCTTATTTAGAATCTTTAGGTGTAAAATCTTAGACTACGCCTACATTTAATATGGAAACTTAGAATTTCTTAAATAATATTAAATCTAAGTATGGTATAGATAAAAAGTATACTCCTGATTCAAATAGTAATTTGTCAGAAACTGATAAAAAAGATATATTTAATATCTTATTAAATAATCATAATGTTGTATGGTTTATGAATTCTAATAAATTAATTGAATTAGACGATAACTAGAAAAATGTAATAAATGTAGCGGTGTAGAATGGAGATATTCCAATTTAGGATTTCTTCTTAAAATCTAGTGATAATAGTATAACTTATGAAGTAAATAATGAATCTGTAATCATAGATAAATCTGATAATTCTATAACTTATACTAAATAGCCTACTGGAGAGTTAACTGATGCAGATATTTTAAATGCTTTAAAAGATCCTAATAGTATTTTATATCAAATAATGACTAATTTAGGATATAGTTCAGAAGATATAAAAAATATTCAACTATCTGATATAATATATACTCTTTAGTATGATATTGATAATGAAAGTTTAAATACTATGGGAATTTCTTAGGAAGATTATTAGCCATACAAAGATTGGTTAGACAGTTGTAATAATAAAAAATAAAATATGGCAAATATATGTTCATTTAAAATGAATCCTACTCAATTTAAAGTAGAACTCCTTAAAAATCTTAAGGGGTTCTCTTTAAATAAAGAGTAGTTAAAAGACTCAGAAGGCAATACAATATCTTCTGAAGATAATAATACTTTACGAGATTATGCTATTAAATGTATTACATATTCTCTAAAAAATAGGAATGTTAGTTAGGATGAAAAATCTGAAGCTATCAGTAATATTAAAGAAGTTTTAAATTCTATTCTTCTTAAAAAATATCATCTAAATGCTTTAATCACAGATGATACTTTAAATGATATATTTAACTCTCTTAAATAGTTACCAGATAGATTATAGCCTGATTATATATTAACTAACTATACTACTACTAAATTAGAAAAAGATAATAAAGTAGAAGAATATAAAGAATCTTTTACAACTAGGTATCTTACAAAATATTTTCATACTAATGCATAGTTAAAATCTATGTGTAAAGAAAGAGGTACCTCATTTGTTACTAAATTTGCAGTATTTAATAATACTAACAAAGAATCATTTATAATAGCTACAGATAAACAGCTTAATAATTTTATTAGAGAAGGATAGGAATAGTTATATCAATAGGTTAGAGAATATTATGATACAAATAATGTATTACCTAAAACTTTATATGCTCAAGATGGTAGTTATACAGGAGCTTGGGAAAAATTTAACTCTATTTATGGAGATAAAGTAAATCCAGAAAAATATTCAGTAGACAAATTAAATGAATTATATGTTAATAGTAATTCTGTAAGAAAATCTATTCGTACTACAGCTTCTGCTGAATTAAATGCTTATATGAGTTATGTAATGCTTTAGGAATTTGATACAATTCTTAGAAATAATTTAAGTACTATAGTAATAAATTAGTCTTTGCCTAAGTTTTATTCTAACGCTAATGATACATATAGATATTCATTATCTAAAGCTAAGGCTATGAATATTAATAAAACTTGGAGAACTAATGAAGATATTTTTACTAATAAAGAAATTAGTAACTTAATTAAATTATTAGTATAGAATATTGATATTAATGATGGTAATTCTATAAGAAAATTATAGTTTAAAGAATTTTCTTATATTATTGGAAAAGTAAAAAATTTAATATTTGATTTATAGGGCAATGGAATAGATGATAAAATTACTAGAAATTACTCTTTAGTATTTAGTAATTATACTTTACAACAATTAATAGCATCTATTAAAGAAAACCCTAAAAAATATCTTACTGAAGTATTTAGGTTATTAAGTAATGATGATTTTGTAAACCATTATTCTGATGGAGCTTTAAATAAATTATTAGACAAATATGATTTAAATATTATTAAAACATTATATGATAATTTATTTAATTCAGAAAATATCAAATCTTTATCATATGCTAATAAAAAATTAGGATATAATAAAGGAATGAATTATTTTGATTATATATGTCAGACTTGTGATGGTATTGTTTCTGCTAAGTATGTATAGTACTATAAAGATGAAGATGGAGGAGTTAGACTAAGAAATCTATATGATTAGACTATTGTAGGTATTAGAAGAGATATTGATGAATAGATATTAATTAATAATTCTAAACAATTTGGATTAAATAAATATAATACCAAACCAAATAAGTTATTTTATACATTATAGAATAATGAATAGCCTATTGATACTATAAATTCTAATACTGATACATCTAGTAATTTATAGACTATTTCATATTTATTTACATTAGATGGAAATACTTATACTTTATACAAAAATGCAACTTCAGAAAATTCTATATTATATAAAAATGTAAATGGATAGAATATAGATTTAACTTCTCAATATACCTATGATTCAAATATTATTAAAGAGTTAGCTAATGTAGCTAAATACTTATCTGATTTAGTATTAAATACTAATTTTAATCTGGATTAGAAATATTGGGAAGTATTTACTTCTGTAAATGGTGATGAATTTATTGCTGGTAAAGATATATGTGATTTAGCTGGTGAAGTTATATTTAATCAAGTATTAAGTAATAAATTTATAGAACCTGATTTTTAGAAGAGTAAAGAACCTTATAATAGGGTAGTTAAAAAATATAATAGAGATCTTAGAGTAAATAATAAATTACAAGAGATTTACTTAATTGGAAAAAATCAAACACCTAAAGCAGATAGATTAGCTAAAGCTAAAGCTATTATTACAGGTAAATTAAATTCATCACAATTAAAAGATGGTAGTGGTAATGCATTACCTACTGAAACTTTATCTAGATTAGTTAGTAATGTTTGGACATAGGTAACTTTATAGAATAGTAAAGAAGGATCTGCAACTAAGGACTTTTCATTATTTAAAACTGGAGTATTTCGAGGAGTATATCAGGCTAAAGAGTTTAAAGATACTAAACTAGCTACCTCTAAATCTCATACAGAGTTTAATGCTCAAGAAATGGAAAGTGCCGAAATATTCTATGACTTTTTAAAAGGATTAGAGGATTCTGATAGACCTTCTATTTCAAATGTGGTAGGTAATGGTAATGTAGCTTTTTTACCTTCTGATAATTCAGATAAAAGTAATATTGGTAGAATAGTAGTAAACCTTGATAAATCATTTGATGGTGTTCCAATTCATAGAATGATAGCAGATAAATCTAAAAGATCTAATGCTATACAACTTATAAATGCCAAGATTCAAAATGAAATTGGAGAATTTTATAGAAAAGTACTTGAAAATTAGCAAAAAACTTGGGATAAATTTAATGAAGCATCTTAGTTTGTATTTAGTAAATTAAATGGACGTATTCCACAAGAAATTCAAGCATATAAGGAAATACTTTTTAATGCATAGAATTTTGAAGCTGTAAATTAGGCCTATTTATAGAGTGATAAAAATATCACTATGGCTCCCAAAGATTTCATTAATAGAATTACTAGATACTGGAATAATATATATCCTAATGATATAATAACTATTACAGATGAATAGTTATTTAATGTAGATAAAAGTACTAAAATATTATTACCTAATGCTAATATATTAGCTAATTTAATAAGATTTTCTTCAGAAGAATCTACTGAAAAATATTTTTAGGAATAGTAGAAAATAATAATTAAAGATTTAATATAGGATGGATTTGATGGAATAACATTTCCAAAAGGGGAATCTAATACTATATGTACTTTAACTATAGAAGATCCAAAAACCCATGAGCCTATAGAATTTGATATTATAAATAGGTAGGATTTTAATAATAAAGTAGAAGATATTGGAAATTTATTAGGTGAAAGTTTTAGAGCAACCGATGATACAGGAGCTTTATTAAATATTATTCTTAATAATAATAAAGTACATGTAGAAATTAATCCAATTTTAGATATATATAATAGATTAAATTATTTATATACTTAGGAATGGATGTTATCTACAGTTGGTGGTCATTTTAATCATCCTAATAAAATTAAATGGGGAAATAATTAGCAAACTGTTTATAAAAAATTAAAACTTAACTATAATACAGAAAATCTTAATAAAGTTTCTCCATAGTCCTCAGATTATTGGGTTCCTGCAAATAGATTATTACATTTATTTAATTTTGATATTAATAAATTAACTGACTTCTTTAATTAGTTATAGACGAATATTTTAGATAAAAAAATATCAAGAGTTGATCTTAGTGGACGTATATCTACAAAATTTGATAATAATATAAATACTATTTTAGATACTTATGGAT
>REGX01096709.1_pt1 | contig 10874 bp, 9 predicted proteins | sample 2276321 | NCBI WGS metagenome assembly REGX01 (sample SAMN08335021, study PRJNA423103) | bovine gut metagenome | biome: bovine gut metagenome; feature: rumen; material: feed digesta; isolation source: rumen digesta from from 15 high feed efficiency cows and 15 low feed... | host: Bos taurus ... | reverse complement strand
CATGAACATGCTGCACGAGCGCTTCCATGTCGACACCCTGGTGATGGGCTATAATCACCGCTTTGGGCATGACCACAACATGAGTTTTGATGCCTATGTGAAGAAAGGGCAAGACTTGGGTGTGGAAGTGGTAAAGGCTCCTGAGTACCTGGGGCAGTATGCTCCAGTGAGTTCCTCGATAGTGCGTCAGCTCATCTCTAGCGGACGTGTGGAAGATGCCATGAACTGCATGGGGCATCCATTTGAACTGGCAGGAACTGTGGTGCATGGTTTCCACAATGGCAGGGGCATTGGTTTCCCCACAGCCAATGTGGGCAACCTAGCTCCAAGCATTATCTTGCCTCACAATGGCGCTTATGCTGTAATGGTAAACGTGGACGGCTCTTGGCACAAGGGCATGGTAAATATTGGGCATCGCCCCACTCTCGACAACGGCCCTCAGCTCTCAATCGAGGTTAATATCTTCGACTTCGACAGCGACATCTATGGCAAACCCATCACGTTGCTGTTCATACGCTTCTTGAGGCTTGAATTCAAGCTGGGCAGCATCGACCAGCTGCGTGAGCAACTCACTCACGACAAGACACTCTCTATCCAAATTCTTGACAATTACATTACAAATCACAACCTATATTAAACACATATTATGGAACTCATTAATCTTTGTGAGAATAATTCGCTTGTGAGCCAGTTTATGAGCGAGTTGCGTGACAAGAATATCCAGCAGGATCGCCTGCGCTTTCGTGCCAACGTGCACCGCTTGGGACAAATAATGGCTTACGAAATTTCTAAACGCTTGCAGTACAAGACTATCAACACTGAGACACCGCTGGCTGTGGCTAAAACCAACGTCATTGCCGACCAAGTGGTGCTCTCCACCATCTTGCGTGCAGGACTGCCACTGCACGAGGGATTCTTGAGCTTCTTCGACAAGGCCGAGAATGGATTTGTGAGCGCTTATCGCAAGTATGACGCTCACGACCCTAACAAGTTTGACGTGAAAATCGAGTACCTCGCTTGCCCATCAATCGAAGGCAAAGTGCTGTGCATCATCGACCCCATGCTTGCTACCGGGCTCTCGATGGCACTGGCCTACAAGGCGTTGCTGCACCGTGGCACTCCCGCTCATGTGCACATGGCATCGATTGTCGCTACCGACCAAGCCATCGACTTCGTGAAGAATAATATTCCGTGCGAAAATCTCACCGTGTGGGCTTGCGACATTGATCATGAGCTCAACGAGCACAGCTACATCGTGCCAGGACTGGGCGACGCCGGCGACCTGCTCTACGGCGAGAAGATGTAGTAAACATCCCTTTTTTAATCTCCTTAAAAACCTTTATTAAAAATGACAACAATAGAAATAAAAATAGCGTCGCTCGAGCAACTGCCCGAGGCGGCTCGCCAGTTTATGGCTCAAATGGGTGATTACACTGTCTATGCTTTCTATGGCGAGATGGGTGCGGGAAAGACCACTTTTATCAATGCTCTGTGCAAGGAACTGGGCGTGGAGACCGACATAACCAGTTCGCCATCGTTTGCCATTATCAACGAGTATCGCAGCGATACCACAGCCGAGCTCATCTACCACTTCGACTGCTATCGCCTTGAGAACGAAGCCGAGGCTCAAGACATTGGCGCCGAGGACTATTTCGACTGCGGAGCGCTGTGCTTCATCGAGTGGCCCGAGCGCATTGAGGGACTATTGCCCGACGACACCGTGCGCGTCGACATCATCGTTAATCCCGACGACGATTCGCGCACTCTGAAAATGACTTTGCCTTAACCATTAGCGACACAATATATGCCAAACTTTATTCTGCTTCAAGAAGTAGATTCCACCAATTCCTACCTCAAGCGCAATATTAACCTCTTTGAGCCGTGGACGGTGATTGAAGCCTATAGCCAAACGGCAGGACGTGGACAAAAGGGGAACAGCTGGGAAGCTGCTCCTGGCATGAACGCCACGTTCTCAATGCTCATTAGCCGCCCACGGGTGAGTGTTAAGGAGCAATTCTACATTAGCGAGGCGGTGTCGCTGGCTATTGTCGACACGCTGGAGCAATATGCCACAGGATTCTCCATCAAGTGGCCTAACGACATTTATCATGGCGACAACAAGATTTGTGGCATTCTCATTGAGCAGTCGCTCACGAGCGATGGGAGTATCGACTATTCCATTGCGGGAATAGGTGTGAACGTCAATCAGCGAGAGTTCACCAGCGGGGCGCCTAATCCCATCTCGCTGGCGAGCATTACTGGCGACAAATATAGAGTGAGTGAAATTTCTCATGCCATTTGCGACAGGATAGAGCAGTACTGCCACTTCGATGGCACGCAAGAGCAACTCGACACGCTGCACGAGCGATACCTGAGCAAGCTCTATCGCAACGATGGCAAGCCACACTTGTTTACCAAGCCAGGTGGAGAGCAGTTTGAGGCCACGATTCATGCCGTGCACCCCGACGGCACCCTAACATTGCTCCATACCGCCACCGGCACCCCGCACAACTACCTCTTCAAGCAAGTGGGATTTGTAATCAACCGCGTTGAGTTTCTATAAACTAACGTGAGTTAGATGAATGTGTCGTTTGAAAATTATTGCTATAGGAGGGTGTTGCAAAACTTCAGAATATAATGAGAACTGCTCCTCTATTTTTAGAGGAGCAGTCTTATATTCAACCATTTATTTTGGGTGAAATGTTTTCGTTAATTATTATGCGCTTATCTGTTGAGGGCAGCTCCACTTGACCAATAACTGGTATTAAATGATGCTTCAACTTGGTCCTCAATATCATCGGGCAGGTTACAGAAGAAGTCGATGCCGGTGCGTTTCTCAAGCTCATCGATTGAAATGTATTGCGCATTCTCTTTATTGATGATGGGCCAGTCGTAACTTCCGCTCCCGCTTGCGCCAGTGGTTCCCGCATTGTAGTGCTTGGTCCATATTCCTATAGCCTGATAAGTGTTAGTGCTCTTGTTGAAGGCGAGGAGCGCCATGTAGTAGTATTTTGCTACCAGCAGTCGCCCGTTACACTTGAGGTCGGAATAATAGGTTCCGTTGTAGGTGGTGCTATACACGCCACTTTCGGTTACGTTGTTGAGGGTGATGTCGTCGATGGTGGCGGCTTTCACCACATAGAGCGTGTCGCATCGTGCAGCCCATTTTCTGACATCTCCTTCGAGGTTTGCCCATTGAGCCTCATTATGCTTTTGCCATTGTGGTTGCATGTTGCTCAGGTAGTAAGTTAAAGCTTGCTGATCGTCGGAGGCTCGTCGGTCGGCGCTAGGACATAAATGACCACGGGCATATCCACTACCACTGTAGTCACTTAACTTAGAGCGGTAGGCTGAAGGAATTTCGGGGTCTTCCTTAAATGAATCGTGACGAGACACGTTTTGTGCCGTGTTGTTTTCATCCATGTAGTAGCAAGTGAAGCGGTTGGCAATCTTGCTGTTGTCCCATTCCATCTCAAGGGCTAATCCATATTCGCTCTCACTCTTGGCGAGCCATGTTTGGTTGCCGTTTTCTTTTATGCGTGGCCATTCCAGGCGATACATGTATTTGCTGGCATTGTAATAGCTTGACAACGAGTTGCGGTTTTGGTTATTATCCACAACTTGCTCCAGGGTGTAGATGGCGGTTGCCACAGCGCTCGATTGTCCATCCAAAATGGCAATGGCTTTGAGGGTCATGTTAAAGCCAACGGTTATATCTATTTTGTCGTAGGCATTGTCTTCATAGTTGGTGGTAGAGGGTGTGCTACCGTTGGTGGTGACATAGATGCGACTACCTGCCGGACCTGTGACGGTGACAACGGTGGGCGTGTTAAACACCGTGCCCGAGGGGTGACTAAAGGTGGGCATGGGCACAGGGCTGGAAGGCTCTATGCCAAAGAGCAGGTAGTTATATATTGCCGTCACGTCGCTACCGGTCACCTCTCCATCACCATTCACGTCGCTGGTTGCAAGATAAGTAGTGTTGTTGTTGAGGAGGTAGTTATAAACTGCCGTGACATCACTACCGGTCACTTCGCCGTCGCGGTTGACATCGAGACTGGAAAACTCTTGTTGGTCTTCCATTTCATAAGTCACCGTCATTGAGTACAGGCTGTTGCCACTGGTGCCGGTGAAAGTAACCTTGCTTGTGGAACCACTCCAGAAGGTGTTGCCAGTATCAAATCCTGCCGGACTGGCGGTGAAATTCTGTTTTGGGTAGAAACCGTTGAAATCCACTCGCGTGATGGTGGTACCATCGGCAGCCTGAAACGAGAAGGAGTTGCCACTGGTGGTGTAGAAGGTGTATTTGCTCTGGTAGTAGGTAGAGCGTGGCGAACTGCTACCTGGCACAAATGTGATATCGCCCACCGTGATGTTGTCGCGCAGGTAGGTGGGACTGCTACTTGTGGGGGTAGGGAGGCCCAGTTGTGCGAGAGCCTCGGGCGAGCTAAAATCGAAAACTGCCGTCTTGGTGACAGCGTGCGTTGCAAGTGCCGCACACGCAAGCGTTGCAATTAAGTAAAGTCGTTTAATCATAGCTTTATGTTTTTTATTTGTTTATGTTCTTAGTAAAAATTTGTGCAAGTTAAGCATTTTTGTCGTTTTATCCAAATTACTACCATTTTTTGCCTTTGGTTATTGGGCTTTCGTCTATCTCAAAACCAGACGTTTGCTCTTAGTTTACAATCCTTTAGGTGTATATTAAGAGACCTTGGTTGATTTTTTACCATTAATTTAGTTACTAACAACCTTTTTCATTAACTTTGCACGATAAATCACACATCTTTATAATATTATGAATAAATTATTAACGGCAATATTGTGCACCCTAGCCGTCACAACGGCATGGGCGACCGATGAGACCATAACATTTTCAGAGCTAGGATATTCCAACGCGCAGGAAATTACTACTGTTAATGGAACAAATTTCACTATTACATTTAATAAAGGAACAAACAGCAATGCCCCTAAATATTATGATAATGGCTCAGCTATTCGTGTATATGGAGGGGGTTATTTTATAGTATCTTCCACTAAAACTTTAACAAAGATAGAGCTGTCATTTAGTTCAGGTGAAGATTCCAATACCATTACTACCGATGTTCAAACCTATTCTAATGGGACATGGACAGGTAGTGCTAAATCAGTGAAATTTACAATTGGAGGTACATCAGGCAATCGCCGTATAGCATCAGTTGCTGTAACCTATGAAGCAGCTCCCTCCATTCCCACAGTCACGGGCATTGAGGCTTTCAAGGGGGTGACGGCTGGCACAACAGTGCAACTCTATCTACCCGATGATTATAACGCGCGTGTGACCCATGTGGAAGCCGGCAACGGCGGCACTGTTGATGCCTATGTGCGCGACGACACTGGCGCCATGCGCATGACAGGCATCTCGCCCAATCGCACTATGGCCTACGATCAGCATTTGGCAGGATGGATAACAGGTAAATATACTATTGGCAACGACGGCATTCCACAGTTTGAGCCTGCCGACGGTCTTACTAACACCGACCAACTTGTGATCGCCGACCGCGTGACCGAAGACATTACACAACCCAAGGCGATTGACGCTGGCGCAATGGGTAATAACCTTGCCAACTGGGTGACTATCAGCGACCTGGAGGTGACTGGCAACAATGTGGATGCTTCAAAATTCAACCTTGCTTACCAAGACCAAGCCTACGCAGGCGCTATCGTCGACGTCACAGGCATTGCCGCTAATGGTAAACTTTATCCGGTAGATGATTTGAATAAGGCTCCCATCACATTTGTGGTTGACGCCGAGAAGAGTTTTACCAGTCCGTCGGCGAGCATTGAGAATGCTAACGTGAGGCTGAAGCGCTCTCTCTCGTCATCGCAGTGGAACTTGCTCGCCGTGCCATTCGATATTGATGTCAACGACTTTGACGGTGAGGTGATGCAATACACAGGAGTGGAACTGGGCAAGGTGGGAAGCTATGTCTACAATGGCAACACCTACGACATACAGGGCGGAGTGATGCGATTTGGCTACCTCAACACTGGCTCGGTAATGCAAGCTGGCGTGCCTTATCTGGTAAAGCCAAGCTCCTCGGTGAAAAACGGTAAAACTTTTACTGCGGTGACGCTGAGCAGCGCTCCGGCGGGCACTATAACCAAGACACTACCCGCTACTGCCCAGGTAACTATGGGCAATGGACTAATGGCGCAATCGTCTCCCGTGTGGGCGGGCGACTACTCGCTTGTGGGTTCCTACAGCCCTGTTACTCTCGATAAGAACGAGGAGACAGTGGTCTTTACAGGCAATAATGAGATAAGCTGGACTTCACTCATCAACGACGTCACTGCTGTTGAAGTGGGTGGCACGCAAGGCTACATCACCATCCCCAGTGGCGCTGGTGTGGCTCTTGGCTTGGAGGACAGTAGCGAACCGGTAATTACAGCCATCACCACAGTGGCGATGCGCCATGGCATGCCAGCCGAGACGGTTATCTACAACCTCATGGGACAGCGACTCACGCGACCGCTTGGGGAGCTACCGCCAGGCATATATATTGTGAACGGTAAAAAGATTGTTAAACGTTAAGCGCTGAGGAGGACACAACAATGAAGAAAGCATTACTGGTCGCCCTCATGGGCTTAATGACAATTATCACTGCCAATGCCGCGGTAGATTTCCAAAACATCACTATCACCCTAAAGGATGGGCAAGTGATTAAGTACGAAGCCAGTCAGCTCGACCACGTCACCTACGTGGGAGGAGAGTTTGGCGAGGAAGGTGCTGTGGGTATCAAGCTCTACATCACCGCCACCACCAGCGAGGACTACCTCTACTCACAAATCGCATCTATAGAAAAAACAACCGTAGCTGCTCCCACATTCTCTCCTGCTGGCGGAACCTACTCAGTAGCACAAACTGTGACCATTACCACAACAACCAGCGGAGCAACCATCTACTACACTACCGATGGCACTACTCCCACCAGCAGTTCCACACGCTACACTGCTGCAATCACAGTGAGCACTACAACCACCATAAAAGCAATCGCTGTCAAGGATGGTGTGTCAAGTGCAGTCGCTACAGCAACATTCACAATTAACTCAGGCAGCACAACCGACAACAACGTGAATGCCAACTGGCATGAAGCACTTTATAATAGTGCTGATGACCATGATGATTTTACCTCATCAAGAGCCACCTGTGGCATGGCATGGCGACTGGAATATCCCCACATCAGTACAGATGCTAATAGCACTGTCGTTGTTCACGCAACTTCACAATATAAGATTTCTCTTTCTATGGAAATAGACAAGAGTCAAAGGGCTAATCGTTGGTCGTGCTTTACTATGCATAATGGAGTTCCTAATAAAGATGTAGGGCGTTATGGCACATGGAGAAGTGATCCATGTTTGCCTTCAAATGCTCAAGTTGATACGGATGAGTATTCATCTGGTAAATACACAACAGAAACTACAAACCTTGATGGTTCTAGAACAGTTCTGTTCTCTCGTGGACACATTTGTGCATCTGAAGATAGACAATCTTTAAAGGAACAAAATTCCCACACATTCTACACCAGCAACTGTCATCCACAATATCAACAACATAATGGAGGTATATGGGGCAGAATTGAAAGCAAGGTTCAGAACTGGGGCTACAGTAGCAGTTTCCGCGACACGCTCTATGTGTGCAAGGGCGCTACAATAGCCGATGTCAAACTTGATGGTCAAACAGTTTCGGGTACAATTCCTTATTCGGAGGTTAAAACAAAGTTCGATGTTACTCTTACAGGAACTCTTGTTATTCCTCGCTACTGGTATATGGCAGTGCTTTGTTATAAAAACGGCACTTATCATGCCATGGCATTCTGGAGCGAACAAATTAACAGCAATTGCTCCAGCACTTCTCTAGCCTCATGCGCTATCACCATTGATGAGCTAGAGCGGCGAACGGGCATTGACTTCTTCTGTAACCTTCCCGACGACATCGAAAATGTTGTAGAAGCCACCTACGATAGTTCCTTCTGGAACCCATAGGTGAACCCGTTCTAAAGCACATACCCTACGGAGTCTTGGAGTAATGGTGTTATGTTATTAAATAACACTTCACCCTCCATGACTCCGTAGACTTTATATACACGAGAACATCTTTCATTCATACTTTATTTTCCACTTTTTCCCGAAAATCGTGTGCTATTTCAAGAAAAAGTAGTAAATTTGAAAAATTATTAATAACTAGGAAAAATATCAACTCTCTAATTCGCATAAATCTATGAAGAAATTACTTCTCGCCGCACTGGTGGCACTGGTCATCGCACCAGCAGTTAATGCGCAGGACGACGCGCAAGCTAAACGCTACAACATGTATGGCGTCATGTTCTACAACCTTGAGAACCTTTTCGACACCATCAACAGCAATGGCACCTACGACCTGGAATTCTCTCCTAGTGGCGCACGCCAATGGGACGGACGTAAATACTGGTCAAAAATCAACCGCATGGCCTATGCCATCTCGCAGATGAAGACAAGCAACACCCCCATGGGACCTGCTATCATTGGCGTTAGTGAGATTGAAAACGTTACTGTTCTGCAAGACTTGGTTCGCGACCCGCAAATTCGTGACTGGCGCTTGCAGATTGCTCCCTATCACGACAGCCCCGACCGCCGTGGTGTGGATGTGGGAGTGCTCTATAACCCACGCTACTTCCGTGTGCTTAACGTTACTAACCAACGCCTGAGCGAGGAAGACTTTGCGCGCGCACGCGAAGATGCCGACGATGACCGAAAGCTCGACTACGAGTGGAACGAAAACTTCCGCACACGCGACCAAATTTGCGTGGTGGGAATTCTTGCTGGCGACACTGTGGCAGTGATGGTAAATCACTGGCCCTCGCGACTGGGAGGACAAGAGGCATCGAGCCCCAAGCGTGAAGCTGCCGGCTACATGTGTCGTCGCACCATCGACTCGCTCGTCAATGTGCATGGCGATAACATTGGCATCATTTTCATGGGTGACCTTAACGATGACCCCATGGACAAGGCCTGCGCTAAGGCTGTGGGTGGCAAGCGTGATATTGACGACGTGGATGAAGCCGACGAAATGTTCAACCCCTTCTGGAACGTACTTGCCAAGGGTGTAGGAACTCTTGCCTATAAGGGACAATGGAACCTCTTCGACCAAATCATGTGCAATGGTTTCTTCACTAAGAACTACAAGGGCAAAGACAAGCCACAACTTACCTACCTGCGTTGCGAGGCGCTAAATCGCGACTTCCTCAAGACTCAAGAAGGCGACCGCAAGGGGTATCCACTGCGCACCTATAGTGGCGGAGTATTCCTCAACGGCTACAGCGATCACTTCCCCACCATGATTTATCTGGTCAAGGAAGCGAAGTAAATAGCAATAGAAACCTAAGTGCCTAAAAAATGGGGTGTGTCAATTCTTTTTGACACACCCCATTTTCTCATCTCTTGACATCTTCAACAGGTTTCCACACAAAGAGTTTGTCGCTGGGACGTATTTTCTCGCCAGTCTTGATTGAGAAGCGCTCGCCTTTAACCGTCTTGCTCACTGGCTTGAGGTCGACGCGTATCTCCTCCACAGTCATCGTCAATGCTCCAGTGGTGGGGCCAGTAATGATGATCTCGTCGCCCACGTGCAACTCACCGGCTTCCATCAGGAACTCTGCCACGCCCAGCTTGGAGAAGTAGCGCACTCCCTTAGCGGCATACACCTTGACATGAGTGGCGCTGGAGCCATATTTCGAGGTCCACTCGCCCAAGCGCTGACCCAGGTAGTAACCATCCCAAAAACCACGGTTAAACACACGTGCCAGACGCTCGTTCCACTGTGCAATGAGCTCCTCGCTATAGGTGCCATCGATGATGGCATTGATGGCCTCGTTGTAGCAGCTCACCACAGTGCGCACATATTCAGGACCACGTGCGCGTCCCTCAATCTTGAATACTCGCACTCCGGCGTCAATCATCTTGTTGAGGAAGTGGATAGTCTTCAAGTCCTTGGGCGACATGATATATTTATTCTCGATAGCGAGTTCGTCGCCTGTGTCGCGGTCGGTGACGATGTAGCTGCGCCGGCAAATCTGGCGGCAGGCACCACGGTTGGCGCTCGAATTGGTTTCCTGCAAGCTCATGTAGCACTTGCCACTCACTGCCATGCACAAGGCACCGTGGCAAAACATCTCCAGTCTCACTGGCTCGCCATGAGGTCCCATCACGCCCTGCTCGGTGATGTTGTGGTGGATTCGGCTCACTTGCTCCAGGTTCAGCTCTCTTGCTAGCACCATCACGTCGGCCCACTGGGCATAGTATTTTACCGCCTCGCTGTTGCTCACATTCACCTGAGTGGAGATGTGCACTTCCACCCCGGTGCTGCGCGCATAGAGGATGGTGGCCATGTCGCTGGCGATGATAGCAGTTAGCTTCGCCTCACGCGCGGCATCCACTATGCGATGCATGTAGTCGATGTCTTCGTCATAGATGATGGTATTGACTGTGAGATAAGTCTTGATGCCGCGCTCGGCACACCACTTGGCTATTGTGTGGAGGTCGTTGATGGTGAAATTAACGCTCGACTTTGAGCGCATGTTAAGGTTCTCTATGCCAAAGTAGATGGCGTCGGCACCACCTTGATGTGCCGCAACCAGCGACTCCCACGAGCCCACAGGCGCCATGATTTCAAAGTCGCTACGTTGCATTTTGCTTTCAGTTTTTCCTGTCACTTCGTTATTTTATGAGTTGATGTTCGTTGGTGAAATGCAACTCGGTGCCGTCGTCGAGAAGCAGTGTGATATCGCCATTTTTTATTTCGCGCCCCATGTAGAGCACCTTCTTGCCATTGTGGTTAGCGTTGAGATACATGATAATCT